>Ga0180215_1004132_pt1 | contig 13125 bp, 12 predicted proteins | sample eDN3rd37CBELigBY_FD_128871 | JGI IMG/M metagenome (GOLD analysis project Ga0180215, IMG submission 128871) | Enriched backyard soil microbial communities from Emeryville, California, USA - eDNA 3rd pass 37_C BE-Lig BY (version 2) (version 2) | ecosystem: Environmental > Terrestrial > Soil >...
CGAGCGCGGGGGCCGGGTCAACGTTGGCGCCGCGGACCGTGACCTCGAAGTGCAGGTGCGGGCCGGTGGCCGAGCCGGTGGCGCCGACACGGCCGACGAGCGCCCCGACGGCGACGCTCGCGCCGGGGTCGACGGTGATCGCGGAGAGGTGGGCGTAGCGGGTGCGCAGGCCGTTGCCGTGGTCGAGCACGACGGTCCGGCCCCAGCCGTCGTCGTAGCCCGCGAAGGAGACGCGGCCGGACGCCGCCGCGGTCACGGGCGCGCCGCTGGGGGCGGGGAAGTCGAGCCCGGCGTGGAAGCCGGCGCCGCGCGGGCCGTAGCGGTCTCCGAGCGGCGCGTCGATGGGGCGGCGCAGCGCGGGCGCGCGGACCGGGGCGCGGCGCAGCGCGGCCAGCGTGGCCGGGCCGGCGACGCCGTCGACCGGCAAGCCGTAGAAGGCCTGCGCGCGGCGGACCGCCGCCTCGGTGCGGGCGCCGAAGCCGCCGTCGACGCCGCCGCAGGGGAACCCGCGCGTCTGCAGCGCGAACTGGAGCGCGGCGACGTCCCAGCCGCGGTGGCCCTCGCGCATCGGGCGGCTGCCGTACGGGTGCTTGCCGTGGCGGCCGAGCGCGCGCCGCGTGCGCGGGCCGACGACCCCGTCGACCTCAAGGCCGGCGCGGCGCTGGATGCGCCGCACGCCGGCGCGGGTGCCGGGTCCGTCGATGCCGTCCACGGCCCCGTCGTAGACGTCGTGCGCGCGTAGGGCGACCTGCAACGCGGCGACGCGCGAACTGGCGGCGAGGGCGGGGGTCGGAGCCAGGAGCAGCGCGACGAGCACCCCGGCCGGCATCCATGTCCGGTACGACAACAACAGGCTCGGATTGTTCCAGCGCTGACATTTCAGCCTGCACGGTCCGTTGCGGGCGGCGATGAGGCGTGCGGTGGGGCGGGGCGCGGCGGCGAGGCACGTGGTCCGTTGCGAGCGGCGGTGCGGCGGGGCGCGGCGGCGAGGCGCGTGGCGCCGTCAGGGGCGCGGCGTGGCGATCACGCGCGTGCCGCGGCGCGGCGAGAACGTCACGTTGCGCCGCGCCACGCGCTCGGCGCGGCCGGACGCCGGGCGCAGGTCGAAGCGGCGGAGGATCGCCGCCAGCACGACGCGCATCTCCATCTCCGCGAACGCGGCGCCGAGGCAGCGACGCACGCCGCCGCCGAACGGGATCCAGGCGTAGGTAGAGGGCGCGTGCTCGAGGAAGCGCTCCGGGCGGAACGCGTACGGGTCGGGGTAGACGTCCGGGCGCGTGTGCGCGAGCCAGATCGCGGGCGTGACGTCGGTGCCCGCCGGCACGCGCAGGCCCTCGCACTCGAGGTCGGCGCCCAGCCGGCGGCCCGCGAGCGGCACGACCGGCCGCAGTCGCAGCGCCTCGGAGACGACGGCGCGCACGTACGGGTCCCCGTCGGCCCGCATCCGGTCCATGACGTGCGGGTGGTGCGTGAGCAGGTCGAGCGTCCAGGCCAGGCCGGTCGCGGTGGTCTCGTGGCCCGCGAGCAGCAGCGTCATCAGCTGGTCGCGGACCTCGCGGTCGCTCATCGCCGAGCCGTCCTCGAAGCGGGCCTGCACGAGCAGCGAGCAGATGTCCTCGCCGGGCGCGGCCCGGCGCGCGGCGATCTCCGACAGCAGCCGCTCGTCGATCTCCCGCGCCATCTCGGTGAGGCGTTCGAGCGGCTTGCGGCGCCCGAACAGCACCGACACCTGCAGCTGGGTGGAGACGGTCGCGGCCAGCAGGTCACGCAGCAGCGCGTGCAGCGGCCCGCGCTCGGAGACGCCGAAGACCGCGCGCAGGATCACCTCGAGCGTGATCGCCTGCATCGACGGGTGCACGGCGAACGGGGTCCCGGCCGGCCAGCGGTCCAGCTCGCGCTCGGCGGCCTCCAGCACCACGGACTCGTAGGCCCGCATGCGCTCGCCGTGAAAGGGCGGCAGCATCACGCGCCGCCGCGACAGGTGGTCGGCGCCCTCGAGCAGCAGCAGCGACCGCGCGCCCACCAGCGGCCGCAGCGTCACGGTCCGCCCGGGCGGCAGCCCGTGCGAGCGCTCGCCGTAGAGCGCGCGGATCGCCTCGGGCGAGGAGATCATCACCAGCGGCGTCTTGAACCCGGTGAAGTCGACCGTGAACGCGTCGCCGTAGCGCCGCCGGCAGTCCTCCATGAACGCGATCGGGCGCACCAGCCAGCGCGCGGTCTGGACGGGGGACGGAGCGGTGGGGCCGGCGGGGAGCGCGCTCACAGACGGGACGGTACCCGCCCGCGATCGCGAGGCGGCGGCACGCCGCGGCGAGGGCGACGAGGGGCCGGGCGCGGCGAGGCGGCCGGCGCCGGCGCGCGGCGGGCGCGCGGGCGCGCGGCGGGCGCGCGGGCGCGCGGGCGCGGCGAGGCGGCCCGCGCCGGCGCGCGGCGGGCGTGCGGCGAGGCGGCCGACGCCGGCGCGCGGCGGGCGCGCCGGCGAGGCCGGCGTCGCTCAGGCCGGGACGAGGATCCCGCGGCCCTGCAGGCGTCCCTGGTCCAGATCGGCCATCGCGTCGTTGATGGCGTCCAGCGGATACTGCGAGGTGTGCAGCTTGACCTTGCCCTGGGCGGTCAGGGTCATGAGGTCCTGCAGGTCGACGTAGGTCCCGACGAGGTTGCCGATGAAGGAGATCTCGCGCGAGATGATGTCGATCGTCGGCACGTTGATGTTCTCGCCGTAGCCGATGACGTAGTAGAAGCCGCCGTCCTGGACCATCTCGACGCCGTCCTCGATCGCGCCCTTCTCGCCGACGAAGTCGATGATCGCCTCGGCGCCCATCCCGTCGGTCAACTCGCGCACGACGTCGCGCTGGGTGCCGTCGACCAGCACGGTGTGGTCGGCCCCGGTCTCGCGGGCCAGCTCGAGCGCCTTCTCGGAGGGGTCGATGACGATGATCTCCGTCGGCGTGTACGCCTTCAGGCACTGGATGCCGATGTGGCCGAGGCCGCCCGCGCCGATGACCACGGCCTTCGTGCCCGCACCCAACACGGGAATCGCCTTCTTGACCGCGTGGATGGCGGTCAGGCCGGCGTCCGCGAGCGCGGCGATGTCGGTCGGGTGCAGCGACGGGTCGAGCTTGATCACCGAGCGCGCGTGCGTCTGCAGGAACTCGGCGAACCCGCCGTCGCGGTTGATGCCCGGGAACGACCCGTTGACGCAGTGCATGTCGTCCCCGCGCCGGCACGGCGTGCAGAACCCGCACGAGATGAACGGGTGCACGATCACGGTGTCGCCGACCTCGACGTTGGTGACGCCCGAGCCGACCTCGTGCACCCAGCCCGCGTTCTCGTGCCCGGGCACGTACGGCAGGACGACCTGGGACTTCTCCGCCCACTGGCCCTCCTGGATGTGCAGGTCGGTCCGGCACAACCCGGCCGCCCCGATCCGCACGATCACGTCGAACGGCCCGACGATCTTGGGCTCGTCGATCTCCTCGACCTTCAACTGCTCGTGGTACGCGTGCAGTCGCGCGGCCTTCATGCTGCCCTCCCCGAATAGCGAACCCGCAACAGATCGCGGCACATGCCGCCGTTGGTCTCCAGCGACAGCGCGGTCAGCGACGCCATCCGCCCGAACCGCGCGAAGTCGACGACCGGACTCCCGTCGCCGGTCACGAACGCCGGCGCGTCGTCGGACGCGTCGATCCCGAGCGCGCGCCGCAGCTCGCGGCAGCGCTCGCCGTCCGGGCCGGGCAGCTGACCCAGCTTCACCGACCCGGGATCGTCGAAGCGCTTCAGCAGCCGCCCTTCGCGCGCGATCAGCGCTTTGCGCTGGAAGAGCGCGCGCAGCGCGTCCAGCTCTCCGCGCGTCTCGCCCGGGAACGCGTCGGCGAAGCCGTCCCCGCGTGCCACCGCGGAGTTGATCTCGGCACCCGTGTAGTGGTCCTCGAGCTCGATCGCCACGTGCCGCAGCCCCGGGACGCGGCCGACCGCGGCCCGGGCATCGGCGGCCATCAGGAACGCGAAGTTCGGAGCGCACTGGGGCGTGGGGAGCCGCAGCCGCACCGACACGTCGCCGTCCTCGGTCACGACGCAGGAGCCGACGAAGCCGAGCGTGGTGATCGGCTCGTCGAGCTCCGGGTCGTAGACCGTCCCGAGCTCGGAGAGGACCCGGGACTCGAGCGTCATGCGACGCCCACGGCGCTTTCGGCGGACGCCGGCTCCTCGGCCGGCACGTCACCGCGCAGCTCCGGCGGGACCTCGACGCCGTACAGCTTGGCGGCGTTGAGGCCGAGGATCTTGCGCTTGCCGTTCTCGTCCAGGCGCGGGAAGTCCGAGAAGGCGTCCTCGTCGGGCATCTCCCAGTCCAGGAAGCCCTCGATCTGCCACTGCGGCTCCCAGATCGCGTAGTCGGAGCCGAACAGCATCTTGTCCTCGCCGACCCAGAACAGCAGCTCGCCCATGACCTTGGCGAAGAACTTCGGCCGCGCGTGCATGAGGGCGCCCATCACGACCGCGCAGCCTGCGTAGACGTTGGGCTCCTGCGTGGCCATGAAGCAGAAGTCCTCGATCCGCGGCAGGCCGACGTGCTCGACGATGAAGTTCAGCTCGCCGTTGTAGTCCGTGGCCACGTGGTCGACGTCGGAGACGTCGAAGGCGTCCTTGTCCAGCGGCCAGATCGTCGGGCCCTTGTGGACGTGGATGTTGGTGATGCCGAGCTCGACGCACTTGTCGAAGAACGGCTTGGCGGCCTCTTCGGTCAGCTTCCAACCGCGCGAGCCCTTGTACCACTCGGCGGTGTAGAGCTTGACGCCCTTGAGGTCGTACTTCTCGTTGTCGGCCTCGAGCTGCTCGAGGCCGGCCGTGCCCTCACGCGGGTCGAAGCGCCCGTTGACGAGCAGCTTGCCCGGGAAGCGCTCGAGCAGCGACGCGTTCATCTCGATGTCGTTGAACCCGGTCGTGTACCACTCCTTCAGGTACGTCGACTGGAAGACGGCCTTGTCGACGCCGCCGTTGACGAAGACGTCGCGCTCGAAGTCCTCGACCGTGTACTTCTGGAACTTCTCGAGCGGCCAGTGCGTCTCGGCGGGCCCGAGCCCCTGGTAGGCGTGGAAGCACTCGATCCACCCCTTCGCGTACTCCTCGGCACCCTTCACCCAGTTCGCCGGGGACGCGTCCCAGAAGTGCAGGTGGCTGTCGAAGACGAAGTACTTCTTGCCGTCCTTCACGTACATAGGGCTCTCCTCCTACGGTCGCCGGGCACAACCATACGCCCGTCGCTACAAGTGCGAGCCGCCGGTCGCGTCCAGGAACTGGCCCGTGACGAAGCGACCGTCCTCGGAGGCGGCGAAGGCGACGACCGCGGCGACGTCCTCGGGCTCGCCGAGCCGGCCGAGCGGGGAGGCGGCCGCGGCGCGCGCGTCCGGGTCGCCGCGCAGCCAGTGGGCGTTCATGTCGGTGTCGATCACGCCCGGGGCGACGACGTTGACGGTGATCCCGCGCGGGGCGAGCTCCTTGGCGAGCGTGCGCGCCATCACGTCGACCGCGGCCTTGGACATCGCGTAGGCCACCAGGTCCGGGAACGCCTGCTGGGTGACGCCGGAGGAGAGCGTGATGATGCGCCCGCCGGCCGGCATGCGCCTGGCCGCGGCCTGGGCGAGGAACAGCGGCGCGCGGGCGTTGACGCGCATGAGCTCGTCGAACGTCTCGGGGGTGGTGTCGTCCAGGCCGCCGTGGCGCGCGATCCCGGCGTTGTTGACGAGGATGTCCAGGCGTGTGCTGCCCGTGCGCAGCGCCAGCTCCTCGTCGAGCTTGGCGAACAGCGCGTCGGCGTCGCCGTCGACCCCGAGCGGCTGGCCGATCGCGAACGCCTGCTCACCGATCGAGGCGACGGTCTCCCCGGCGGCCTCGGCGTTGGTGCCGTAGTGGACGGCGACCAGCACGCCGTCGCGCGCCAGCCGCTGGGCGATCGCGCGGCCGATGCCGCGCGACGCGCCGGTGACGAGAGCGGTCTTCCGTTCTGTAGTCATCGCTACAGAACGCTAGCACCGTTCTGTAGCAGGCGCTATAGAATGTGGGCGTGGCCCGTCCCCGCAGCTTCGATCGCGACGCCGCCTTGCGGAAGGCGATGCTGCTGTTCTGGGAGAAGGGCTACGACGAGACCTCGATCGGCGACCTGACCGCGGCGATGGGGATCGCGGCGCCGAGCCTGTACGCGGCGTTCGGGGACAAGCGCCGGCTGTTCGAGGAGGCCGTCGAGCTCTACGAGCGCGAGCCGAACGGGCCGGTCCCGGCCGGGCTGGCGGCGCCGACGGCGCGCGAGGCCGTCGAGCGGATGCTCGCCCAGGCCGCGGTCGAATACGCCCGGCCCGACCAGCCCGCGGGCTGCTTCATCAACGCCGAGCCGCTGCTGGGCGAGCGCCGCGCGGCGACGCGCGAGGCGCTCCACGAGCGGCTGCGCGCCGAGGGGGTCCCGGACGCCGACCGGGTCGCGGCGTTCGTCAGCGCCGTGCTGGCCGGCATGTCGTCCCTGGCGCGCGACGGCGCGACCCGCGAGGAGCTGGACGCGGTCGCCGAGACGGCGCTGGGCGCGTTGCGCCTGGCGTAAGGTCCTGGCGATGGTCGACCTCGCCGCCGAGACCGACCGGCTGCTCGACTTCGCCGAGGGCTCGCGCCATCCCGAGGGCGGGTTCGCATGGTTGCGCACCGACGGCACGCCCGATCTGGACCGCCCGCGCGAACTGTGGATCACGACCCGGATGACGCACGTCTTCGCCTTGGGCGCGCTGCTCGGGCGGCCGGGGGCGCAGGCGCTGGTCGAGCACGGGCTGCAGTCGCTGCGCACGGACTTCCGGGACCCGGTGCACGGGGGCTGGTTCGCGCAGGTCGGCGGATCGACGGACAAGCGCGCCTACGAGCACGTCTTCGTGGTGCTGGCGGCGTGCACGGCGGGCGACCAGGAGCTGCTCGGCGAGGCGCTGGAGGTCCTGGAGACGCGCTTCTGGGACGAGCGCGCGGGCGCGCTGGTCGACGTCTGGAACCGCGACTGGACCGAGCTCGAGGCCTACCGGGGCGCGAACGCCAACATGCACGGCGTCGAGGCGATGCTCGCCACCGAGGATCCCGTCTGGCGCGAGCGGGCGCGGCGCGTGACGCAGCGGCTCGTGGTCGAGAACCACCCGCGCCTGGTCGAGCACTTCGATGCCCGCTGGCGGCCGCTGCCGGACTACAACCGCGACGATCCGGCGCACCCGTTCCGCCCGTACGGGGCGACGATCGGGCACTGGTTCGAGTGGGCGCGGCTGGCGTTCACGCTCGGCGGGTTCGAGGCCGACGCGCGGCGGCTGTTCGCGGCCGCGGTCCGCGACGGGTGGGACGGCTCGGGGTTCGTCTACACCGTCGACTGGGACGGGCGCCCGGTCGTGCGCGACCGGCTGCACTGGGTGCTGTGCGAGGCGATCGGCGCCGCCGCCGTGCTCGGCGAGGACGCGCTGCAGCAGCAGTGGTGGGAGCTGGCCGAGCGCTGCTTCATCGACCGCGAGGGCGGCTCGTGGTGGCACGAGCTCGACCCGTCCAACCGGCCGGCGAGCACGGTCTGGGACGGCAAGCCCGACGTCTACCACGCGTTGCAGGCGACGCTGCTGCCGCGCATGCCGCTCGCGCCCTCGCTCAGGCGGGCTGTAGCGGCTTGGCGGTCGGGGGAGGGGTCATCGCCGCCGCCGTGATCACGAGCCCGAACGCCGCCAGGCGGACGAGCAGCGCGAACGGCTCCTCGGGCAGCGGCTCCTGAAAGACGGTCGGGCCGGCGGCGATCGTGACCACGTTCGCGGTCGCGCTCGTGAGCGCGATCACCGGCACGACCGGGCCGAGCTGCAGCGAGCGCGCGGAGATCAGCAGCGCCACGAGGCTGAGCACGACGATCACGAACGCGAACGGGTGCGCCACGACGCCTACGCCCTCCGCGTGGCCCGTGAGCGCCTTGATCGTGATGTCCGAGCCTGCCCACAGCAGGCCCGCGGAGACCGCGAGCGCCGGGCCGCTGCGGCCGCGCGTGGTGAGCGCGATGCCGGCCAGCGTGGCCGCGCCGACGGTGCCGTAGAACAGGGCCGGGTCGTAGTCGCTGTGCGCGGCGTCGGCCGTGCCCTCGAGCGTGGCGGCCAGGAACGCGAGGCCGGCCGCCGTGAGCGCGACCCCGACCCACTCGCGGCGCGTGACCGAGTGGCCGAAGACGCGGTCCGCGAGCACGGTGATCAGCACCAGGCCGCCGGCGATCGTGGCCTGCACGACGCTGATCGGGGCCAGCCCGAGCGCGAGCACGTGGAAGCCCCACGACGTCGTGGCCACGACGCAGCCGAGCGTGTAGATCGGCTGGCGGAAGAGCGCGATCGAGCTCCGCAGCGGGCTCCGCCACTCGACCGGCGGGGCCTGGACCGCACCCTTGTGCTTGAGGAAGAAGCCCACGATCGAGCCCAGCGCGGTCAGCAGCGCGCACAGCAATCCGAGTTGCACCGACAGCGGCACGGCCGGACAGGGTATGAGGGCGCGCGGCCTACTTCACCGGGTCATCCGGCCAGCGCCCGTGCTCGGCGAAGTACTCGCGCGCGGCCTCCTCCTCGTCGCGCTCCCGGTCGCCCTGCGCGCCGTAGCGGAACAGGACGTTGAGCAGCAGCAGCGACAGCCCGGCGCCCACGCACATCGCCCACCCGTCCCACTTCAGCGAGTCGTCGGCGACGAACAGGATCACGAAGCCCGCGACGACCAGCACGGCGGGGAGGACGTAGCGGATGGTGGTGAGCACGAGGCTCAGGCTACCCCGGGGGAACTATCCTTGCGCGCCGTGAGGAGGGAAACCCTGGCCGCCGCCTGCGCGGCGCTGCTGGCCCTTGCGGGCTGCGGCGACTCCGGCAACGACACGCCCAAGCGCGCGGCGACGGCGACCCCGGACGAACGCGCCGCGAGCGCCGAGACCGAGCTGGACGCCAACCGCTGCACGCCCGCGGAGTGGGACGGCCAGAAGACGGTCGACCTCGACCGGCCGAAGACCAAGCTCGACCCCGCCAGGACCTACGTCGCCACCGTCACCACCAACTGCGGCGCGTTCGAGATCACGCTCGACGCCGAGCGCGCCCCCAGGACCGGCGGCTCGTTCAAGTACCTCGCCGACGAGGGCGTCTACGACGGCACGCTGATCCACCGGGTGGTCCCGGGCTTCGTGCTGCAGGGCGGCGACCCCGCCGGCAACGGCACGGGCGGCCCCGGCTATACGGTCGTCGAGCGGCCGCCGCGCGACCTCGTCTACGAGCAGGGCATCGTCGCGATGGCCAAGTCCGAGGCCGACGAGCCCGGGGAGTCCGGCTCGCAGTTCTTCGTCGTCACGGGCCCCGACGGCGAGCAGCTCGAGCCCGAGTACGCGCTGCTCGGCCGGATCACCGGCGGCGAGGACGTCGTGCAGAAGATCGGCGCGATCATCACCGACCCGCGCACCGACCTCCCCGACCCGCCGGTCGTGATCGAGTCCGTTCGCGTGGCCGAGCGCTAGTCGAGCTTCCAGATCCCGCCGGCTTCGGTCGGGACGCTCTCGAGCGCGAGCACGAGCTGCTTCGGTTTGCCCGTGCCCTCGAAGAGCAGGCAGACGTTCTCCTGGTGGCTGACGTCGATGCGCAGGTAGGTGGGATCGAACCCGCGCGAGCAGCCCTCGTCGGGAACGGCGGTCGCCGTGCTGCCGTCCGCGAACGTCAGCTCGGCGTTCTGTAGCGGCGCCTCGTAGACGGTGATGCCGGTGTTGAGCATCCCCAGGTGCACCTGGGTGCGGCCGCGGGCGCGCTTGACGTCCTCGAGCGTGACCTCCATGCGGACGCCGATGTTGGTGCCCGTCAGCGTGATCGTCTCGCCGACGCCCGCCTCGGGCGGGTCCGGCGGCTTGTGGTACTCGGCCTCGACGTCGCCGTTCTCGTGCGTGTGCGCGCCGCCGTAGTAGCGCTTGACGCCCTCGGAGTAGTCGTCGAGGTCCAGCTCGTGCGTCTCGGGCTCGGTCTCGGCCACCGTGGCCTCGGGCGTCGCGGCCGCGGGGGCGGGATCGTCGTTGCCGCCGCCGCAACCGGCGAGCAGCGCGGCGAGCACGGCGCTGATCAACATCAGGCGCATCTTCTGGCTCCTTCAAATAGCAGGGGGCGCCGGCCTTCCGGCCGGCGCCCCAGGTACTGCGACCCCCTAAGGGATTACGGCGTGGTCGTCGACAGCGTGAACGTCAGCGTCTTGCTGTAGGACCCGGTGCGCAGCGCGTCGTTGGCACCGACGGCCTGCGTGAACGGAATGGTCACGACGTCGTTGCTCACGGGAGCGTCGTACGTCTTGACCGTCGCCGGCAGGGCGGAGCCCGCGGCCTGCAGCGGCTGCGGCAGCGCGAACGTGCCGTTGACCAGGTGGCCCGTCGCGACGTCCGACGGATCGCTGACCGTCAGCGTCGCGTCGCCGGCGGTCGAGATCACGTTGGCGGTCGTGCTCGCCTCGTAGACGCGGGCGATGCCGGGCGTGAACGCGCCGAAGCTCGCCGGGGCGCCCAGCGTCAGCGACAGCGTCGCCGGGACGTCGCCGCCCACGTCGCCGAAGTCGACGGCGGCGTCGGCGCTGCGCGCGGCCAGCAGGACACGCTCCGTCGCGTCGTCGGCGTTCGAGGTGATGTTCAGGTACGCCACCGAGGTGTGGCTCGAACGGGTCGGCTTGAAGCCGACGTTGACCGTGCAGGAGTTGCGCGGCGCGGTCGCCTTCGGCTCGACCGGGTTCGGGGTCGAACCCGAGTAGCAGTCCTGGCTGACGATCGCGAAGTCGTTCGCGTTGCCGTCCTCGCCGGTGATCTGCAGGTTGGTGATGTTCAGCGGCAGGTCGCCGGTGTTCTCGAGCTTGACCGGGACCGTGTTGGCGGCGGCCGGCGTGCCGGCCGGGACCGACTCGAACGACGGCGGGATCGCCTGCACGTTCGCGGTGACGGCGCTGTTGATGCCCTTCAGGTTGGTGAAGGAGATGTCGGCGTCGACCAGCGTGCCGCCGTCATGCTCCTGGTGGTAGTACTGCACGCGGTTGCGCGCGGCGGTGAGGATCGGGCGGAAGTCGAGCTCACCCGTGCCGGTCGCGCGCGGCGAGCCGGAGCGGCTGTTCGTCGGCGACGGCTGGCCCTCGATGTTGATGCCGTCCTTGATGTGCAGCATCTTGATCCGGTTCGGGAACTGGTTGATCAGCGCGGCGCTGGCCGTGCCCGTGACGTCGTTGAACGCGTCCGAGGACCAGAACACGTCGAGCTCGATGAACACGTAGCGCGGGTCGGTGCGCTCCGTGATGATCTGCATGGCGGTCTTGAGCTCGCCGTTGTCCATGTACTTGGCATCGAACTCGCCCGTGTGGTTGTGCACGTAGACGGGGCCGACGCCCTGCTCGACCGAGTACTTGCCGATCGCGTTGAGGTTCTCGGCGGTCTGCAGGGTGTTGGCGTAGGAGCCGATGCCAGGGGAGCCGTAGCCGCCCGAGCCGAGCGCGTCGGCGCCGAGGATCTTGCCCGCGGCGACGCGGTCGCGCCAGGTCTGGTTCACGGTGGCCGTCAGCGTGCCGTGCTGGCCGGCGGCGTGGAGGCCGTACTTGTCCAGCAGCGCGCGATAGGCCTGCAGGCCGGCGGTGTCGGTGGCCGCCGGGAAGCCGGCGTGGCCGAACATCTCGATGCTGGTGACGCCCTTGCTCTGCAGCAACGCGAACAGCGCCTCGAGGCGGTTCATGCGGCATTCCTGCGACGTGGCCGTCGCGCAGCTCGAGCCATCAGCGGCGGGCTTGATCGACTCGGGGGTGATCGGGCTGGCGGGCCCGGTGTTCCCTCCGTTGCTGATGAACCCGCCGTAGTTGAACATCTGGACGGACATCTGGCCCGTCGGGATACCGTCGCCGACACTTGCCGGACGGTCCTGCGCGCTGGCCGCGGCCGCGCCGGCGAGGACCGCGACGCCCGTCGCGGCGACAACGGCGCACGCGCGTGTGCGCCGTGAGATTCCCTTCATGCCTTTCCTCCTCTGATGCGCCTCGAACCGGCGAGGCACTCGGACAACCCGGAGTGGGACGCTATCCCATCTTTGGCGCGCAAGTCAAACCACTTTTGCGAGCCGACCTCACAAAACGTTTGCGTCGGCTTACACGCGTCACTTGACGGTCGCCGCGGTGCTCCACGTCTTGCCGCCGTCGCGTGAACGACGGATCTTCCCGCCGACCACGGCGACGTACAGCTCGCTCTTGCGGCCGGCGGCCACCTCGCTCGGAAGGCCACCGATTTCGCCGCGCTCTTGCCAACTTTCGCCGCCGTCCTGGCTCAAGCGCACGTTGCCGTTGCGGTCGATGCTGTAGAGCGCATCGGTCTTGGGCCAGATGAGCCGCGCGCCGAACGTGGTGTCGCGCGGGCGCCAGGAGTCGCCGCCGTTGGTGGAGACGAACGTGCCCTGCTCGGTCGAGATCGCCCAGTGGTCGGGGTCGGAGGGGTCGACCACGACGTCGATCGGCTGCGAGGGCGGGATCTTGGCCTCCCAGTTGGCGCCGCCGTCGCGGCTGACGCGCAGCTCCTCCGGGGCGTCGACGTGGACGCCGAGCAGCAGCTTCCCGGCGACCTCGAGCTCGTGGTAGTCCTGCTCGTTGTCCTGGACGGTCTCCCACGTCTCGCCGTGGTCGGTCGAGCGGATGAGGCCGAGGTTCTCGGGCAGATCGCCCTCCCGCGGATGGCCCGAGCCCAGCAATTCGCCCGGGCCGGTGAAGCGCACGACGAGGTTGCCTGAGACGGTGCCGCCGGCGAGCTTGCCCACGACCTTCTCGCCGGTCTTGGCGCCCGGCTTGACGCGGTACAGCGCGGGCCCGGAGCCGACCATGATCGTCCCGTCGCCCGGGTCGACGGCGACCGAGTTGATCGCCGGGCTCGCGCCGCCACTGTCGCCGTCCGCCGGCACGGCGGTCTCGGCCGGCGCCGCCGTGGCCGTCTCGACCGCGGGCGCGGGCGTCTCCTCGACGACCGGCTCGGGCTCCTCCTCGCCGCCGCACGCTGCGAGCGCGAGCGTCGCGATCACGCACGCGCGCGCGAGGTCAACCTTCACAATTGAAGCTCCCTCGCCCGGCCGCCATCTC
>Ga0180215_1004133_pt1 | contig 13123 bp, 7 predicted proteins | sample eDN3rd37CBELigBY_FD_128871 | JGI IMG/M metagenome (GOLD analysis project Ga0180215, IMG submission 128871) | Enriched backyard soil microbial communities from Emeryville, California, USA - eDNA 3rd pass 37_C BE-Lig BY (version 2) (version 2) | ecosystem: Environmental > Terrestrial > Soil >...
AGCTCCGGCATGGCCTCGCGCATCGGCACCAGCTTCGCCTCGATCTCCGCCTCCCGCCCCTGGGCCATCGCCTCCAAAAGCCACGAGAGCGGGATCGCCTGCTCGATCGAGAACGGCCCGCTTTGCAGGCGCCGGAGGCTGCAGAGGTGTCCCCCCACCTCCAGGGCCTCGCCCAGCTCATGGGCGATCGAGCGGATGTAGGTCCCTTTGCTGGCGTGGACGAAGATCCGGGCCTGCGCCGCCTCGGGATCCCAGTCGAGCAGCTCGATCCGCTCGATCCGCACCTTGCGCGGCTGCCGCTCGACCTCCTCCCCCTTCCGGGCGAGCTCGTAGAGTTTCTTTCCTCCGACCTTCACCGCCGAGTACATCGGGGGGGTCTGCCAATAGGCGCCCGCCATCGCTGCGACGGCTGCCTCCACCCTGCCCCGCTCCAGCCCGGCGGTGGAGGCCTCCTGGACCACCGCCCCCGCCGCGTCGTAGGTGTCGGTCTCCACCCCGAGCTGGACGACGCCCTCGTAGGCCTTGTCCCCCTCGATGATGAAGGAGGACACCTTGGTGGCGTCCCCCAGGCAGATCGGGAGCACGCCTGTCGCCATCGGGTCCAAGGTGCCGGTGTGCCCCGCCTTGCGGTCGTGCCCCAGGCGCCGAAGCCGCCGGACCACGTCGAAGGAGGTGGGCCCCGACGGCTTGTCCACGATCAGGATCCCGTGCACTCAGCCGTCTCCGCCGGTCTCGTCGTCGTCGCCGGCTTCAGGCCCGTCCCGGCCCAGCTCACCAGCCCGCGCGCTCTCCTGCTCCCGCACCTCCTTGAGCAGCCGCTCGATGCGATCGCCCCGCTCGATCGCCTCGTCGAAGACGAAGCGCAGGTTGGGGGTGTAGCGCAGCTTCAGGTTCCTGCCGATCTCGCGCCGGATGTATTGCGTCGCTGCAGCCAGGCCCTTGGCGGTCTCCTTCCGCTCCTCCTCGCTGCCGAGGACCGAAAAATAAACCATCCCCTCCTTCAGGTCCGGGCTGAGCTTGACGCCGGTGATGGTCAGGAAGCCGCTGATCCTCGGATCCCGAAATCCCTTGAGGATCACCCGCCCCAGCTCCTCCTGAATGAGCTGCGCAACTCGCCTCGGTCTGTCGTGTGCCATCTTGCTCAGCCTTCTGTCTTCATTTCTTTCGATGCGACGGCTCGTCCTGCTCCGAGGCCCGCTGCCTGGCGAGCTCCGCCTCCGCCGCCTCCTCGATCTCGTCCAAGGTCGGGAGCTCTTCCCCGACGAAGAGCGAGAGCCCCTCCTGGCTTCGAGGGCCCGCCCGCTCCGCCTCGGCGAGGGTCCGCTCCCCGTCGAGCGACTCCCCCAGGTTGAGGATCTCCAGCTCGTGGGAGACCACCCAGGCGTCGACCCCGCTCTCCTCCACCGAGTGGACCACCTTGTCCAGCACCTCGTTCACGAAGGCGCCGTCGTTGCCAACCGCCGACACACCGATGGTCGCCACCTGCCAGAGGTCGTTGTCCGCGACCTCCGCGATCGAGACGTTGAAGCGGGCGCGGATCCGATCGATGACCTTGCGCACGACCTGGCGCTTGAACTTCAGCGACGTGGAGGCGGGGATCTGCAGCTCGAAGCGGAGGAGGCCGACCACCATCTCTCAACTCTCCTGCGGCCGGGTGCTGGCGGACCGCAGCATCGGCGTCAGCCATCCTCTGCGGCCCAGCCTGCATCGATCCCTTGCGTTCCAACTCGCTCCCGCGCAGGCGGGAGCCTCGTGAGCTCACCCGAAGGATCCGGACTGGGTTCCCGCTCTCGCGGGAACGACGAGGCCTGCGCCCCTGCACCCGCCGATCAGAGCTTCTGGCGGATCTCCTCGATCTCGAAGGCCTCGATGATGTCGCCGGGCTCGAGCTCGGTGTAGCCCTCGATGGCGATACCGCACTCGAAGCCAGAGGAGACCTCGCGGACGTCGTCCTTGAACCTCCGCAGCGAGGAGATCTTGCCCTGGTGGACCTTCTTGCCGCCGCGGATGACCCGGGCGCTCGCGGAGCGGAGGATCTTGCCCTCGGTGACCGCGGAGCCGGCGATGACGCCGTGGCGCGGGACGTTGAAGAGGGCACGGACCTCGGCCTTGCCGACGGTGCGCTCGCGGGTGAGCACGTCGAGGAGGCCCTCCATCGCCAGCCGGACGTCGTCCACCGCCTCGTAGATCACCTTGTAGAGGCGGATGTCGATGCCGTAGCGGCTCGCGACGTCGCTGACCTTGCTCTCGGGCTTGGTGTTGAAGCCGATCACCATCGCACCCGAGGCCTTGGCCAGGTTGACGTCGGACTCGGTCACCGCGCCGACGGCCTTGTGGATGATGTTCACCCGTGCCTTCTGGGTGGTGAGCTTCTCCAGCGCCTGGGCCACCGCCTCGGTGGAGCCGTGGACGTCGGCCTTCAGGATGATCTTGAGCTCCTTCTGCTCGTCCCGGGCGGCCTTCGCGAAGAGGTCCTCGAGGGTGAGCTTGGAGGTCTTGGCCAGATCCTTGCGCCGCTCCTTGATGTCGCGGTTCTTCGCGACCTCCTCCGCCGCGCGGATGTCCTTGACCACGTGGAACTCGTCGCCTGCTGCAGGCACGCCCGAGAGCCCGACGATCTCCACCGGGAAGCCCGGCTTCACCTCCTTGACCTTCTTGCCCCTGTGATCGGAGAGGGCGCGGAGCCTGCCGTAGTTCGTACCCGAGACCACCGCGTCACCAGGCTTGAGGGTCCCCTCCTGCACCAGCACCGTGGCGACGGGGCCGCGGCCCTTCTCGAGCTTGGCCTCCACCACCACGCCGGCTGCGGGCTTGTTGGGGTTGGCGGTGAGCTCGAGGACCTCGCTCTGCAGCGCGATGTACTCCAGGAGCTGGTCCAGGTTCATCCGCGCCTTGGCGGAGACCGGCACCATGATGGTGTCGCCGCCCCAGGCCTCCGAGACCAGGCCGTGCTCGGAGAGCATCTGCATCACCTTGTCCGGGTTGGCCTCCGGCTTGTCGATCTTGTTGATCGCCACGATGATCGGCACGTCCGCCGCCTTGGCGTGGTTGATCGACTCGATCGTCTGCGGCATCACGCCGTCGTCCGCCGCGACCACGAGCACGGCCACGTCGGTGGCCATCGCCCCGCGGGCGCGCATGGCGGTGAAGGCCTCATGGCCCGGGGTGTCGAGGAAGGTCACGTGGCCCTTCGGCGTCTCCACCGAGTAGGCGCCGATGTGCTGGGTGATTCCACCCGCCTCCCCCTGGGCGACCCTGCCCTCACGCAGGGCGTCGAGGAGCGAGGTCTTCCCGTGGTCGACGTGGCCCATGATCGTGACCACCGGCGGGCGGGGGACCAGATCCTCGGGCTTGTCCTCTTCCTCCGAGATGTACTCGGACTCGATGTAGCCCGCCTGCTCGACGGTGTAGTCGTAGTCCACCGCCAGGAGCTGGGCCGTGGTCACGTCCAGGAACTGGTTGATGGTGGCGGGGGTGCCCATCTTCATGAGCTTGCGGATCAGCTCGTTGGCCTTGACGCCCAGCCGCTGCGAGAGGTCGGAGACGCTGATCACGTCGTCGACCCGGATCACGCGCTTCGACTCCTTCGGCGTGGTGATCTGGGTCTTGAGGCCCTTCTTCGTGGGCTTGCGCTTCCGCGCCCGGACCGGGAGCGCGCCGCGGCCTGCTGCGAGATCCAGCAGATCCTGCTTCGAGGGGACGCCGGCGGGACCGCCGAGGGGCGCCTGCCTGGCACCCGGGCGGCGGCCACGGCCACCGGGGCCGCGGGAGACGTCGATGAAGTCACGGCCGCGCCCCATCGAGTCGGGGACGACCTTGAACTCCCGAACCTCCCCGATGGCCCGCTTGCCAGGGGCCGACGGAGGCGGACGGAAGGTCGACGAAGGCGGGGTGACCCGGCGCACCGGGATCAGCGGCCGGGAGATCACCACGGCCTGGGTGGCGGTGGGCCGCAGGGTGCGCGGGTCCACGCCTGCCTGTGCGGGGACGTTGGGCCCCGTCATGCCGGGGAGGTTGGGGGTCGGCACCGCGTGGGTCGCCGCCATCTGGCTGGGGGACAGGGCGCGCGGCTCCTGGCTCGGCGGGGTGCGAGGCTCGGGGCGGTGGGCCGCAGGCGAGACCACCTGGGTCGGGACCTGCACCACCGGGGTCTGCTGGGTGGACGCCGCCTGCGCCGCCGCGGGCTCCGGAGCCTCGGCCTCAGCTGCGGCCTCTTCCGCTCCTGCCTCCTCCGGCTGGGGCTGGGCTTCTGCCGCCTCCGCCCCCTCCTCCGCGGTGCTCTCCGCCTCTGCCGCTGCCGGGGCTGCCGGCGCTGCCTCTGCTGCCTGCTCCTCTTCTTCCTCGGCGGGGGCCTGCGCCGCTGCCGGGGGCTGCACCGGCTCCTCCGGGATCGGCCCTGCCTCGGTACCCTCCGCCTCGGCGGCGGCGATGTCGGCGCGCCGTCGGCGGACCACGAAGCCCTTGGCGGGGACCGCCACCGGCGTGGGGTTCCGCTCGGCCTGGATCTTCTCCGCTACCGAGGCGGCCACGTCCTCATCCAATGAGCTGGAGTGCGACTTGATGTCGTCGTAGCCGCGGCTCTGCAGCCAGTCGACCAGCTCCTTGTTCTGCATTCCGAGCTCTTTCGCCAGCTCGTACACGCGCTTCTTCGCCATAGTCTCTCAATCTTCCCTTTGGAAGCGGCCCTACCCCTGCCGCTGCCGCTTCCTCGCGCCTTCCCCACCCAACGCAACTGGGGGCATCGAACGGGTGCGCCGTTAGTATTCCGATGGAACCGGGAGGTCAACCACGGCCTGGGTGCGCGAGCAGCAGCGATGTTGCCTACTGCGGCGATCGATCCGGGCCTGGCGTGGTTACCACAACGCCCTCCTTGGTTCCTGCATCATCTTCGACCGGCCCGACGAGGGCCTGGGCTCCATCGAGCAGCGCCCCTCTCTCCGGCCTCCGGGCTCGCCCTCGAAAGGCCCTGCCCAACGCGCGTGGGGTCTCGGCCTGCTCGAGGCAAGATCGGCTGGGGTGGACATAAGCCCCTCGCCCCGCCGAATCACCCCTGACATCCAAGCGGACCACCGAGTCGGGTCCGCATACGAGCCGAAGAAGATCGTTCTTTGGCCCTCTCTGCCCACATCCCACGCAGGTGCGTGTCGGGGAGCTCGGCAAGGGCGCCCCGTCCCGTTCCGTCAAGTTCCGTCAGCTCCCGCGCCGGCGTCGGCCTCGGCCGCGTCGTCGCCCTCGGCTGCCGCCTGCGCCTCCTCGGGCGAGGCCGCCGCCTCCCCCTCTGCCTTCGCTTCGGTGGCCGGTGCAGCGCGGGCAGCGTCGAAGGCCCGTGCCGCTTCGAGCTTGGCCCGCTCGGCGTCGAGCTCCGCCCGCAGCCGCGCCTCGTCGGCGAGGTACTGCTCCGCCGCGTGCTTGATCTGCTTGGCCTTCTTGACGCCGAGGTCCGTCTGCTCCCCGAGCTTCACGGGATCCTGCTCGGCGATCACGTCCTCGACGGTGTTGTAGCCTGCCTTCATCAGGGCCTCGACCCCCTTCTCACCGAGGCCGCGGATCCGCATCAGCCGCTCGGCTGGGGTGAGCTCGTCGGGGTGCCGCCGCGCCTCGGCGAGGCGCGCCGCCTCCCGCTCCTGCTCCAGCCGCGAGAGCTCGGCGGCGTCGTCGTACATCTGGGAGCGGGCCCGCTCCTGCATGGCGGGGATCATCTCCGGGGTGATCCCGGGGATCTGCTCCAGCACCTCGGGCTGCACGTCGGCGATGTCCTTCGCCTTGCGGAAGCCGTGTGCGTAGAGAACCTCCACCAGGGTGTCGTTCATGCCCGGGAGCTGGGAGAGGGAGTGGAAGGCGAACTCCCGCATCTCCTTGACCCGGCTCTCCGAGTTGATGTCGAGCTTCCAGCCCGTGAGCTGGGCGGCGAGGCGCACGTTCTGTCCGCGGCGGCCGATGGCGAGGGAGAGCTGGTCGTCGGGGACGATGATCTCCATCGCGTGGTTCGCCTCGTCGATCAGCACCCGGGCGATCTCCGCCGGGGCCAGCGCCGACACCACGAAGCGGGCCGGATCGGGATCGTAAGGGACGATGTCGATCTTCTCGCCGCGCAGCTCCTGCACCACCGCCTGGACCCGGGAGCCCTTCATGCCGACGCAGGCGCCGACGGGATCCACGTCCGAGTCACGGGAGGAGACCGCGATCTTCGCGCGGCCGCCGGGCTCGCGGGCCGCCGCCTCGATCACCACCACCCCCTCGGCGATCTCCGGGACCTCCATCTCGAAGAGCATGGTGAGGAAGTGCACCGAGGCGCGGGAGAGGATGATCTGCGGGCCCTTCGACTCGCGGAGCACGTCGGAGACGTAGGCCTGGATGCGGTCGCCAGCCCGGTAGGTCTCGCGGGGGACCTGCTCCCGGATCGGGAGGACCGCCTCGGCGCGGACCAGGTCCACGATGATGTTGCCGCGCTCGAAGCGCCGCACGGTGCCGGTGGCCAGGTCGCCCTTGCGATCCTTGAACTCGTTGTAGACCAGCTCCCGCTCCGCGTCGCGGGTGCGCTGGAGGATCACCTGCTTGGCGGTCTGGGCGGCGATCCTGCCGAAGCCACGGCGGAACGTGCGGAGGTTGAGGATGTCACCGTAGCGATCGTCCTGGGCCTTCGCCTCCAGGGCGTCCTCGTCCCGGTAGAAGATCTGGAAAACCAGCTCGTCGCCGGGCTCCGCCTCGATCCCCTTCGCCTGGGCGTCCGCCACCGTGAGCTGGTTCACCGCCTCGAGCGGATCGGTGATCTCGTTGACGATGGTGAGCGCCTGGAAGACCTCGACGACCCCCTTGTCCTCCGCGTAGGAGGCCTCCAGGTTCCGCTCCGCACCGAAGGTCTTCTTGGCTGCGGTGAGGATCGCCTGCTCCAGCAGATCGATGATCACGCTGCGGTCGATCCCTTTGTCCTTGGCCACCTGATCGATGATCAGGTTGAGGTTCAAGCTCGAGCCCATTCCGGTCTGCATCGCTTCTTCTCCGTCCTTCGATGTTCAATCCGCCGAAGCCCTCAGGCGCCTACTTGTTGCGTCGCAGCTCCTCGGCGAGCGCGTCCATATCGAGGCTCAGGTGGGCCTTCGCCACCTTCTCGAGCGGCACCTTGTACACCTTGCCGTCGATCTCCACCTCGATCTCGTCGCTCCCTCCAATCCCCAACAACCGACCCTTGTAATTTTTTCGCGGTGGATCGCCGATGGGGGCGAATGTCTTCACCACCACCTCGCGCCCCGCGAATTTTTCGAAGTGCTCCCGCTTCTTCAGCGGCCGCTCGATCCCCGGGCTGCTGACCTCCAGGGAGTAGCTGGCCTCGATCAGCTCCTCCACGTCCAGGAGCTTGTCCACCTGCCGGGAGATCGTCTGGCAGTCGTCCAGGCTCACCCCGCCCGGCTTGTCGATGTAGATCCGCAGCACCTGGCGGGTGCCTTCCCGCACGTACTCCAGGTCCACGAGCTCCAGGCCCTCCGCGAGGATCACGGGTTCGCAGAGTTCGCGGATGCGCTCGACAAGGTCTCGCTGGATCTGGCTCATCGCTACGACGTCCGCCCGAGGTGATCCGCCGCCCCGAGCGCGTTCGCGAAGCTGAGCGTCGACGTTCGGGGGGCCAAAAAAAAGAAAAAGCGGGCAAACTGCGCCCACTTCTCGAAAGAGACTCGAAAAATGCGGACTTGCCTTACCACGGCAGCCGGAACGCGGTCAAGGCAGACCGTCCCCTCCCGCGTCCGGACGGCGACCGCCGCGGGGCGCGGGAGATCCGCCCGAAAACGCCGTGATCGAGCGGGTTTGCTGCGGGCGGCGCGGCGCCGGGAGGAGCTTCCGCCGCCCGCTCGGGCCCTCCCCTCCTTCCCTCAATCGCGGACGGCGCTGGCGGGGGGATGCCGATCCCAGAGCTGGATCTCGTCCACCAGGAGGTGGCCCCAGGGGCCGCTGGCCCGATCGACCAGCTCCAGGGTGGCGGTGCGCCCCCGGTAGGGGCCGATGTCCCAGTTGCGGCGGGTGAGGACCTCGCTGTTGCGGCCGGTGGCGGAGTGGATCCGCTCCCCGTCGACGAGGAGGGAGATCCGCAGCTTCTCGGGGTCGTGGCCGCCGCCCACCCGCAGCACCATCAGATCCCCGTCGAGGAGGAACGCGGGGGAGCGGAGGGTGCCGACCGCCCTGTCGCCGCTGGCGGGGTGGTAGGAGTTCACCAGCCCCCCGCTCGCTCCGAAGATCCGCTGCTGCCCCTGGAGGTTCGGCGGCGCCGGCACCTGGGTGAAGGCGTCGCCGTCCGCGATCCAGCGGGGATCCGGCCTGTCGAAATCGAAGCCGGCGCCCGGGCGGAAGCGACCCAGCTCCAGGAGCGGATCGAGCTCCCAGAGCCCCTCCACCTTCAGCTCCAGCGGCATCTCGCCGTTGAGGTAGTAGCCGTTCCGGTGGTGATCGCCGGGGAGGTAGCCGAGCTTGATGTAGGTCGGGCGCTTCTCCAGCACATAGGAGGTGGGCGCCCGCTTCTCGTGGCCCGCCTTCCCCTTGCCGAAGTCGGGGATGTCCATGTGGGCGACGAAGGGATCGATCACCCCGTAGACGTCGATCACATGGAGCCTGCCGTAGTAGCCCGAGGAGCCGATGTCGCCGACGGCGATCGAGTCGCCGGGGGAGGCCCGCTCGCCCAGCCACGTCAGGAAGCGCTTGGTGCGGTCCACCCCGTCCGCCGCCCGCGCCACCTCGGTCACGGCGGGGCCCTTGGTGGCGCCGATCCTCCACACCGCGCCCAGGGCGATCGCCACCGCGACGCCGAGGACGAGGTAGACGGTGGAGCCGCGCCCGCTCGGGAGCCGGCGCTCCGCCGAAGTCGTGGCCCCGTCTCCCTCCGCCGCTTCAGCCGCGTCTGCCCGGAGCTGTTCCACCAGACCGAAGACCACCCGCCCCACCAGGAGCGAGAAGACCGGGACGAGCACGAGGAGGAAGCGGTGCCCCGGGTAGAAGTCGCCGCCCACATAGGCCACGTAGACGAGGTGGATCCCTGCGTAGATCGCCAGGGTCCGCACCAGGGGCTCCCGCAGCCAGCGCAGGGCGAGCACCGCCACCACCGGGACCCATCCCCGCTCCGCGAAGAAGCTCTGCAGGTAGCTCCAGCCGCGGCCCCAGGCGTCGAAGTCGCTGCCGCCCACCTTCAGATAGTAGGTGTTCGGCATGGGATAGCCGTAGTAGCTGTACTTCCACGCAAAGTAGGAGCCGAAGACCAGGGCGAAGACCCCGATCACCCCGAGCCCGCCCCGCAGCTCGGAGCGGACCTGCTCGCTGAAGCCTTCCGTCAGGAGCTTTCCAAGCAGGCCGACGGCGAAGCTCAGGCCCGCCGCCGCAAGGAAGAGCGCGCCATCGGGGCGGGTCATCTGCACCGCGGCGAGCAGGAGCCCCAACCAGATCGGCCAGTACCGCGGCCTTCGCTCGAGCACCAACAGTGACAGCATAATCCACAGAAGGAGCAGGTGCCCCTCCAGGGCCTGCATCGCCCAGGGCGCATAGGCGGAGTCCAGCGCCACCAGCCCCACCGCGGCGAAGGTCGCGAGCCTGTCGCTTCCCCACAGGGATCGGCCCAGGACGTAGACCAGCCCCACCACCAGGCAGGCGACGCCGATGCTGGTGAGGACCGCCGCCCGAACGGCGTCGAAGTCGAAGAGGCTCGACCCGAGGTGAAGCGCCGCCAGGATCAGGGTCCAGAGGAAGTTCGTGTAGCCCTCCACCCGCTCCCCCGGGTTGAAGACCAGGCCGTTCCCCTCCGCGAGGTTGCGGGCGTACTGCATGGAGATCAGGGCGTCGTCCACCACGTTGCCGTGGTACGCAGCGGAGAGCCAGAGCGCGCGGACACCGACGAAGATCATGGCGAGGAGCGTGATCCCGATCGGGAACGCCAGCGCCCCGAGGCCCCGCCCCTCCCCTGCCTCGCCTTCGCCCCCCGCCTCCGCCAGGAGGCGGCCAATCCACGAGCTCACCCGACCACCTTTCGCAAAATCCTCGATGACGGCGGGCAAGCTACCACCGACCCTTCTGGGCTGCTACGCTCGATCCGCACCCCAGCGCGGAGGCGGGCCCAGGCGCCGCCTCGACAGGAAGCAGGTCGACATCATGGGACTTCTCGGCTGGATCGTCTTCGGCTTCTTCGCCGGCCTCGCCGCCAGGGCGCTGATGCCAGGGAGGCAGCGCCTCGGCTTCATCGCCACCACCCTCCTCGGGATGGCGGGCGCCTTCGCCGGGGGCTGGCTCGGCTCCGTCCTCTTCGAGGGCGACTTTCGCACCGTCGAGCCCAGCGGCTTCATCGGCGCGGTCCTCGGCTCGATGGTGATCCTCGTCTTCGCGCGCTGGCTGGGGAGGCGCTGACGAGACGCCTCGCCGGGGGCGCGCTCGCGCCCCGTGTGTTCCCGAGCAAGGCCGAACGAGGGGTCGAGGCGAGAGCGCTCGTGAGACCTTCACGTACGCTCAAGGGATCGCATGGGCGGACGGCGCCTCCCCGCCAGCGTTCCAGCCCCAGCAATGCATCCTTCGGTCCGACGCCCGGATCGCGCATCCGTGACCGGAGCCGATGGCGAGCTCCAGATAGGCCTCTTCGCTGGGACCCGGAGGCGCCTGGCCGGAGCTGTCGTTCCCTGCGCAGAGGAGCTTCCCGTCATCGGCTCGGATCCCGCACAGCGAGCCCCGGTCCGCCGCGATGCGCCGGAAGGAGTCCTCTCCGAGGTCCGGGACCTGGAATCCCCAACAATGAACCATGCCGTCCCGCTCTCGGAGGCCGCAGCTGAACGCATCCCCCAACGCGAGCGCGACGTACGTGTCTTCCGTGAGCTCCCGCGGCGCTTCGCCAAAGCTGTTCCGCCCCCAGCATCTCACCCTGCCGTCTCGCCCGTCCTCCGCCTCGACGATGCCGCACCCGTGGTAGGATCCTGTCTCGATCAAGCGAAAGGCCTCGTCGCTCGGCTCCGGAGGAGCCTGACCGTTGATGTTGTGTCCCCAGCAGATTCGCTTCCCGTCCGGCTCGCGGATCCCGCAGGCATGGTTTCCGCCGACGCCCAGGCTTCGGAAGCCGACGTCCGAGGGTACGTTCGAGATCTGGCCGCCAGACTCGTAGCCCCAGCAGATCGCGCTGCGATCGCTCCTCCGGATGCCGCAGCCAAACTGAATCCCGAGCCCGACCTCGACCAAGGGATCCTCGGCGTTCGCACGGACGAAGTCGTCCTCGGTGGTCGGCAAGGTCGCGTCGGTCGCTCCCCAGCAGCGCAGCCTCCCATCCGACTCGAGGATGGCGCAGCTGTTGTTGCCTCGCAGATCGATGCTTCGCACCGCTTCGAGGCTCGGAGCCGCCGGCGCCTGTCCCCGGTGGTTGGAGCCCCAGCACTCGAGCCTCCCGCCGTCCCGCAGGCCGCAGCTGAAGTCCACACCAGAGCTGACGCTCGTGAATGACTCCCGGGTGAACGAGATGGGGGACGAGTTCCCCCAGCATTGGATGCGACCGTCCGCTTCGCGAAGACCACATGCGTGGTCCTCACCGGCGCTGACGCTGCGAAAGAGCTCCTTCGTCTCGACGGCGGGATCCCTTCCGGATCGATGAGCGCCCCAACAGACGATCTCTCGATTCGCGGTCAGACCGCAGCTCTGGTTCGCGAAGGCGCTCACGCTGACGAATCGCTCCTCCGGAGGATCGGCCTGCCCCTCCTCGTTCGCTCCCCAGCAGTCGATGGCGCCGTCGTCCTCGCGGACCCCGCACCAATGGGCTCTCCCGGCGGCGAGGCTTCCGTAGCTCAGCCGGGTGGTTCCGAGGGAGGCCCCTTCACTCTCCGTCGACCAGCACTCGATCCTCCCGTCCTCTTGCCGAGCGCAGGTGTGCTCGTCGCCGACGGCGACGTCGGCATAGCGTGCCAGCGGTGGCCTGGAGGGGCCGGCGACGCTGGCGAGCGTCCCCCAGCAGACGAGGATGCCATCGAGTTGAACGCCGCATGCGTGGTTCTTGCCCACGCTCACGCTCTTGAACGCAGCTTCGCTCGGCCCGGGTGGTGCCTGATCGTTCTCGTTGTCTCCCCAGCAGAGGAGCTTCTTTCCCTCCGCGAGGATTCCGCAGCCGGAGAGGGCGCCGAGGCTGATGCTCTCGAAGAGGTTCACCGAGGCCTCCGCGGAGGAGGAGACCCCCGTCGCCCCTGCGGTCCGCAGGATGGCGCGGTAGGAATGCGGGCCGCCTTCCGTCGGCAGATCCACCGCGTCGATCGTGGTCGCCTCGGGCAGATCCTGGAAGTCGGTCGCGGCGCCCGCCGGCCCCCGCTGCCATTGGACCATCAGCTCCGATCCCACGGCGCGATGACCGGTGGCAGTGAGCAAGGTCTCCACCTTCTCGGGGCCCGTCACCCGGAGCTCGTAGCTGGAGGGATCGGGGTCGACGAAGGTCGGCGGCCGGACGAGGGAGAGCTCCACGAAGCCGCGGAGGCGGTCGGCCACCGCCCGCACCCCGGCCCGGATCCTGCCGAGGGGCGCGTCGACGTCGAGGAAGGCGCCCGCCTCTCCGCCGATCTCGAACCAGTCGCTGCCGTCCCGCCGAAGCTCGTAGACGGGGGCGGGCTGCCTGCGGCTCGCCCTCGCCGTCTGTGGAGGCGGCGGCGACGGCGCGGTGGAGACGATCTCGAGGGTGTAGCCGTGGGTCGGCGCAGGCGCGAGGTTCGCCGGTGTCCACGTGAGCTGCACCCCCTCGGCGCCGGTGCCCTGGGCAGCGGCGAAGTCCCTCGGCGGCTCGTACGCGCCTCGACCCGCTGCGGCGTCCATGTAGCCGACCGCGTCGCGATCGAGCTCGGCGACGAGGTCGCCGTCCCGGAGCAGCCGATGGCCCAGGATCTCCGGCGCGGCGCGGGCGCCCTCCACCGCAGCCGAAGGCCGGCTCCGCCCCGTGGGGTAGGCGGCGATCACCCGATACAGGTGGACGTCCCCTGGCGCGACAGCGGCAGCCTCCCAGTCCAGGGCGATCCCCTCGAGGGAACCCCTCGCCTCGAAGGCCCCTGCACGCACGGTGCCCGGTGACGCGCCGACGTCCGCATAGCTGCGGGCGGTCGAGAGCAAGGTCGCGACGAGCTCGTCGTCCCGGTAGACCTCGAAG
>Ga0180215_1004134_pt1 | contig 13123 bp, 12 predicted proteins | sample eDN3rd37CBELigBY_FD_128871 | JGI IMG/M metagenome (GOLD analysis project Ga0180215, IMG submission 128871) | Enriched backyard soil microbial communities from Emeryville, California, USA - eDNA 3rd pass 37_C BE-Lig BY (version 2) (version 2) | ecosystem: Environmental > Terrestrial > Soil >...
ACAAATTACCAGTTATCTGATAGCGGCACGATGCTCTTAGTTCCCAAGAAGGATGCCTCAAACTTACTGGTCACTCTTGCTTCGGCGGGGTATCCAAAGGACAACAAAATTAACTATAGCATTTTTAGTGAAAACCTCTCCTTTGGAGGAACCGATCGTCAGTACGACATACTTGAACGCGAAGCGATGCAAAATCAGCTAGCCGGTGTGCTTCAACAGGTAGATGGCATTGCACATGCTGAAGTTATTTTGTCTATACCAGAGGAATCTGTTTTTGTTCGGCAAGATCAAACAGAATCTGCGAGTGCTTCGGTTGTTGTCGAGGCGGAGCCAGGGGCTAGTCTCAATAATGAACAGATCCGTGCGCTTTATACATTAGTGTCACGAAGTGTAGCGAATCTTCCTGAAGAAAACATTACGATTATGAACCAGTACAGTGAGACCCTGTCTTATCAAGGGAGTGACAATGATGAGATGGGACTTGATAAGTACGAAGAGCAACGGAAAGTTCAAAAAAATATTGAACAAGATATCCAACAAAGCCTTCAAAGTCTCTTAGGCACGGTTCTCGGAAGCGATAAGGTCTATGTTCATACATTCGTCAAATTAAATTTTGATAAAGTCAAAACCCAGGAAAGTCTTGTTGAACCTTCTGATGAAAATAATAACGGGATTGTTATTAGCTCGGAGAAAAACTCAAAAACCAGTAGTAGCACAGGTGGAAGTCAAGGTGGAGTTGTCGGAACAGGCGAAACGGATATCCCAGGGTATGTTGGTAGCGAATCTGGTGGAGAGAGCGAATATGAAGAAGTTCAAAATCGCGTCAATTATGAAGTGAATCGAATCAATAATGAAATTGTCAAAAGTCCCTATCAAATTGAAGATATTACCATAAATGTCGGGGTCGAGGGTCAACCAGATAATCCAACTGGACTCGCACCTGGGGTTCAGGAAAACATCCAAAATATTGTTTCGAATACAGTTCGGACTGCGCTAGGTCACCCTGAGTTGTCTCAGGAAGAAATCAACCAGCGCGTAACAGTGTTTCCACATTCCTTTACCGCCGATACTCAAGCGGAAACGGCCACATCGAATAATTGGTTATATATCGGTGGATTGGCCGCGCTTGGACTTTTACTAATTGGAGGGCTCATCTGGTTCCTAAATCGCCGGAAACGTTCCAAGGCTGCAGCAGAGGAAGAACTTGCTTTTTCTGCAGCAGTCGAAGAACCAGACTATTTTGCGGAAGAGGAATTGAATGTAGAAAGTCAATTGAAAAAATTGCTTGATCAAAGACCAGATGACTTTTCAAAGGTTATTAAGTCATGGCTTCATGATGAGGAGGCATAGATTCTCATGGTAACAGCATTAAAATTGAGTGGTTTACAAAAGGCAGCAATTTTGCTGATTTCGATGGGAAGAGAAGCTTCCACGAAAGTGTTTAACCATTTATCTGAAGAGGAAATTGAACAATTAACCCTTGCAATCGCGAATATTCAAAAAGTGGATCCAAAAGAAAAGCAAGAGGTTTTGCAGGAATTCCATGAAATGTGTATTGCTCAGGATTATTTGGCCGTTGGTGGCATTGGCTATGCCCAGGATGTATTGGAATCAGCCGTTGGGAAGGAAAAGGCAAAGCAAATTATTATGCGCTTAACCTCTCAGCTTCAAATCAAACCGTTTGATTTTGCTCGACGGATCGACCCGATTCAAATTTACAATTTCCTTCAAAATGAGCATCCGCAAACGATTGCTTTGGTATTGGCTCATTTAGAGCCACAACAGGCTTCAAGCATTTTATCTTCCTTAACCGAAGAGCTTCAATCCGATGTTGCAAGAAGAATTGCTTTATTAGAGCAGGCCTCCCCAGAGGTTATTAAAGAAGTTGAGCGTATTTTGGAAGAAAAACTCGCTACTTCGATTCGTCATGATTACAGCGTCGTCGGTGGAATTGAATCAATCGTTAGTATTTTAAATGGTGTGGATCGAAGTACAGAGAAAAGCATTTTGGAACAGCTTGAGATGGATAATCAAGAATTAGCCGATGAAATTAAAAAGCGGATGTTTGTCTTTGAGGATATTATTACCCTAGATCCACGGGCGATCCAACGCGTCATTCAAGAAGTGGAGAACCAAGATTTACTGCTTGCTTTGAAAGCTGCTAGTCCGGAAGTAAAGAAAGTTATTTTTGACAATATGTCTAGACGGATGGTTGAAACATTCGAAGAAGAAATGCAATATCTCGGACCAGTGCGAGTCAAAGATGTCGAGGAATCACAAGGAAGAATTGTTTCCGTTATTCGCCGCTTAGAAGACGCTGGTGAGGTAGTCATTTCACGAGGTGACAATGATGGCCTCCTACTCTAAAATTTTTAAGGCTGCCCAAGTATCTATCATGCCCGACGTGAGAGTGATTACGACACCAACGACCTCATTCCATGGCGATGACGGAAAAAGTGTTGAACCGAATGCTGATCCCGCTGAGCAAGTGACTGGCAAGGTTGATCAGATTCTCCTTGAAGCCAAGCAACAGGCAGCGGAAATCATCGAAAATGCTGAGCAGGCTGCCCGAGCTTTGGAATCGGAAACCTCTGAAAAGATCAGCCAGTGGTGGACTGAAAATGAGGCAAAATTGGAAGCGACTACTCAGGACGCAATGGAACGTGGATTTCAGGAGGGCTTCGAACAGGGGAAACTAGCTGCTGAAGAACAAGTTCAGCGTGATTATGCAGAGCAAACAGAACAGGTACAGCATCTGCTCATTCAGGCCTATGAGGAAAAGCAAACGATTATTTCGGAAGCAGAACCGTTTTTGCTCGAACTGAGCACAGTCATTGCTGAACAAATTGTCAAGCAAGAGCTGGAGACTTCTCCTGAAAAATTTGTTGAGCTGATCAAACAGCATATTCTCCGCTTTAAGGAAAAGGATTCGATCACTGTTTGTGTCCACCCGGATGATTTTGATTTTATGCAAACGCAGCGTTCCCATTTAGTTTCGGTGGTAAACGGGGAAACAGAAATCAAAATTATTCCGGACCACTCTGTTACGGCTAAGGGCTGTATCATTCGTACGGCCTTTGGTAGCGTCGATGCACGGATTGATACGCAAATTGAAGAAATCAAAAAGGCAATCCTTGAGGCGAGAAGGGAGCCTGAACATGCTATTAGCATCTGAAAACTACGTCAAAATAATCCGTAGCATTGATCCGGTGAGAGTAAATGGGAAAATCACGCAAATCATTGGGTTAACCATTGAGTCACAAGGTCCTGATGTAAGAATTGGCGAGGTATGTTCGATCTATCCCTCTCAGTCCCAAACTCCGATTCAAGCGGAAGTAGTGGGCATTAAAGAGAATAAAGTTTTGCTTATGCCGCTTGGCGAAGTCCAGGCGATTGGCCCAGGCTGTGATGTAGTAGCTAGTGGCAAGCCAATGATGGTTAAGGCGGGAAGCCAATTATTAGGCCGGGTCCTAGATGGTCTTGGACAACCGCTTGATGGAAAACCACTGCCTTTAGGTCTTGAGGAAGTCCCCATCCATGCGAAACCACCTAATCCTCTTAGCAGACCGAGAATCCATTCACCGTTAAGTGTTGGTGTTCGGACGATCGACGGATTGCTAACAATGGGCAAAGGACAAAGAGTTGGGATCTTTGCCGGTAGTGGAGTCGGGAAAAGTACCTTGCTAGGAATGATTTCCCGAAACACCACCGCAGATGTGAATGTCATTGCCTTAATCGGTGAACGTGGTCGAGAGGTTCTTGATTTCCTTGAACAAAATCTAGGGGAGGAAGGACTAAAGAAGTCGGTTGTTATTGTGGCTACTTCTGATCAACCCGCACTGATTCGGATAAAAGGGGCGTTGACCGCTACCTCGATTGCAGAGTATTTCCGTGATCAAGGGAAAGATGTCATGCTCGTGATGGATTCGGTTACCCGGTTTGCAATGGCACAAAGGGAAATTGGACTAGCCATTGGTGAACCCCCGACAACGAAAGGATACACTCCTTCCGTCTTTGCGATGCTCCCTCAACTGTTGGAGCGTGCTGGAACAGGTCCGAAGGGATCGATCTCCGCCATTTACACGGTTTTGGTAGATGGAGACGATATGAACGAACCGATTGCTGATGCAGTCCGAGGCATTTTAGATGGCCATATTGTCCTTAGTCGGGCCATTGGGGGGAAAGGAATATTCCCTTCTATCGATGTGTTAAGTAGTGCTAGTCGGGTTATGACCGAAATTACTTCGGAAGAGCATCTACGGGCGGCACAGAACTTTAAAAGATTACTTGCTACCTATAATGAAGCCGAGGATTTAGTAAATATCGGGGCCTATAAAAAAGGTTCGAATCGGGATATTGACTTGGCTTTACGTCTCAAGCCTCAAATGGATCATTTTCTACGTCAGGGGATTTACGAACCATCTGAGTTAGGAGATGCGCAATCTTTTCTAATTAAACAATTCGGAGCGATGATGCGATGAAATTTGATTTTTCCTTTCAAAAAGTACTTGATTTTAAAGAAAAAGAAAAAGAATTGGTTCAACAGGAGTTTGGGGAGATCAAGCTTCAACAAATGGAATTGCAAGAACAAATCGACGGACTTGAAAAGACAAAGGAAGCAGTCTTTAACCAATATAATGATGTGAATCGAAAGACAGTATGGGAGATCTTAGAGGTACAAGAAGAAATCAAGCATGTAAACCTCAGAATGGAGAAGTTATCCCATCAAAAACGGCAGCTCAATCAAGAAGTAGAACAAAAACAACAAGTACTGATTGAAAAAACGCAGGAAGCGAAAATGTGGAACCAATGGAAAGAAAAGTCAAAGCTGGCTTTTCAAAAGCAATTGGATCAAAAAGAACAGGCTCTATTGGATGAAATGGCCATCCTGCGCTATTCTCGAAGAGTATAAGGAGAGAATTCTATGGAAGAGAGTGTACGAAGAAAAGTAGGTTCCTTCCTTTTCTTTTGGAGTATGACTTTTCTTTTTGCAATCATTCTGGTGGCACTGCTTTTAAAATTCATGGGGATGCCTGTTGGCCAAACATTCATTAGTTTGGGCAATCAAATTCCAGTGATTAATCGGATAATTCCTGAGGCGATCCCACTGCATGTAGCGGCAGAGGAGGAAGACGACTCTAATTATTGGCAAGCGGAACATGAGAAGCGAGTAGCAGAATTGAAAGAAAAGGAACAAACGATAACAGAGTTGAATGAGCAGCTGACTGCTAGTCAAAAGGAGCAAGAGGAGCTACAAAATAATCAGCTTCGTTTACAAAGCGAGCTAGAAACAAAGCAGAACGAAACCATCCAAAAGCAAATGAAGCAAGTTGCCGGAATTTATGAAACGATGTCTGCTTCAAAAGCAGCCGCGGTGTTTGAGGTTATGCCACTTGAAGAAGCAGCTGCTACGATTATGTACCTGAATCAGGAGCAGCAAAGCAGTATCCTCGGGAGCATGAAAGACACGAAGAAGGCAGCTGATATAACCATGCTGATGAAAGACGTTGCCATGTTACCGGATAACAATCAACTTACCTTAGATGAAAAAATCCGTGAACTAGCCGAAGGAAAGCAAAATCCGATCACGGCTATTTCCGAGACGATCACGAAAATGCCTGCCGCTCAATCCGCGACAATCATTCAAACGATGATGGATACCGATTCTGAAGTGGCAATGGATATTATGAAAGATATCAGTGCTACGATTCGTTCGCAAATTTTAACAGAATTGGCGAATAAGGATGCCAAGCTAGCAGCTGAGATTACTGCTGATTTAAACAATTAGAAATAACTCCAAGGAAGGAGAAACGATATGAAACATTTCAAGTGGTTTTTTGTGATGTTCTTTTGTCTATTTTTTATTCAACCCACATTCTATGCCGCAGGTACAACTCCTTCCGGCGAGTCTTCTAGCGAACCTTCAGTCTATGATTCTATGAGAACAGGCGATGATCAAGAGCAAGCACCGTCGCCTTCAACACCAACGGAGGTAGCGGATAGCGAGTCCCCTTCCATTTTTCCCTTATTTATCAAATTCATCTTCTCCTTTGCCATAGTAATTGCTCTCCTCTTATGGGTGATGCGTTACTTATCAAAACGGAATAATGTCTTTCAAACGAGCGGGCCCGTTCTGCCATTAGGAGGACAAGTGCTTGGAAATAACCGCTCCTTACAAGTTGTTCTTGTCGGTCAGACCATTTATATTCTCGGTGTTGGTGAGGATGTAAATCTTATCCGTGCCATTCCTCAAGGGGAAGAATATCAGCACCTTCTCGAAGGCTATGAAAATCAAACAGAGCAGTCTTCACCATTATTGTTTAAAAAGGATTCAATCAAGTGGAATTCAGTCTTTGGCAAACAGTTGCGGAAGATGCAGAATGAAATGGATGAGGAGAAGAAAAGATGATTCGTAAATTAATGTATCTTCTTCCAATTCTATTATTTGCCTTTTATTCTGAGGCACAGGCAGCCTATCAAGTTGGGTCTATCTTGCCCGGGATTGAATTAGGTTCGGATGATCCAGAGAATGTATCAACGACTGTTCGGATCATCTTGTTGATTACCGTTCTATCAATTGCCCCTGCCATTCTTGTGTTAATGACAAGCTTTACGCGTATCGTTATTGTATTAGGATTTGTACGGACGGCACTTGGTACACAAACAGCACCACCGAACCAAGTCATCATCGGTCTGTCGCTCTTTCTAACCTTTTTCATTATGGCGCCAACCTTTTCAGAGCTAAATACGACTGCTCTCCAGCCATTTATGGACGGAGAGATGAGCCAAGAAGAGGCATTTGATGCCGCCGGAGCACCCATTAAGGAGTTTATGGCTAAGCATACGCGTGAGAAGGATTTAGCCCTGTTTATGGATTATGCCGGATTGGAACGTCCAGAACAGGTTCAAGACATTCCCCTTCAGGCGTTGGTTCCTGCTTTTGCGATTAGTGAATTGAAAACAGCCTTTCAGATGGGCTTTATGATTTTCGTCCCATTTCTCGTGATCGACATGATTGTGGCAAGTATTTTAATGTCAATGGGGATGATGATGCTCCCGCCAGTCATGATTTCCTTGCCGTTTAAAATTTTGCTGTTTATTTTGGTTGATGGTTGGCATTTGATTGTCGAATCATTGCTGATTAGCTTTTAGGAAGGAGTAGACCGATGACAATCGAAATGATATTACAAGTTGCCCAAAATGCCATTTACACCATCTTAATCGTTATCGCTCCAGTCGCTGGAGTGGCCTTAGGGGTTGGATTATTGGTCAGTATTTTTCAGGCGACCACACAGATTCAAGAACAAACCTTGGCATTTGTTCCAAAAATTGTTGCTGTCTTTATCGCGCTCCTGTTCTTTGGGGCCTGGATGCTCAAGTATGTTCTTGATTTCACGGAAAACTTACTGGGCAATCTCTCCCAGTTTGTCGGGTAAGGGAACAGTATGGATGCTCCTACTATTTGGACATTTTTGCTCGTCCTTGTTCGAATCAGTTCGTTTATGATTACCGCGCCTATTTTCTCTGGGCGGCAAATCCCAACCACCTATAAAATTGGTTTCAGTGTCTTGTTGAGCATCCTTTGTGTCGGGCTTATTAAAGACCCGATTGATGCAAACCCAGAGTGGGGTCTTGCTTTATTGATTTTCAAAGAGGTGCTAGTGGGAATTGCTCTTGGTTTAGTAACAAGCATTTTCCTTTACGCCGTTCAAGTGGCAGGAACATTGATCGATTTCCAGATTGGTTTCTTTATGGGGAATATGTTTGATCCGACCTTTGGGACAAATACGATGCTTACAGGGCATTTCAAAAACATCCTAGCATTGCTAGTTCTTCTGTCTACCAATGGCCATCATCTTCTCATCCAAGGAGTGCTTTCAAGCTTTGATTGGATCTCGATTCAAGCGGTTGTACCAGCCTGGATGGATGGAAGGGTGTCTACGTTTCTATTAGGTTGTATCGCCCAAATGTTTATGATTGGCTTCATGATGGCTTTGCCGATCATTGGAACATTGTTTGTCGTCGATGTTGGGTTAGGGATTGTAGCCAAAACGGTTCCACAGATGAACCTGATTGCGATTTTTCCACCACTCAAAATCCTGATTCATTTTTTGATCTATATTTTTGTTCTGCCAAGTTTCTTTTATCTATTAAAGATTCTGTTTGAAATGATGTTTGAATCGATGTTTTCGATGATGAAAATACTGGGGGCTTAATCATGCTGCTTAAGTTAGATTTGCAGCTCTTCTCTGGAGAAAAAACAGAAAAAGCCACTCCTCAAAAACGCCGTGAGTCAAGGAAAAAAGGGGAGGTAGCGAAGAGTCAAGAAGTTTCATCGGCCCTTACGCTTTTGGTTACTTTTGGTTTTTTGATGTTCGGTGGCAAGAGTTTGGTAGAAGGATTTCTAGCTATCTATCGACATAGTTTTTCAGAATACATGCTTTGGGAACTCACTCCCGAAAGGATTGAGCTATTATTTAGCCAAATCGTGATTGATGCAACGAAATTAACTGCACCAATTTTATTTGTAGCGATGTTGGCGGGGATCTTATCAAGCTATATTCAGGTTGGCTTTATGTTCACACCTGAAGCGATTAAATTCAAGCTAGAGAAATTAAACCCAATCCAAGGTGCAAAGAATATCTTTTCGATGAAATCAGTTGTCGAATTTTTAAAATCGATTTTCAAAATGGTGTTTACTGGTGTCATTGTTTACTTTCTTATTTGGTCAAAAAAAGATGAATTATTTATTCTCGGTGAAAAAAATATTTGGGATTCCATTCGTGTAGTGGGGGTACTAAGTATTCAAATCGGATTGGCTGTTGCCCTTAGTCTTGTTATTTTAGCAATAGCTGATTATATTTATCAAAAATATGAATTTGAAAAAAAGCTCCGGATGTCCAAGCAGGATATCAAGGATGAATATAAAAAGAGCGAAGGAGATCCATTTATAAAGGGTCAACGAAGAGCAAAGCAAAGAGAAATGGCGATGAATCGGATGATTCAAGAGGTACCAAGGGCTGATGTGTTAATTACCAACCCAACCCATTTCGCCATTGCGATTCGCTATGATCTTGAAACGATGGACGCTCCGCAAGTGATCGCAAAAGGGAAAGATCATATTGCTCTGAAAATGAGAGAAATCGCAAAGGAACATAAGGTGATGACTGTAGAGAATAAGCCGTTAGCAAGGGCATTATTTGCTGCAGTAGAAATTGGGGATTCCATCCCTGAAGAGATGTTCAATGCAGTAGGAGAGATATTAGCTTATGTATACTTCCAGGAAGGCCGGTATAAGGGGATGATGACATGAAGACAAAGGATTTAGCCGTATTAATTTTTGTAATCATGATTGTCGGCATGATGATTGTTCCACTTCCAAACATTTTATTAGATATTCTCTTAATCATTAATATATCCCTGTCATTGATGATCCTATTGGTCGCAATGAATACGAAGGAACCGCTGGACTTTTCAATTTTTCCAACGGTGTTATTACTATCCACGCTTTTTCGCTTGTCCCTAAATGTTTCGACAACGCGTTCCATCCTGTCTAATGCAGATGCAGGTGTTGTCATTGAAACCTTTGGATCATTTGTTATTGGTGGAAACGCAGTTGTTGGTTTTGTTGTCTTCCTGATTTTGATCGTGATTCAATTTCTTGTTATTACAAAGGGGTCAGAAAGGGTTGCCGAGGTTGCTGCTCGTTTCACCCTAGATGCGATGCCTGGTAAGCAGATGAGTATTGACGCCGATATGAATGCTGGACTGCTAAATGAGCATGAGGCACGAGATCGTCGCAGTAAAATTGAACAGGAAGCCGACTTCTATGGAGCAATGGATGGTGCCAGTAAATTTGTAAAAGGTGATGCGATTGCCGGAATCGTAATCTTTATCATCAATATTATTGGCGGTTTCATCATCGGGATGGTCGTTCATGGAATGCCATTTGCTGAGGCTGCAGGCGCCTTTACCCTATTATCCGTCGGGGATGGACTAGTGAGTCAGATCCCAGCGCTTCTTATCTCAACGGCAACGGGGATTACCGTGACCCGTGCGGCTTCAGATGGGAACTTGGGAGACGACATCACCAAACAGATTTTCAGTTATCCAAAACTGTTATTTATCGTTGCTGGAACGATTTTCTTATTAGGTTTATTTACTCCAATCGGCTTATTGCTTACGCTTCCTTTAGCAGGTGGATTAGCGATTGGCGGATATATGCTGCAGCGGAATCTAACAAAAGAAGAGCATACAAATGAACAGCAAGAAACTGAGGAGAACGAGGCAGATATTCGCAGTCCTGAAACCGTTATTAATCTCCTTCAACTCGATACTCTTGAGCTAGAAATTGGCTATGGCTTAATTCCTCTAGCTGATCAGAAACAAGGTGGAGATATTCTTGACCGGATCGTTATGATACGGAGGCAGTTCGCTCTTGAATTAGGTCTGGTTATTCCAACCATCCGAATTCGCGATAATTTGCAATTGCCTCCTAACCAATATGTTCTAAAATTCCGTGGAAGTGGCATTGCTACGGGAGAAGTGTACCTTGATCATTTTCTCGCTATGAGTCAGGGAGTGGACGATGACAGTCTTGAGGGAATCCGTGTGGTCGAGCCAGCTTTTGGTCTTCCAGCCGTTTGGGTTGGGACTGAAGTGAAGCAGAAGGCCGAGCTAATGGGATACATGATTGTCGACCCGCCATCTGTCATTGCGACCCATTTAACAGAGGTTCTAAAACGTTATGCGCATCAGCTTCTACGCAGAGAAGAAACGAAAGAACTTGTAGATAATTTAAAAGAAACCCATCCTAACTTAGTAGAGGAGCTTGTTCCGAACTTGCTCACAAATGGGGATATCCAAAAAGTATTGCAGAGTCTTCTGAAGGAACAGGTGTCCATTCGTGATTTAGCGGCAATCTTTGAAACATTAGCCGATTATGCCGTATATACAAAAGAACCAAAAGTGTTAACAGAATATGTACGACAGTCTTTAACTCGTCAAATTACTGAGCAATATGCCGATAATGGTGTGATTCAAGTATTAACGGCAGGGGCATCCCTAGAAAAAGGAATCTCTGATTCGATTCAACAAACAGAAGCAGGGCTTTATTATCTCTCGATGGACCCACAAATATCTAGAAAAATTACCGACGAATTGCAGGCTCAAATCAGCAGAGTGATCAAATCAGGTGGTCAGCCTATTTTCCTCACTTCCCCGTCGATTCGAATGTATTTGAAGCAGTTTGTTGATAAAATTATCCCGAGCGTACCTGTTCTTGCTTATACCGAGCTTGAACCTGATGTAGAGATTCAAAGTATAGGAGTGGTGAATATATGAAAACTAAGAAAATCGTCGCCGATACCATGCCCCTTGCTTTAAAAAAGGTGCGGCAAGAACTAGGGGACAACGCCATTATTGTCAATACAAAACCGATCAAAACAGGTGGAGTTTTCGGACTGTTCACGAAGCAACAGTATGAGGTAACCGCTTATTCGATTGATAAGGAACGTCCTAGTCCTGCATCTCCACCAACTTCTTCACTAGAAGCGAATCAAGTGAAGAATAGACAATTTGAACTGAAGAAATTCGACGATCATTCTGATGATGGCGAGCCCGTTGCCTCCATCTTCAATCAGAGTCCGCAAAAACGATATCAAGTTTACTCACAGTCAAAGCCAAATGCTGAACCAGAAAAACCAGTTCCAGCTCCGCAAAAGACTGAACCAGTAAGTTCTAGTAATGAAACACAATTACTTGAAGAGCTGCAGGACATGCGGAAAATGATGATGACTTTTATGATGAACAATAAGCAAGGCGAGGCTTTTTCGCCGAAATTAACCGCTTATATCGATCGTTTAAAGGCAAATAGTGTGAGTGAAGAAGTTATTGAACATATCATGGAGCGTCTGCTGAAAAAACATGAATCCCTCACCGATATCGATGAAATGGTGGCACGGGAAGAGATTTACTCAATCATTAAAGATATCATCGAGAAGCGAATTCCTGATTCCAATATCCTTCAGGAGAGCACGAGAATGATCAATGTCATTGGTCCAACAGGGGTGGGAAAAACGACTTCAATTGCTAAGCTCGCGACCGAACAAGTGTTAAAACAAAAGCGACGAGTGGCCATGATTACGACCGATGTTTATCGAATTGCGGCCGTTGAACAATTGAAGACCTATGCGGGTATTCTAAATGTCCCGATTGAAGTTGTCCGTTCCGCTGATGAACTCGAAGCGGCTCTTCAAAAGCTTAGGAATTATGATTTAATCTATATGGATACAACCGGGCGAAATTATAAAGAAGTCCAGCACCGGGAATCGATTAATGAGTTTTTAAACCACCCGGTAAACAGTGATCATTACTTGGTCTTGAGCTTAACAACGAAGTATGAAGATATGAAGATTCTACTGGACGAGTTTGTTGAGAGTCCTGTCAAAAAACTGATTTTAACTAAATTTGATGAGACGAGCAGCTATGGCTCCATCTTAAATATTGCCTATCAATACCCTTATCAATTAACCTATATCACCAATGGACAAAGCGTTCCGGAAGATATTACGGGAATTGACGCGGCCATGCTGGCGGGATATTTAATTGGAGAGGAAAAGTAGATGGATCAAGCACAAAGTCTGAGAGAATATATGCAGCGATACCAAGTAGAGCAGCAAAAAACACATTCCTCTCGCGTGATTACGATTACGAGTGGAAAGGGTGGCGTTGGCAAATCCAATTTCACGCTAAACTTTGCTCTAGGATTGCAAGCTGTCGGCAAGAAGGTTGTCATCCTTGATTTAGACTTATCAACAGCCAATATAAATATCCTGATGGGCATTACCCCAAGATATCACTTAATTGATGTTTTATATCAGGAAAAACAGATCTGGGATGTGCTTGAAAAAGGAACGGATGGAATCGAATATATCTCCGGTGGATTGGAAATTGACGATTTGATTAAGCTGGATCAACAGTTGCTTCCTTTCTTTTGGAATCAAATTCAAGAGCTCCAGCAATATGCAGACTTTATCCTTTTAGACACTGGGGCAGGTATATCAAAGGAATTAGTCGATTTTATCGTTGCTTCTGATGAAACGATCATGGTCACAACGCCAGA
>Ga0180215_1004135_pt1 | contig 13121 bp, 13 predicted proteins | sample eDN3rd37CBELigBY_FD_128871 | JGI IMG/M metagenome (GOLD analysis project Ga0180215, IMG submission 128871) | Enriched backyard soil microbial communities from Emeryville, California, USA - eDNA 3rd pass 37_C BE-Lig BY (version 2) (version 2) | ecosystem: Environmental > Terrestrial > Soil >...
CTCTTCTATAGCCTCTTTTACATGGTTTTCTACTTCATTTACAGTACCATCAATTAATAAACTATTTCTTATTATTCTATTATTCTCATCATAATATGGTACTTCCCTAACTCCTCCAAGTAAGCACTTATTGGTCAGTGTTCGTGCTTTAGCTAATGTAGGAGCAGTCCAACGATCGTGCCAATTCAAACAATTAACTGGATAATCCTTAATTAAGTCGAACATAATTTTATCACCATGAATGTGTACAATATTTAAAAACGTTTCCTTGTTATAGCTTTCTATTACCTTTAAATCAAAAGGTTCGCCGAATATTTTGTATTCTTCCTCTGTTAAAAGATCGTAAGATGCACATTGAGTCGCAAAAAAGAATCCATCTACACCGGCTTCTATATTTGCTTTAACAAAATTAATTGTCGTTTCTGTTATTATTTCAAGCGCATTTTTAATTAGTTCAGGTCTTTCTTTCATATCCAACAGTATTCGATCCCCAGCAAGTTTTCTTGCAACCGTTAACGGACTAAAAATAGTTTGAACAAATGGTAATTCACCTTTCACTTTATCACTAACATATTGTGCCAATTGAAGTTGTTTTCCATAGGTCCCATAGCATGCTGGTAAGACCTTTAATTTTCCCCAATCTTCAATTGAGTGAATTCCGTATTTTTTGATGATTGGAGGACGATTCGTTCTTGTAAAGTATTGTACCTGAGCTCCCCAATCCTCTACGCAATATAAACCGAAGGGCATCAATTTTATAAAATCATAGTCGTATTTCTTAGTAAATTCTATTTGAGAGTCTGCCAAAATACCTGGGTTGATATCATCCTTTGACAAATGCATCCACAAACTAACAGGTACTCGATCCACTTCCTTTGAATTCAACGCTGCTTCAATACGCTCAAATTTATTCATTTCACGAATCTCCTTCACTAAATATATTTAACCTTTTAATATCTGGTTTTTTTAACAGAATAATAGAATTAGTGCCCCTTTCTTAGGCTAATCTCATATCTATTTACAAGATAAGTTAATAGTGCACTAATGCACCAATATATAAGAGCTGCAGCAACAAATGCTTCTAAATACCTGAACGTCATTGCTCCTACTATTTTCGCTTTAGCAAAAATGTCTACTACAGTAATCAAAAAAGCAAGCGAAAGCGCTTTAATAATAACCATATAAGAATTCAAAAAATCTGGCAGGGCTTCGGTTAATGCTTGTGGGACGATTACTCTCCAAAGAGTCTGTAAAAAGTTATATCCTAATGAATATGCTGCTTCAATCTGCCCATAATTTACAGAAAGAAATGCACCTCTAATAATTTCTGACTGAAATGCAGATAAAGTTAATGAAAAGGTAACGATAACAGTGATTACTGGGTTTAAATTATTTGGATTAAATTCTATTCCTATCAACGATAATAGAAGATGACTGATTTGAGGCAAGGCGTAATACATAATATAAAGTAATACCACCGCTGGGGTGCCCCTTAAAAACGATTTAAATACCGTAATTAACTGGGAAATTATAGGGATTTTATATTGTTGAATGATTGCAATGATTCCCCCAAGGAATGTTGAGATTAGGAGTATAACTAGAGCTAATAATAGTGTCTTAGGGACAACCGTTAAAATCCCTACAAAATCCTCAACAAGAATATCAAATTTAAACATTTTTACCTCCCCCCTTACTGTTTGATTCCACTACCTATTTGTGAATACTTTACTCTCTTTTCAAGGAAACGGACAAGATTGTCTGATATAAGGCATAGAATCCAAAATAATATGGCTATTGTTAAAAAAATTTCAACTTGATTAGATCCATAGGATTGAGATATTAATAAATTTGCAACACCCATAATATCGAGTACTCCGATAACAAATATTAGTGAGGTATCATGAATGAGATAAATCAAGGCATTTCCCCAACCAGGTAAAGCTATTGGAATAACTTGAGGTACAATAATTCTTGTAAATTTTTGAAATGGGGTATAGCCTAAGCTTAGTGCTGCTTCATGTTGACCTCGTTCAACCGCTAAATAAGCAGGACGTATAACTTCAGCCAAATAACCTCCATTATACAGAGTTAATGCAATGATTGTGGCTATCACAGCACTTATATTACTAATATTAATTCCTACCAGTGAAAATAAGATTGGAAGAGCATAATAGACCAAGAATAATTGAAGGACTATAGGCACACTTCTTGTAAAAGAAATATACAAAGTCATAATTTTACTAAGATATTTAATCTCTTTTATTCGTATCATTGTTACAAAAATACTTAAAATTAATCCTAATGTTGAGGCTGAAATAATAATCAGAATGGTTACATGAAGGACACTTAAAAACTCCGGAAGTATTTCAATCATAAATTTAAAATCCATTGTATCGGCAACCCTTCTCTCGTTAGATTAGAACAATGGTAGATTCTATGTTGGTATATTTGAAACTTAAAAAATTGTTACATAGACCCCATATCATTCCTAATAAGTTCTTCATTTTGTCTCTTCACAATAGGGTCCAGTTGTTTTTCCCCCCTAGTCAACTTTATTCATGTATAAATACATCTTCATCATAATATTTAATTGATAATTCTGATAATTTACCTTCTTCTTTTAGTTCCTTTAATGCAATGCCTACTTCTTCCGCCAATTTTTTATTTTCTTCTGTTCTATAGATTAGAAAATATGTTGGGAAAACCTTAACCGGATCAGTTACATGAATATTCAAGTTCTCATTTTCAATAATTTTGCTTTGCCCCAAATTTGATGGAAGTATTAAAGCATCGTATTTTCCTGAATCAACTTCTTTTAAACGATCAGCATACGATAAACCTGCGTCGGATGTTTTGAACTCAATTTTATATTCAGGGTTTTCTTCATTCCAGGCCATTAAGAAATTGAAAACTCCTCCGGTAGGTGTTGTAGGAACAATTTTTTTTCCAACTAGATCCTTCATATCTTTAATATTTTTGTTGTTGGTATATATTTTCATTAAACTAGCACCATTGTTTTCAGAGGGTAAAAGATATTTTTCTTCACGTTCTGCACTTTTAAATAATCCTTGAGCAATCATGTCGTACTTACCTGTATCTAGACCAATTTCAGCTGCACTATCAGCAACACCTACTAAGTTAAACTCGTAATCTGCTAATTTCTCATCAACAAGCTTAAGAATTTCAGGTTCATATCCAACTAGTTTTCCATTTTCCTCCCAACTTAATGGTTTTGAAGTCGGAGGAACAGCAACCTCAATGGTTCTAACACCTGTTTCTGATTTTACAGATGAGGCTTCACCGCTACATGCTGCTAGTAATAGGATTAAGCCTAAAAAAATAAGTAACTTTGTTCTTTTAACCATTTTTTTCTCCCCTTTTATCCATTATTTGAAATCAAATGATCCTCATAAACACTCTTTAAAAATTCTCTTGTTCTTATATTATTTGAGTTTTCAAAAATTTGGGAGGGCGGACCTTCTTCTGCAATATGGCCTTTATCCATAAAAACAACTTTTGTAGAAATTTTTTTGGCAAACCTCATTTCATGAGTTACCAAAAGGATTGTTACACCAGATTTCGCTACATTTTCAATTACCTTCAAAACTTCATCTACTAATTCGGGATCAAGTGCAGAAGTAGGTTCATCGAATAAAATCACCTCTGGTTCAAGAGCTAACGCCCTAGCGATACTTACTCTTTGTTGCTGACCTCCTGATAAGCGTGAGGGATACATATCCTTTTTATCGAGTAAACCTACTCGTTCTAATTCCAAAAGACTTTTTTCATATGCATCTTTTTTAGACTTTTTTTGTACCACTATCTGTGCATCCATTATATTTTCAATGACTGTTTTATGTTTAAATAGATTAAATTGTTGAAAAACCATCGCTGTTTTTCTTCGAAGTTTGAGGATATCCTTTTTCTGCACTGATTTATAATCTATATGAAGTCCTGAAAGAATCACCTCCCCATCATTCGGCTTTTCTAAATAATTTAAGCATCTTAACAAAGTGGTTTTTCCAGTTCCACTAGGGGCCAATAAAAGTTACAACATCTCCTTTATTAACTGTCAGATTTATCCCCTTTAGAATCTCGTTATTATCAAATGATATCCGTAGATTTTTTAAAGTTAGCATCTAGTTACCCTCCCTATCATTAGAAATTCACACATTTACTTGTATACAACAACTGTACACAAGATGGAATATTCAGAACATTTATTGCAAAAAAATATATTATTCATTAATAATTAAGCATATCTCTCATTTATTACTTATTAACAGTAATAGTAATAGACGATAACGCTTGTTCTATATCTGCAATTATATCCTCGACATCCTCCAAACCAACAGATAATCTAATTAGACCTTTTGCAATACCAAAATCTGCAAGTCTTTCTTCCGGGATTGATGAATGAGTCATTGAAGCTGGGTGTTGTACTAATGTCTCCGGATCTCCTAAACTAAAAGAAATCATGGCAATTTTCAAGGTACTAATAAACTCTTTTCCTGCTTTAACACCTCCCTTAACCTCAAATGATACAATCCCCCCCATACCTTTCATTTGTTGTTTTGCTAGTTCATGTTGAGGATGAGATTTTAAGCCTGGATAGTAAACTTTTTCTACAGATGGATGGCTTTCAAGAAATTCTGCTACTTTTTGTGCATTATGACAATGTTGTTTTAGACGTATTCCGAGTGTTTTTATTCCTCTTAAGATTAGAAATGATTCCCAAGCATTCAGATTTTGTCCTAAGTCTCCCATAATATCCTTTCGCATAAAATCAATCATTTCTTTTTTTCCACAAATAATCCCTGCAATAACATCACCATGCCCATTTAAATATTTTGTAGCACTGTGAACAACTACATCTGCTCCTAGTTCCAACGGTTTTTGTAAATATGGTGTCATAAACGTATTGTCTACTATTAAAACAAGGTTGTATCTTCTAGTAATATCTGAGACCTTTTTAATATCAATCATAGTAAGGCTCGGGTTCGAAGGTGTTTCAATATAAACAGCACGTGTGTTTACTCTGATAGCGCTTTCAACGTTAGCTAAATTAGTACAATCTACAAAATCGTATTCAATACCGTACCTGCTAGCAATAGTTGATAAAAATTTGTGAGTCCCTCCATATACATCCTTAGTTACAATAACATGATCACCTGAACAAAGATGAGCCATTAATGCCACACTTATCGCTGCCATGCCACTACTAACTCCCAAGGCATCTTCAGCTCCTTCTAAAGAGGCTATTTTTTTCTCTAATGTTCTAGTAGTTGGATTGCCATATCGACCATAATATCTTCCTTCTTTTTTCCCTGTAACAACTTCAACTGCAGATTCTGCATTTTCAAATGAGTATGCTACGGCTGGTATTATTGCCTGTGATACTGCTCCAGACATTTCATCTGGTTGTTGTTCATTGTGAACAGCTTGAGTGTTAAATTTCCATGGTTTCATCATACCTTTTTATACCCCTCTCAATTGTGTTTAATTTCAAGTCATTTGTAAGCAAAAGTAGTTGGAAAACTAAATTACCATGTAGAGTTATTTTTTTCATATATACCAATTGCCGTTATAGCAGAAGATAAACTATTTTCTATATGTTTTTTCATTGCTAACTCAGCTCCTGTTATATCTTTATTTGTAATACATTCCAAAATAAGCTGATGTTCTTCTCCCTCTTCTATTGCTCGTTCTACACTCTGATTAGGAACTAAGCGCCTATATCTATGAATATGGTCATATAATTGTGATAAAAAGTTATTAACTGTCCCGTTACGACTCAATTCATAAATATACGAATGAAATTCAACTCCATAATTTAAAAGCTCTTCGATGTTCCCCTCTTTAGATGCATCTTTAAGTTTATCAGCGATATCCTTTAGATTCCTCAAATCCTCTTGTGTAGCATTTTCTGTAGCCTCGGCAACAGCAATTTCTTCTAATTTAGATCTTACTTTAAATATTTCCTTTACTTCTTCAACAGAAATTGGAGCTATTTTTAGCCTTCCATTAGGCTGACGTATGACCATTTTTTCAAATTCAAGTTTCTCTAAAGCACCTCTTAAAGGTGTTCGACTGATATTTAATTTTGAGGATAAATCCTCTTCACTAACAGGTTGATTAGGTTGTAATATACCATCTATTATCCTTCTTTTAATTTCATAATAAGCAAAATCTTTAGCTGAACCTTTTGTTGGTGGGCTATTGAACTGATTATGCATTGAATTACCTCGCTATTCGTATTTTTGCATCCATTTTTTGCATTCAAAAACTGTATACAATTATTGTATACAGTTATGTTAATTTAAATATTTATAATTGTCAATATATTTTGTAATTTTTCACTATATTTATTTTGCGAATAAGAATAAACCTAGGTTTCATATACCTTAATTAATGCTCGCGTGCCATTATTTTCTTCTCCCATTTCTACCAGCTGTTTAAACAAAGATAAGCTTAATTTCAATCCAGGTGCATCCACATTCATTTCTTCAAAGGTTTCATAAGCAATAGTCAAATCCTTAACTATATGTTTTACATAAAAACCTGGTTTGAAATCGCCTTCAATCATTTTATTTGCTAAGTTTTCCATAACCCAGCTATTGGATGTTCCATTAGTTAATGTTCTAATTATTCCTTTTGGGTCCAGACCAGCTTTTTTCGCGAAAATTATTACCTCACATATACCTACCATATTGTTAGCCATTGCCACTTGATTACAAATCTTTGTATACTGTCCAGCTCCAGCTGTACCTTTATAATAAATGTTTTTACCCACCGTTTCTAAAATAGGTAGCGCTTTTTTAAAATCAAACTCTGATCCACCTACCATGATAGTAAGACTACCGTTCTTAGCACCATCTTCACCTCCAGAAACTGGTGCATCAAGCGCTAATATCCCTTTCGATAATGCTTTCTGAAATATTTTTTTGGCCAAGGAGGGTTTTGACGTTGTCATATCAATTACTATTGTGCCTTTTTTCGCATTATCTATAATACCGTCCTTTTTTAAATAAAGATCTTCAACATCAGAAGGTAAGCCTACCATAGTAATTATTACGTCTGAGTTTAATGTAACTTCACTAACAGATTCCATCCAATTCGCACCTAATCTTAGCAAGTCTAAAGCTTTTTCCTTAGTTCTTGTGTAAATATTTATTTTGTAATCACTTAGTAAAAGATTTTTAGCCATAGCACTCCCCATAACGCCTATACCGATAAAACCTATAACAATACTATTTTTGTTTTCGATTTTACTCATTCCTTTCTCATTTATAATGCGTTATATCCAATGTAATTGAAATAAAATATACACCTACTACATGAGTAGGTGTATTAAGATACAATTAAACAATTGACCTTTTAGATTCTTCGGCTAATTCTTTGTCGTTTTTAATAATTTGCTCACTAAATTTATTCCAATTCGAAACATGAGGAAATCCAGACTCACTCAGCTCTGCAGAAAATTGTGAGATAATAGGCGGCTTAAGCTTTAATGAACGAAGCTTTTCGTAATTACTAAAGAATACATCATTTGGATCTCCTTCCATCACCACTTTGCCTGCGTCGATTACAACCACTTTACTCGCATACTGAGCTACCACTTCCATATCATGAGTAATCATAACGATGGTTGCTTGATTATCATTAATTAACGTTTCCATTAAGGATAACAGGGAATTTAAATTTTGTTCATCCTGCCCAGTAGTTGGTTCGTCCAACAGAATAATTTTCGGATTTGACACCAACATGGTTGCGACTGCTAATCTTTGACGTTCCCCTCTACTCAAAGAGAAAGGATGTTCTTTTCTTTTATTTTGAAGTCCAACTGTCTTAATAGCCAACTCTAACTGTTGATTGATAATGTCTTCCGCATAACCTCTATTCTTTAACCCAAATTTTATTTCATCTTCAACTGTGTTACAGAATAATTGATTATCTGGGTTTTGAAATACATATCCAATATCTAATATGATATCCTGCACCTTACTCTTCTTTGTATTTTTAGAATTGATTTCGACATCCCCATGGGTAGGTTTTAAAAGTCCAATTAAGTTTTTCATTAATGTAGACTTCCCACAGCCATTATGACCAACGATTGCTAATAGTTCACCTTTTCGAATGTCTAAATTAATATCATGGAGTATTTGTTTTTCTTTATTATAACTAAAATTAACATTTTGTAAGGATGCAACTAGTTCTGTATTATCTTGTTTTGGTAGATTTTTTTGTTCTGGAAATGTTAACTTTTTAGAAGTAAGTAGTTGCTTTATCCACTCCAAAACTTCCTTTTTTGTGATAGGAAAATTATCTAGAGTAAATCCTTTTTCATATAAATATTTTGCAAGTCTAATATGATCAGGGATTCGTATTCCTAATTGATTGAGTTCATAGAAGTGCTTATTAAAGATCTCATCAGGCCTACCATTATACAAAATTTCCCCTTCATGCATGATAACCACTCGATCAATAAATTCAATTAAATCATTCAAATCATGCTCAATAATTAGAAAAGTAGTATCTAATTCTTCCTTTAGTTCTGCAAGAATATCCATCACTTCCTGCTTACTAACTGGATCAAGGTCAGTGGTAGGGTCATCAAGTATAAGGATAGACGGTAACATCGCTAGGTTACTAGCAATGGATACCTTCTGTTTCTGTCCACCTGATAAAGAAAATGTAATTTGTTTCTTAATATCCTCTAACCGTAACTTTTGAAGACCATATGCAACACGTTCCTTGATTTCTGATTGAGTGTAGCCCTGACATTCTACTCCGAATGCCACTTCGTCCTCTACTCGTATTGAGAAAATCTGATCTTCTGGGTTTTGAAAGACCATTCCTATCTCGGAAGAAAGTTCATGCATTGGAACATATTGAGTGTTTTTTCCATTAATGACAATGTCACCTTCCAGGTTTCCGTCGGATAAATGTGGAATAATGCCATTTAGACATTTTGCTAGAGTTGTCTTCCCACTTCCACTTGTACCCGATAATAGGACGAATTCTCCCTTGTTTATTTGTAAATTAATATTTTTCAACGTCTTTTTTTCAACACTAGGATACGAAAAATTAAGATCTTTTACATGAATAATAGAATCTGTGCTCATAACTCCGCTCCTTTGCAAAGGATTTATTGTAACACTGTACTTATGCAATAAATGAATTATCTGCACCTAACCCGAGACCGTATCTCACATACAACGCACCGGCAAAAAATACAATCGTTAGCACAATGACTACATAATCCTTATTTTCAAGTTTCATATCTTGGTAGTATTCACGCCAAGCCATTTTGCTAAATCCTTTGCTCTCAACGGCCAGTCCCATTGTTCTACTTCTTCTTAAAGAATTAATCAACAATGGAAAAGCTGCTAGTTTAAAACTGTTCCAGCTTCCTCTTATCCCTTTTTTGTTAACCCCTCTAATCGTTTGTGCATTTGAAATATTCGTCAATTCTTCAAATACTAATGGGAAGAACCTTAAAGTCCCTAAAAACATAAAGGCAATGTTCATAGGAACCTTCATCTTCATTAAACCCTTTGCCAATAACGCAGGATCAGTTGTCGTTATAATAACAATTGTCATAAAACATGGAATAGCAATTCTGTATCCAAGGACTAATCCAGAATATAGACCAATATCTGTCGCATGGAGTGAACCTATTGAAAAAAGGACATTGGCATTTGCTTGTTCATAATTATAAAAAGTAGAGAAAATAACTGCTGACATGGCAAGTATGACAATTGTGCCAAGCAAAGGCATGATTGACTTCATATGAATCTTCGCTGATAACCAAATAGGAATACCAATTAATAGGATAATCGTTAAGTATAGGGGATCCATAAATAACAAAGGTGTTACGACGAAACCAATTATTAAAAGTAATTTTGCGCGTGGATCCAATTTATGAACCCACGTTCCTTTATCTAGATTTGCAACAAAATCGCTAGCTGCCATATTTTACACCTCCATACAAATCAATTTTACTTATCCTAAAAGGGCTTTTAATTTTTCACCAAGTGGCTTTGCAATGACTGTTCCGATAACCATCCCTACTAGAGATATCGCAAATACAATCGCAATTAGATGGAATGGCACTGGAATTTGATATGGATACACAATGCTCCACCAAACGAAAATCTCATAAATCGCATTGTAAAGTAAGGCAGCTACAATCAAATCTTTTGTACTAGAATAAACATCGCTTGGATTGGCAAAAGCTTTACTTCTGCTATTTAAATATAATTCCGGTAGAATCGGTGCAATCACAACTAGAATCCAATAGATTGGGAGTTCGCCTTGTAGGAAGAAGTTAATGGCGCACCACGCGGCCGTAAAATAAACAGACGCATAAGGTTTTCTTACAACTACCCAACATAGCACTAAAGCAAAAGCACAGAACAGGTAAACAAAAGTATGGTTAAACGGGAAAACAACACCAGCAAATTTGAAGAAATACCAAAGTACACGATATAAAACAGCAAATATTACAATTGTAATTAAATCAACCGCTGTTACCTTTCTTTTTACCATTGAAAGCTTAGTACCTAACTCTACTTGTGACATCACATAACCTCCTACATATTCATATTTTTTTATTTAAATGTATGGTGTAAGCCCTCTCAAATGATTAATATCCTCTACTGTAAATCCCTCAAAACTTATTCCTTCCGCTTTAAAGTCTCTTTCCATTAACAGTGACGCTGTATTAATAAGTGAGTCGGTATATGGCGTCTCTAACCCTACTTTTCTACTTAACTCTGAAATCGGCACCAGCCCATATGGAATATCTTCGGTGACATATCTGTAGTCCAAAGTAGTTGGTGCTAATCCGTCTGGAAATAATCCCGGAAGTGCCTCGTATAAGCTTGGGTAATCAGTTTTATAAAACTCGTTCAAAATAGATAGGATACTTTGTGTTTTTATATTAAGATGTTCAGCAAGTTTGATCCTTTCCTCATCCAGTTTTTCAACATATGAAACAGTCAATGGTGATGTTCCGTCACCGTAAAATCTAAATTCACTTGCTGAGTCGATTCTGCTAGCATTAAACAAAGTGATTGGAGTATGTACTACGACGTTTGAATTGTTCAGGGAAGTTTCGATAACATTGTTAGCTAGAATTAATTGTGGGAATGTTTCTAGGAAGTATTTTGAGATTGTAAGATTCTTAGAAGTAGGTATTACACTAATTTGTACATTTTGCTTAATTCTACTGATTGTTACAGATCCAGTGGAATCGGCTTTTGATATAAAAGGCATTGCGCTTGTTTCAGCGATTGTAAGATTTTTCTCTTCAATATCATCGCCAAGCACTGCCTTACATTCAATTGCTCCCCAATATCCAGGGAATATTGCAATTGTTTGGTTCTTTTTCAAATGTGGTTTTAGTTGTTTGAATATTGATTTATGTCCTGAAGCTGTAGACGTGATAATAATATATTCTACATCATCAATTACCTCCTCCATTTGAGATGATACTTGGATTGGAACTCTACCTGTATAAACCCCTTTTAATTCTAGACCTTGAAAAGATAGAATTTCTGCTTTTACCGGACTTCGACTATAAAGCTTTACTTTCTTTCCTTGTAAAGAGAGGTATCCAACAATAGCTTGACCTGTATTACCTGCTCCAATGACAGCGAAAGACATATAACTCCTCCTTGCAGCTATTTAATTAAAATACTTAACTGATAAAACGATCTGTCACTTCAAAGATTCTAGATATTGTTCCACCCCTATTACGGCTTGTTCCATTGAATCTAAAATATGTTTTTTGATTGCTAATTCTGCATTCAATTTATCCTTTTGAATAATAAAGTTTAGGATTGTCTCATGCTCATCTGAGGTTTTCTTTGTATCTACTTGATGTGCTAGACGTCGATATCTTGAGATTTTATCATTCAGTTGAAATAAAATTTTTATAACTGTCTGGTTGTTGCTAAGTGTGTATAGCGTTGTGTGGAACTGACCTCCAAAATGATCTACATCTTCGTAGTTGCTTTTAGTTGAATTATTTTTAATCATAAAAGCATGATAAGCAAGATGCTTAATGTCATTTTCTGTAATATTATCAATTGCCTCGATAATAATGATTCCTTCTAACAAGCTTCGGACAAGAAATAGTTCCTTCACTTCTTGTACAGAAATAGATGCTACCTTTAAACGACCATTTGACTGTCGTTCCACTAACTCCTCTATTTCTAAACGTTGAAGCGCCTCTCTTAAGGGCGTCCTACTAATCTCTAATTCTTTTGCTAATTCATCCTCAATGATTGGTTGTCCTGGCTTAAAAGAACACTTAATAATACGTTCCTTTATTTCTGTATAAGCGATATCTTTTGCAGAAACTCTTGTCATCGACGTTTTTTTCAAATGCATTTTTTCACCTCCCCTAATATAAAAAAATAATTGAATATTTGTATACAATTATATTTCTAAATGTTTTAAATGTAAAGAAAATTTAGTTTATTTTAATGAAAAATTTTTCTTCGTTTACAAATAATAAAAAAGGCGCTAGCCCTATTAAAAAGAGCTGCGCCTGTTAATATTTAATTGCCCTAACTGTTGAATCTGATCTATTGTATTCGTTACGTTCTGTAACGTATGAAATAACTCACTCACTATTTTCAAGAAGAGCTGGATCGAATTGTCCATTCTCGATATTGTGTAGATACAAGTTGATGCCTTCTTCTTCTTGTTTGTTATATTCAACGATTTGTTGCTGCGACTCCTGGTGGCTGAAGTCCATTGAAGGTTTCCATGTCTTCCTGGATTTCAGTAAGCATTGTTTCAAACATTTAAATCCCAATACGGCAAAAAATCAACTTTGATGTGGTGGATATATAGAGGTTCCTCCATAAGATTTTGGAAACATCACCTTCCATTCAGTGCCACTATATTGATGACAATATAAACCACTCCCGATAATGGCTATCTTCTTAATCAGGAAGTGGTCTTTTATTTGAGATTATTTGGGGACGCTTCATCCCAAAATGTACTTTTTAGACAACCATTTTATTTGGTTTCTAATATACTTAATACATTTTTTACAGAATGTGCCGATTTTGCGAGGGCTGTTTTTTCATCATTTGTTAACGGAA
>Ga0180215_1004136_pt1 | contig 13120 bp, 11 predicted proteins | sample eDN3rd37CBELigBY_FD_128871 | JGI IMG/M metagenome (GOLD analysis project Ga0180215, IMG submission 128871) | Enriched backyard soil microbial communities from Emeryville, California, USA - eDNA 3rd pass 37_C BE-Lig BY (version 2) (version 2) | ecosystem: Environmental > Terrestrial > Soil >...
GACGGTTGGCCGATACAAGGTCTCCCATGCCGCACTGCACAACCTGAACACGGGCGTTACCCAGTTGCAGACCGCACAAGAGCTGATGCAGGAAGACGACCAACGTCTGATCGCAGCGGCAACTCTGCTCCGGTCATCAATCGAGGCGCTCGCAATCGCCTTGTGGATCCTCGACTCGGAGGAACGAGCCGAACGCATCTCCCGCTCACTCGCCTGGTTCCAACAGAACGTGCTAGACGAACGGGTCGCATTCGAAGACTTCGTCGGCAAGCAACAAACGGGTGACACCCGAGGTGCGGAAATTCGCCGAGTCGCCAAGCAGAACGGTATTGAGCTCCCTAAGGCCAATGCCCGCATCCAGAGCTCGGATGCCCTGCGCTACGCAGACACAGCGCTGGACGTGCCCAACCACCTACTGCTCTACGTGTGGAGGCTGTGCTCCGGAGTGGCGCACGGCCGCTTGTGGGCCTTCGCCAACCTTTCATCGGTATCGGATGCGCACCAGCAGAACGCAGGACGCCTCGAGTTGGAGGAGTCCAACCTGTTGGTCCCATTCCGGATGGCGATCGTGTTGCTGGATGCGGTAGTCGATGCATACGGAGAACGCACCGAAGCCGATCCAGTGCTCGCGGTTGACGCTACTGATATGACTGTCTCATGAGGTCTGAGGCTGAGCAGCGGAGCATCCGGGAGGACATCTTCCGGTGGCTCGACGCCAAGCTGAGCTCAGGCCAGTCAGAACTCTCGCGCGCCGAACTCGAGAACTACCGCTACCGCGGCGAGCGCATCCCGCTTCTCGACACAGCCCGTGGCATCCGCAACCCTCGCGACTTCGACTCCACCCTCACCATCATGACGAGCGTCAAGAGCCCGTACGGGGAGGAAGTGATCTCCGCAGACGGCATCGTGCGCTATGCCTACCAGTCACGGGATGGCGGCGACAACGTCAAGCTCAGGCGGGCGTTCGAGCAGAAGGACCCGCTGGTCTACCTGCAGGGCATCCGGCCCGGGGCCTTCGTGGCCTACTACCCGGTCTTCATCGTCGCGGACGACCCGGTTGCTCGGCAGTTTCTTGTAGCGCTCGATGAGACGATGCGCTTCTTCGGCGACCCGCTGCACATGACCACAGACGAGCGACGCTACGCGGAGCGCATGGTGCGGCAGAGGCTGCACCAACCCGTGTTCCGGGCGCGCGTCATGCACGCCTACGTCACGACGTGCGCGGTCTGCAACCTGAAACACGCCGACCTGCTGGATGCCGCGCACATCATCTCGGACACGGACGTCAACGGCCTCGCGCGCGTGACCAACGGCATCGCGCTGTGCAAGATCCACCACGCCGCCTACGACCGCAACCTGCTCGGCATCACACCCGACTACGAGGTGCGCATCGACAACGACCTGCTCAACGAAGTCGACGGACCGATGCTCCGGCACGGGCTGCAGGACATGCACGGGAGACCGCTGACGGTACCTTTGCGGCGAGCAGACCGCCCCTCGCGGGAAGCGTTGGATGCGCGGTTCAAGGAGTTTGCTGGGTAGCCCCTTCGCCGAATGCTCAATGGAGGCTGTTCTAGCGCACCTCTCCAAGGGCCAGCAATGCCGCTTGCGCATCGGCAGAGAACATCGCTGACCAGATCACTTCGCCAGGGGCCGGCTCAATGCCTAGTCCACCGTCCGGTTCGGGCAACCAGTCATCCAACGGGACGCCCGGAATCGCTGACAGTAGCGCCACGAAAAACGTTGGATCGAGAGACCCGGTCGCTCCGATCGCCACGTACGCCCGGCCATCAGCGTGGACCTTGATTCGCACGCGAACATCTCGGTCGCCGAATACGAAGCATCGGATGTCCGAGTTGAGCAGGGACTCCGCAGCAGCTGTCCGAACTAGTCCTTCGATAATGGATTGGGCGTTGACAGTCGCTTCAGCGACCAGGCGATTGATGTCCCACTTCGTCGGAATCAAGTAGTCCGTAGAACAGGAGTGTGCGCCGCTCCTATGGGCTGCGTCGGTCAGCTGAGCGTAGAAGTCTCTTTGAGCTGAATCGGCCTGACGAGTTCCTCCCGCCCCAAGCCACCAACATTGGTCAAGCTGTAACGCTTCTGGGGGAAGATCCTTCCGAAGATCTGCCGTTGCACCCCGCCATTGTGCGATTTTTACCTTGTACCAAGTGCGGTCAGTCAACGACCGAATGCGCTCCACCGCGCCGCTTCTGACGGCAGCAGGAACCACTGTCAGGGCTCAGGCACGCCACCAAGATCGTCAAGCTCATCGCGGCTCAGGCCGGAAATTTCAGACACGATGGAAGCGCGCGTACCGTCTAGACGCGACAATGAAGCACGTATGCCCTCATTGATCTCGTCACGGTGCGAGTCCACAAAGTCGCGAACCGCTGCATCGACGATGTCCTTCTTCGTTCGCCCAAGGAAGTGCGCAGCATCGGCGATCCTCTTGTCGGTTGCAGCGTCAACTTTGATTGGGCTTAGGGCTGGCATTTCGGTTCACCTTCTGAGTGGCACACGGTCTGGGACGTAAAAGTACCAAAGTACCCTGAGTAATGCTAGTCCCACCACTCGCCTGTAATTGGTGCGGAGCCAAGGTCGCATTCTTTGCTCAGAAGCCCGTGATGCCTTGCACGAGCGCAGCGGTGAGGGCGGGACCAAAGAACACCAGTACCGCACCAAGCCCCGCTGCCAACAGCGACGCCCACGCGATGCGGCGCCGTCGAGCTTGGCTAACTTCTTGTCGCAAAGCAGCAAAGGTCGCCATGTGAGCCGGATCGACTGCGCCATCAGAGGTCGAGTGCCAGAACCGAGCGCTCGAGGCAAGTTGCTTCACTTGTGCGACCGTGGCTTCATCGAGCACCGTCTTCTGTCGTTTCAGCCAACGTAGAAGCTGTAGCTCTGTGAGAACGGTCACGTCGACGGGCTTCTGCTTGATGGTGAGCTTTCGCGCGCCGACCACAACGAGAAGTGGGTGCACCGGAATGTCGGCGCCCAGCGCACCCTTGAATCGACTCGAAGCGTCCCTCGCCTCAGACCGGGAGGCCTGCAGGTAATTCTGCCTCTGACCGGCGACCAAGAGACTCTTCGGCGACACCCAGACGTCCGCACCACGGTGGTGTTTTGTGTTCATGGTGAACACTCCGGCCGGGCCGATTGCGACGTGGTCAATGTCTCTACTTTTTTCGCCGACGGGAACGGAGTGAAGCACCAGCCACTCCTGGCCGAGCGTTGTTAACAGGCGACCAACGCGCATCTCTCCGAGGGCGCCGATGAACCATGACGAGGCTTCCGGATGCACCGGCCGGAACCCCAAAAACCGCCCCAGCCGCGAGCGCGGTGTAGCGCGCTGCTGACTGGCAAGGCACTCGAGAATCACCGAATAACCAGCAGGTCGACTGCGCAACGAAACGCCAGCCTCAGACCTCATCGCCGCGTTCCCCGCCACGGCGGGATAACGCCGAGCAGCAGCCCGGCACCCAAGAGCAACCAGCCGTACCACGGCATCGACTCGACCAGCAGCAGCAACCCATCCCAGAAGCCCTGCATCCCCAACTCGGAGACGTTCTCCTCCACCACACTCCCTCGCTAGGCATCCGCTCGCATCCACACAGTCCGGATGCCGCAACGGCGCACCACAAGCACGCCACCCGAGAGTGAGACCGGGCCGGCCGACGCCGGCAGGGCGCGCCACCCTGTGTCAACGCCTCGGCACTGAGAGCGTGGGCGACAGGAAGACGCCAGTCGGGATGACCACACCATATCGGAGGGATGCACACATTCACATGCCCACGAAATAGGGGTGAACATGTCGGTCTCGATACACCGCTACGCGGCACTCGACCCACAGAAGGGGAAGTCACGCGGGGTCTCGATACACCGCTACGCGGCACTCGACCCACAGAAGGGGAACTACGCGGCACTCGACCCACAGAACGGGAGCTACGACCCGCACGTTGCCGACCTAGGCTGGGCGCATGGCGGACAACCCACTCATCGGACCCGTCGAGGCGCCCGACCTGCACGTGATGACGTACAACATCCGTCGGCGAATGCCGCACCTCATGCTGAACAGCCCCGACCGCTGGGCGCGACGCCGTCCCCTGCTCAAGCGGCTGCTGCAGACCGAACAGCCCGCGCTGCTCGGCGTGCAGGAGGCCCTGCACGACCAGGCCCGCTTCGTGCTGCACGCCCTCGGCAAGCACTACCTCTATGTAGGGCACGGGCGCGAGAAGAACACCGGCGGAGAAGGCTGCCCCATCTTCTACGACGCCCGCCGGCTGCGCGTGCTCCACTGGCAGCAGACCTGGCTGTCTGAGACACCGGATGTTCCGGGCTCCACCACCTGGGGCAACCGCGTACCGCGCATCGTGGTCGACGCCACCATGCTCGACCTCGCCACCGGCGCCGAGTTTCAGGCCGTCAATACCCACCTCGACCACCGCTCACGCACCTCCCGCCTACGGGCGGCGGAAGCGCTGCGCGGCTGCGTAGAAGCGTCACCACTCCCCACCATCATGACCGGCGACTTCAACACGGATGCCGACACCGACCCCTACGAAGCGCTCACCGGAACGGGGCTACTGCTCGACACCTGGGACATTTCCGCCGAACGTCTCACCGAAGTGTGGGGCACGTTCCTCAACTACCGTCCGCCGGAGCACCAGCGCAAACGGGTCGACTGGGTGCTGGTGACGCCCGGGATCACAGTATCGAAAGCCGCCATCAACGTGACACGGTACAAGCGCGGGTGGCCGTCGGATCACGCCGCGGTGCAGGCCGTCGTACAGCTCGGGTGAAGAGCGCGGGGGTCTCGATACACCGCTTCGCGGCACTCGACCCGCGGGCGAAGTCAGCGGCCGGGGTAATCGGATGACTCTACGGTGCGCCCATCCGCACCGAACACAAAGGTGGCGCGCACGAACTGGCCTGCCAGCGCATCCGGAAGCCAATGCTTGGCGTCGTCCCACATGTGGTCGAGCGGGATGCTCGCCAACGGGTGCCACTCCGGGGCGAGTTCATCAGACTCGACCGGCTCGCCCTGCCACACGCGGCAGACGAACGCCCACGACTTCTGGCTGAAGTTCGGGTGATGCGTGAACGGGTAGGTGAGCTCGCCCACCAGCAACAGGTGCTCGGGGCGGATGCTCACACCCACCTCCTCGAACACCTCGCGCGCCGCGGCATCCGCCGGCGACTCACCCGGCTCGAGCTTGCCGCCGGGGCCGACTAGGTTGCCCTCGCCCAGGCCGAACTTCTTGCGCCCGAGAAGCACCTCGGTGCCGGCCGGCGACTCACGCAGCAGGTAGGTGACGCACACTTCGGGAAGAGTCGGCGAATTCACACGGTGCCTCTCAACTGATGCGCGCGAGCGTCGCCGTGGCACCCCTGCTCTCCATGGTGAGAGTCTCGCCCACACACCTGAATGTGGTCTGGCTCATCAGGGAGTGGGCGTCCTGCACCATGCTCGGATCGATCGGCACGCTCACACCCTCCGAGACGGCGGTGCCAGTGATCTGCGAATCGACGATCACATCGATGGTGTAGAACGAGCCGTCGTCGTCCAGAAAGTACGAGGCGGAGTCGCGGCCGTTGCGCACCAGCACGACGCTGCCGTCATCCATCTGGGCTGTCTGCGTGGCATCGACATAGTCGACGTGGGCGAAGCCGTCGTCGCCGGCGGTGAAGGTGATCCTGCCGGTGAACGAGTCGAGCGCCACACCGCTCTCGGCCGCGACCATGGGAATCAGGTGCGCGTTGTCGAACAGCCACGTTCCGACAATGCAAACCTCGTCTGGACGGGTTGCCAACTCATCCGCCGTAGTCGGTTCCGGCGCGGGCGGCTCCCCCTCGGAGGCGCACGCGGTCAGCACCGCGACCAGCAGGACCGCCGTCGCAACGGACAGGTGGCGCAGACGACGTGGGCTGAGCATGGCATTCCCCTTACAGAGTTGTGTCACTGGGGTCCACCATAGGGGTAAGCGCACACTCCGACGCCCTCGGTAGCAGTCGAGGCGTTTCGCCAAGCCAACCCCACAGGGACTGCGTGGGACGATAGCGGAATGCGATTCTGGTTCAGCCCCATCCCGTACGCGGTGGCGGGGTTGCTTATCTTGGCTGTGCTCGTTGCGTTGACGCTGGCTGACTCGCCGCGCAGTCGCGCCTGGGCGCGCTGGTGCATCGCGCTGACCGTGGCTGCCCTCCTGGCGCTCACCCTGCTGGGCTCCGCGACCGGCACCGGGCATCCGAACCTCACCCCCGGCTGGACGGTCACCCAGCAACTGACCAACCCATACCACCCGTTCGGTGTCGCGAACGTGCTGGGAAACGTGGCGATGTTCGTACCGCTCGGATGGCTGCTGGCCCTGGTGGTGGAGCGGCGCCGCATCCTGATCGCTGCGGCCGCCGGGTTCGGGCTGTCCGCCACCATCGAGGTGGTGCAGTGGTTCACCGGGCGCATCTCCGACATCGACGACGTGATACTGAACGGATGCGGCGCAGTGCTCGGCGCGTGCGTTGCGGTGGGGATACTGGCGATGCGATCCCGGGTGGGAGGCCAGCCCGCTGGGGTGCCTCGATAGGCTGCAGAGATGGATGACCAGCAGCAGCAGTTCGTCGACACGTTCCGGCAGTTTCTGGAGGAGGTCATCCACCAGCAAAGGATGCGCCCTGCCGAGGTGACACCACTCGGCGCCGTCGTCGAACAGCACCTGGGCGCGTCGGTCGCGGCACTTCCCCTCGTCAGCGAGCCGCTCGGTCAGCACCGGCTGGTCGACGCGGACATCGCGCTCGAACTCCTCGCAGGCAGCGACTCGCAGCTGATCGGGGTGAGCGGTGGACAGCAGCGATTCCACGAAGACTTCCCCCAGCTGCTGATGCACCCGCACGTGCCGTTCGCGACAGCCCCGGTCGACTACGTCACGATGGACACCGGCCCAGAAACGCAGCGCCGCGTCGTCTCCTATGGCATCCGCCTCTTCAGGCTCGAAGGGCATCCGGTCGCTGTGCTGCAGCGTGCGGCTACCCGTCAGTACGGGCGCGACTCCGCCTCCCTTGAGGTGATCAGCGCCGACACCGAGCTCAGTGCCCGGGTGCTCGCCGAAGTGCGCCGACTCATGCTCGCCCACAGTGTGCTGCGAGGCAAGGTGCTCACGTTCACCGGCGACGAGTACGCACCCGGAGCCTCCGGCGCCACCTTCGTGCCGCGCCCCACCGTCACCGCCGACCAGATCGTGCTCTCACCCGGCGTGCTCGAACGCATCAGCGCCCACGTCGTCGACATCGGCAGCCAGCGCGAACGGCTGACGGATGCCGGCCAGCACCTGAAGCGCGGCGTGCTCCTCTACGGACCACCCGGCACCGGCAAGACCCTCACCGTGCGGCACCTGCTCGCCAGCACGCCGGGGGTGACCGCCGTGCTGCTCACCGGCACGAGCATCCGCTTCATCACCGAAGCCGCCGAACTTGCCCGCGCCATGCAGCCGGCCATCGTCGTGCTCGAAGACGTCGACCTGGTCGCCCACGAGCGCGGCATGCACGGCGGCCCGCAGCCGCTGCTGTTCGCGGTGCTCGACGCGCTCGACGGGCTCGATGGCGATGCTGACGTCGCGTTCATCCTCACCACCAACCGCGCCGACCTGCTCGAACCGGCCCTGGCGGCCCGGCCGGGGCGGGTGGACCTCGCGGTCGAGATCCCGCTCCCCGACCAGGATTCTCGGCGGCGGATGTTCTCCCTCTACGCCGCCGGGCTGGGGCTGTCGGATACCGCCGTGCGCGACGCTGCGGATCGCGCCGAAGGGGTCACCGGCTCGTTCGCGAAAGAGCTCATGCGACGAACCGTGCTCTCGGCTGCCCGCTCGGATCGGGCGGTGACGGATGCCGACCTGGAGGCTTCCCTGGAAGAGCTGCTGTCTGCCGGCGCCGCGTTGACGCGGAGCCTACTCGGGGTGCGTGGGGCTGCCGCCGAGTCGGGGGAAGCTGAGTCGTTCGGGTGGTTCGGCGAGCCAGGGCACTGAGGGTCACGGGTCGGGACTGAAGGTTTCGATACGGCCGCAAGCGGCCTACTCAACCCACAGAAGCGCACAGGTTTCGATACGGCCGCAAGCGGCCTACTCAACCCACAGAGGCGCACGGGTTTCGATACGGCCGCACGCGGCCTACTCGACCCTCAGAACCAGCGGCCTACTCAACCCACAGAACCAGCGGCCTACTCAACCCACAGAAGCACTCAGGCGACAACGGCGCGAGTCAGCGACATGACCATGGCCGGGTACGCACCACCGGCGAAGTCGGCGTTGCCGGCCGACTCAGGCACGACATTCTCCATGCGAATCGTGAGAGCATCCGGGTCGCCCAGGCCGACGACAATGCGCCACCACCAGCCCGCCTCATACTCGTACCCGACCGAAACAGAGTTGCCCTCCGAAGATCCCAAAAGAGTGCGGGGCGACGGATGCTGGTGCCACGAGTCCGCCCAGAACGCGACCACCGACCCGTCACCGTGGTCATCGCCGGGCCCGACAACAAGCAGGCCGCCCTGAACACCATCCGTCGGGTGCGACCAGTTGTACGTGATTGACGCGAGCGCACCGCCCGCAGCCCGCAGCACAGTCGCACCCGCGGGCGCAGAATGCACCGGATCGTTCGGCATCAACCGGAACCCATTCGAGCCATGCCAACTACCCAGGTGACGCGCGAAAATCTGCATGCACAGAGGATAGGCGCGCTATGGCAGTGACGGCCTCGAAACCGGCGGGATCACCACCCGCACCCGCTCACGCATCCACCACAAACCGGTCTCACGCCTCTCGGCCCGAGACGCGAAACGGTAGAGGAACAGACTCACCCGCACCCACCGTGGGGGCTCCCCACCAAACGGGTCCACCCGCAGAAGGCGCAGCGTGCGGGCATCCGCCTCCAGCAGCTTCGCCAGGAAGGCGTAGAACCACTCCTCGTGCACCGAACCGAGCGGCAGAAACCACATCAACCAGTCCAGCCGCAGGTGGTACGGCGCGAACTGCCTGGGCACCCTCGCCGGGTCACCCGGCTTGCCCTTGAACTCGTACTCGCGCCAATCCGCCGAATCGGAAGGCGACGCATCCAGGGTGCCCTCCACGATCACCTCAAACCGACGCTTCGTCACACTGCCGAACGCCCCATACGCATTCGCCAGCTGCCAGCGGTTGAACGACGCATTCATCAGCTGACGACGCGAAAACAGGTTACGCAGCGCCGGATAGCTGAGCACCACCAGCAGAAGGCTCACCGCGAGCACCACCACCAACCACCACACCGGCGAAGAAGCGCCAGCCCCAGCACCCCAATCAAGCGGGATCACCGGCAACACCCAATGCGCCACCGGGTCACTGACGCGGCAGAACGCGAGCACAATCGTGATCCAGTTGAGCCACGCAAAGTTGCCACTCACCACCAGCCACAACTGGGTCAGGATGACCACGGCAGCCGCCCCAGACGCCACCGGTTGCGGGGCGAACAACAAGAACGACACCACCAGCTGCGCAAAGTGATTACCCAGCACCTCGAACCGGTGCAGCGGCTTCGGCAGCAAGTGCGCAAACCGACTCACCGGGTTGGGCATCGGCTGCGTCTCGTGGTGATAGAACAGCGCCGTCAAGTCACGCCACGACCGATCTCCGCGCATCTTGATCATGCCCGCACCGAACTCCAGCCGAAAAACCAGCCACGCCGTCAACAAGAGAATCGTGGTGGGCGGCGGCACCGCATCCGACCCCAGAAATGCGACCGTGAACCCGGCCTCGAGCAGCAGCATCTCCCAGCCGAACCCATAGAAGGTCTGCCCCACATTCGTGATCGACATGTACAGCAGCCACAGCGCCAGGAACACGAGCATCGGCACCCACGGCGGCCCCGCCTGCGGCAGCCCGACCACAACGGATGCCGCCAGCAGCATCCCGAACCAGCACACCAGCAACAGCTTGCGATCGCTGTACCCCCAGAACCGGAACAGCGTGAAACCCCTCAGGTAGCGCGGCTGCTCCAGCACCCGAGCCGCCGGCAGCAGGCCGTTCTCACCCAAGAGCGCACGAAACTGGGCGGCAGTCGACGCGAACGCGACAACGAACATCAGCGCAACACCGCGCTGCAGCACCACCCTCGCGAACTCGTAGTCGTGAGCGTCGAACCAGTCCACGCCTCGACCGTACGCGCGGAAGAGGCGACGGTCGAGTGGTCGGGGGGGCCTGAGTCGTTCGGATCATTTGGCGGGACGGTGCGCTGAGGGTCGCGGGTCGGGACTGAAGGTTTCGATACGGCCGCAAGCGGCCTACTCAACCCACAGAAGCGCGACCAACCCACAGGTCGTCCGCTACGCGGGCACTCAACCCACAGGTCACCCGCTACGCGGGCACTCAACCCACAGGTCGCGAGTCACACAGCGGACAACGGCGGCGGATCCGTGATGCCGAACCGGTCGCGCAGCGCGAGCGTCGCCGCATACCAGCCGTTCATACCGTGCACCGCGGGCCCCGGTGGAGTCGCCGACGAGCACAGGTACACGCCCTCGACGGGCGTACGCCACGGATGCGGCGACACCACCGGCCGCTTCACCAACTGCCACAGCGTGAGCGCCCCACTCGAGATGTCGCCCCCCACATAGTTGGGGTTGTACGCAGCAAGCTCCTGCGCCGTTCTCGACGCACTGCCCAGAATCAGGTCACGGAAGCCCGGCGCAAACCGCTCCACCTGCGCGGTCACCAGCTCCGTCGCATCCACCGCCGACCCGTTCGGCACATGAATGTACGCCCACAGCACGTGCTGACCCTCCGGCGCACGCGAATCATCGAGCACGCTCGGCTGCGTCACCAAGACGTACGGATGCTCCGGAACCTCCCGCCGAAGCACGGCGTGCTCCGCCGCCGCAACCTCCGCACGTGTGCCGCCGAGGTGCACCGTGGGGGCGAGCCGAACCTCCGGGTTCTCCCACGGCACCGGCCCAGACAACGCGAAATCGACCTTCGCCACGCCCGGCCCGAACCGAAAACGCTCCAGCGCGCGCCGATAGCCACCAGGCAGCTCAGCGTTCAGCAGCAGCTCGATCGACGTGTCGAGCAGGGTCACCCGCGATTGTTCCAACTGGTCGAACGACTCGATGCGGGTACCCGTGTGCACCGTGCCGCCGTGCGCGAGCAGGTCGGCGACCAGCACATCCGCAATCGCCTGCGACCCGCCCCGCGGAAACCCCCAGCCCGCACCGTGCGCGTGCGTCGCCAACAGCAGACCAGCCCCCGCCGCCGCCAGCGACGGATGCCTGCCCGGCGCATGCGCAGCCACACCCGTGAGCATGGCGGGCGCCACGTCTCCACTGAACCGACGGTTCCACAGCCCCGTGCCCTGGTCGAGCGCACGAAGCCCGAACCGAACCGCCGCAAGCGGGTCGGCCGGCATCCTCAGAAGCTGCGACCCCGTGAAGTCGACGACCCCCTCAATGCGACGCACGAGCGGCCCGAACAGGCGACGCCACGCACGGCCGTCCCGACCGAGCGCATCCACCGTGCGGTCGAGGTCGCGCCAGGCGATGCCCGCCCGGCCGCCGTCCAACGGATGCGCGTACGAGACATCCGGAACAATCCAGTCGAGGCGCTCGGTCAGACCGAACGCACGAAAGAACGGCGAGGCCATGGCAGCGGGGTGCACGGCAGAGCACACGTCGTGACGAAAACCGGGCAGCGTGAGCTCGGCAGAACGGATGCCGCCACCCAGCGAGTCTGCGGCGTCCACCAGGCGCACCTCGAGACCCGCACGCGCGGCCGTCACCGCGGCAGCCAGACCGTTCGGCCCGCTGCCCACGACAGTGACGTCGACCATGGCTACAGTCTGACACCTGCGCTGAGCGGGGGCAGGTCAGGCCAGCTGTTCCGTGAGGGACTGCAACTCCTGCGCCAGCTCGCGCACACGTTCACGCAGCTCAGCGTTCGACGGTGACGACCCCTCAGCCCGCGCGTCCAGGTCGAACACCACGCGGTCGGCCCGGTGCCAGGTGGAGAAGAACTCCACGGCATTACCACGGTCATCCAGGCTCGTACCCTCGAGCAGCAGCAGCGGAGCACCGGGCGGCAACGTCAACTCGCCCGCCAACTGTTCAGACGCCGGAACCGCGCGGATCTGCCTGCGCCCCGCCGTCACCGGCACGTCGAACTTGCTGGCAAGGGTCGCGTGCAGCGAAGCATCCGTCAGCTCATCGGCCGTGAGGTCACCCGCGAGAGACAGCGGCAGCCACGTCTGGATGAGGGCGATCGCCTCCCCCTCCGCCGAACGGCGCCGACGAAGAGCGAGCAGGTCGGATGTTCCCAGAGCGGCGGCGGCGCGGGCATCCGTTCCCGGGCCGATCGACAGCACCTCGGTGCTGACCGGCCCGGCGCTCATCGAGATCTGTGCGGAGAGCCCCGGCATCCGCTGCACCTGGCGGTGGTGCTCATGGTGCGGGGCCACAACGCTGCCCCGCCCGCGCCCACGCTGGATGAGGCCATCAGCCGTGAGCGAAGCCATCGCCTGCCGCACCACGGAGCGCGAGATGCCGAACTTCTTCTGCAGCTCAGCCTCGGTGGGCAACTGCGACCCGGGAGGGAGCGACCCGTCAGCGATGCTCGCACGGAGCACAGCACTCAACTGGCTGTGCAGCGGGGAACTGTTCTCAGCACTCACTGCGCCGGCGGGCACCGCATCGATCCACATGGTGTAGACCTCCCTCCGGCTGTGTCGTAAGCGTATCGGCTCAGGCAGGCGCGTCGGGCATCTCTTGCGCCGTGCGCCACACGTGGTCCCAGCCCGGGGCGAGGGTCGCCGCGCGCTCGAGCGACAGCACCAGGCTCGCCTCGCGCGCAATACCCTTGCCCGCGATGTCGAACGCTGTGCCGTGGTCTACCGAGACGCGCACCACAGGAAGGCCGACCGTGATGTTCACGCCGTCGTCCCCGTAGACGGCCTTGAACGGTGCGTGACCTTGGTCGTGGTAGCAGACGACAGCCAGGTTGTACTTGCCGCGAACCGCCGCCGGGATGAGAGCGTCACCCGGCAGAGGCCCGACAACGTTGAGCCCTGCGGCACGCGCTTGCTCCACGGCGGGCTGCAGGATGTCTGC
>Ga0180215_1004138_pt1 | contig 13118 bp, 14 predicted proteins | sample eDN3rd37CBELigBY_FD_128871 | JGI IMG/M metagenome (GOLD analysis project Ga0180215, IMG submission 128871) | Enriched backyard soil microbial communities from Emeryville, California, USA - eDNA 3rd pass 37_C BE-Lig BY (version 2) (version 2) | ecosystem: Environmental > Terrestrial > Soil >...
GATGAAGGGTTTAAAGAAGGCGATAATTTAAAATTTGATTTCCAAAATGCGCAAGGTGAGCAAAGTAACACAGCAACAATTGCACAAAACCTTGTCGGTAGCAAAGTGGACTTAATCTTTGCAAACGCAACGCCTAGTGCAATGGCTGCACTAAATGCAACTAGTGAAATTCCTATCATTTTCACATCAGTAACAGACCCTGTTGGTGCTGGTTTAGTAGAAGCTTTTGATAAGCCAGGCGAAAATATTACGGGTACAACTGATAACCACCCAGATGCTACTAAAACAACAATTGACTTCATCACTGGTGAAATGGGAGCGAAAAAGATCGGAGTCATCTATAACTCTGGTGAACAAAACTCTGTTGTACAGGTTGAACAAGTGAAAGAATTTGCAGAACAAGGCGGTGCGGAATTAGTAGAAGTTTCTGTATCTACAACTGCTGAAGTGAATCAAGCTGCTCAAAGCTTAGTAGGCCGTGTTGATGCAATCTATATTCCAACAGATAACACTGCAGTTCAAGCTTTAGATTCAATCATAGCTGTAGCTAATGAGGAAGATATTCCACTGTTCGTTGGTGAACTTGATTCAATGAAAGCTGGTGGTTTTGCTGCAAGTGGATTTGAATACTACGATATTGGATATCAATCTGGTCTTATGGCTGCTGCCATTCTAAAAGGTGAGAAGAAGGCTTCTGAAATTCCAGTTGAACTTCCAAACAGTCTACAGCTTTTCATTAATAAAAAAGCAGCGGAAGAGCAAGGAATTGAAATTAAACCTGAATGGGAAGAATTGGCTGACATCTACGAAGGTGAATAAACAATGATGTTCAAAAAGTCCGGTGAAAATGACACATCGAATTTCTTCGTTGGCTTGTTTTTGCGTTCCTCACGTATCAACTACATACGTTCCGGTACTCAAAACTTCGCCGCCTCGAACTTCTTGGTCCTTTTCATCCTCCTTTTTGAACAGCACTTAAAGAAAGGATGATTCAACATGTTTACAGCATTATTTGGGGCATTTGAATCAGGAATCATCTATGCAATCATGGCAATTGGTGTTTACCTGTCCTTCCGTATACTAGATTTTCCAGACTTGACGGTCGACGGCAGCTTCGTTACAGGAGCTGCTGTTTCCGCCATTTTGATTACGAATGGAGTAAATCCTTTTATCGCAACACTTTTTGCCCTTGTTGCTGGATTTATTGCTGGTAGTATTACGGGATTACTACACACGGTAGGAAAAATTAATGCATTACTAGCTGGTATTTTGATGATGATTGCCCTTTATTCAGTCAATCTTCGAATTATGGGTAAATCAAATGTTTCATTATTAAATATAGATACAACTTTTACAAACGTATCTGATATATCTGCATCACTAGGATTAGATTCATTGTTTAATTCAATGTTAACAGCATTCGGTCTTGGAGATAGCCTACCAAAGACCTGGGGCATTTTATTATTTATGATTGTTGTTACACTTGTGATTAAGTTTTTAATTGATCTTTTCCTACGAACAGAAATCGGTCTTGCAGTGAGAGCTACTGGAGACAACAAAAAAATGATTTCCAGCTTTTCTGCTAATACAAACTTAATGACGATTCTTGGATTAGGTCTATCAAATGCGCTTGTAGCATTCTCAGGATCACTCATTGCACAACAAGGTGGTTTTGCCGATGTTGGAATGGGTATTGGGATGATTGTTATTGGTTTAGCATCCGTTATTATTGGTGAAGCCCTTTTTGGTGCCAAAACGATTGCACGAGCAACACTTGCAGTAATTGGTGGTGCTATTATTTATCGTATCGTTGTATCCTTAGCATTAAGAGTTGAGTTCCTACAACCTGGAGATATGAAATTGATTACTGCCATCATCGTAATCATTGCACTTGTCCTACCAAAAATTCTTGAAGGAACAAAAGAGAAGAGCAGACGAGCAAAACGACAACAACTTGTACGAATGAAAAACGTACCTTCAGAAAGCGAGGGTGAAGCAAGTGCTACACTTAAATCAAATTCATAAAATCTTTAATGAAGGTACACCCGACGAAAAGATCGCTTTGGATTGGACCAATCTACAGTTAAAAGAAGGCGATTTTGTAACTGTAATTGGTAGTAATGGTGCTGGTAAATCAACATTAATGAATGTAATATCGGGCGTGCTCATACCGGATGCTGGCTCAGTTAATATTGCTGGAAAGGATGTTACATTCTTACCAGAACATAAACGGGCTAAGCTTATTGGGCGTGTATTCCAGGATCCAATGGCAGGTACTGCGCCAAATATGACCATTGAAGAAAATCTTGCAATGGCATATTCACGAAATAAAACGCGGACCTTACGAAGAGGAGTAACAAAAAACCGCAAGGACTACTTTAGAGAGGTTCTCCAATCACTAAACCTTGGATTAGAAAATCGCTTATCTGCAAAAGTGGGATTGTTATCAGGAGGGGAACGACAAGCATTATCGCTATTAATGGCTACCTTCACTGAACCGAAAATATTGTTGCTCGATGAGCACACAGCAGCACTTGATCCAGCTCGTGCAGAGTTAATCACAAACTTAACCAAAGAAATCGTCGAAAAATACAATTTAACAACATTAATGGTCACACATAATATGCAGCAAGCTCTAGATTTAGGGAACCGTCTGATCATGATGGATAAAGGACAAATCATATTAGAGGTTAATGAACAGGAAAAAGCAAATTTAACAATTGATCAATTACTAAATGAGTTCCAACGAATCAGAGGCGCGAAAATGACAAATGATCGTGCATTACTTTCATAACGAACAAAAAAGCCCGCGAAGGAGCATAAACCTTTCGCGGGTTTTTGCATGTCCATAATAGAATTGAGTAAGCGTTTTGAAATAATATTACTACTATTTTTGTCGTTTTTTGAGTATATTGATTTTTTAGATAATGGTATTGACAACGCTTACAATAGGCCATTAACATATAAATGAGCATTAAGGTTCAATACCACTAATAAAAATTGTATTGGAGGGATTAGCTTGAGTGCAATATGGTTAGCAGTGTTTGGTACTATTGTTTTTATTTTAGGCTATCGTTATTATTCAAAATTTGTTGCTGAAAAGATTTATCGCCTTGATCCAAATTTCGTTACACCTGCCCACGAGTTTAACGATGGTGTTGATTTTGTACCAACTAAGAAACATGTTTTATGGGGGCATCATTTCACTTCTGTTGCAGGTGCAGCACCTATAGTAGGTCCTGCAATAGCTGTTTATTGGGGCTGGGGACCTGCGTTATTATGGGTTGTGTTAGGGACTGTTTTTGCTGCAGGAGTACATGATTTTGGTACACTTGTCCTTTCAGTCCGAAACAAGGGGCAGTCTGTAGGTACACTTGCAGATAAATTGATCGGAAAAAAAGCAAAGCTCTTATTTTTATTTATCATTTTGATCTTGGTGTTGATGGTAAACGCTGTATTTGCATGGGTAATTTCAAATCTCTTTATCAAATTTCCGGCAAGTGTCATTCCTGTATTTATTGAAATACCACTTGCCATTTGGATTGGGTATGCAGTTTACAGAAAAAAAGGAAGTATGTTACTGCCATCCATTGTGTCACTCATTATCATGTATGGTTCAGCCGTTCTAACAAGTAAGATTCCTGCATTACAAATTGATCTTGTAAGCTATTTTGGAGGAGCAGAAGCTACGACATTATTTGGTCTAAGCGGAGTTTCTATGGCATTCTTTGTTTGGATTGTTATCCTAATGGTATATTGCTATTTTGCCTCGACACTACCTGTATGGAAATTACTTCAACCGAGAGACTATATCAACTCTCACCAACTCGTAATTGGGTTAGGAATAATGTATTTGGGGCTTGTATTTTTAAATCCAGATGTAACAGCTCCTATGATGAATCCGGATGCAACAGATAAATCATGGTTACCACTCATGTTTATCACCATTGCCTGTGGTGCAATCTCTGGCTTCCATGGACTTGTATCTTCAGGTACATCATCAAAGCAATTAGATAAAGAGACTGATGCTCGCTTTGTAGGATATTTTGGTGCTGTAGGGGAAGGATTCCTTGCCTTAATATCAATCATTGCTTGTGTTACTTTGTTTGCAAATGCTGGAGACTTTAAAGCAGCATATAGTAGTTTTGCAGCAGCGAATTCTGGTGGACTAGGAAACTTTATTTCAGGTGGAGCACAGTTAGCTACGGGGATAGGTATTCCTGCCGATATTGCAGCCACGATTATTGCGATAATCGTTGTTAGCTTTGCTGCAACAACGTTGGACTCGTCTGTCCGTTTAATGAGATATATTATTGCAGAGCTAGGAGCTGAATATAAGCTTCCTACACTTCAAAAAGCACATATTGCTACAACAGTTGCTGTTGTTACGAGTGCCGCGTTAGTACTTTTACCGAAGGGACCTAACGGGTTTGGTTCTGGTGGATATGTATTATGGCCATTGTTTGGAACCTCTAACCAGCTATTGGCGGCTATTAGTTTAATGTTAATTTCTGTATGGTTAAAACGACTAGGTAGAAATTATTTAGTTACTCTTATCCCAATGCTTTTCCTGCTTGTCATGACCGTCTGGGCAATGGTCCAACAAGTTATATTTGACTGGGCAGGTGTAGGAGGTACCGATACCAATTTACTATTATTTATTCTCGGAAGTATCATTTTAATTTTTGCCGTATGGATTGTATTAATTGCATTTAAAGAATTAAGTAATAAGGATACACCACATAATATTGATTCAAAGATGTAGATACCCGTTTGAAAAAGGAACCCTTGATGTAGAGGGCTTCCTTTTTCACTTTATGTAAAGAAGGTGAAAGAATGAAGGGAATAGAAGCATTGAAGAGAATGCTCCAATTATATGATGAGATTCTTTCAGTAAATCATCGTACAGAAATTGCACGAGAGTTAAGAAATGAAGATGACCTTTTCTTACTTCTATGTTTATCTGAAACTCTCGGACTCCCAAACCCTGCTTTTTACTATACATTGGAGCTTTATCCTTATATGCTTGAAAAATTTCATGACTGGCATTTGCGAATGGGGATGGAGAAATCTCCGCTTACAGGCATTCGCTGTTGTTAAATGGAGGGAACAAAATGATTGGAGATAGAAAGATTGTATTTGTTGGTGGAAAAGGAGGGGTAGGAAAGTCAACGAGTGCTGCAGCATTAGCAATTTCACATGCCCAAAATGACCATAAAACCTTACTCGTATCGACCGATCCTGCTCATAATGTCGGGGATATTTTTCACAAATCGTTGAAGAACCAAGCCCTTGAGGTATATCCGGGTATGGATGCAATTGAAATTGATCCTGAAATAGAATCAAGAAAGTATATTCAAACCGTAAAAGAAAACATACAGGGTGTAGTTAGTTCACACATGCAAGATGAGGTTAATCGGCAAATTGATGCTGCTAGTTCCTCCCCAGGGGCAGAAGAGGCGGCCCTATTTGATCGTATCGTTTCTATCATTCTCGATGAAGGTAGACACTATGATACAATAATTTTTGATACGGCACCTACTGGACACACAATTCGATTACTTACTCTTCCTGAATTAATGAGTGTTTGGATTGATGGAATGCTCGAGAGAAGAAAGAAGAGAAATGATACCTATACACAGTTGTTAAATGACGGCGAACCAATTGATGATCCTATTTATAAAGTGTTGCAGAGAAGGAAAGAACGCTTTAGTGCTGTAAGGGAAATCATTTTAAACAAAGACATGACTGGGTTTATTTTCGTCCTTAACCCAGAGAGGTTGCCAATCATCGAAACAGCAAATGCATTAAGATTACTAGATAGGCATGATATAAGAGTCAATACACTGTTTATTAATAAATTCTTAGCGGAAAATATCGATGGGGAATTTCTGAAAAAACGCAAGAGTAATGAACAAGAATATATATCAAAAATTGAACAAGAATTTCCAACTCAACAAAAATTTTATATCCCTTTATTTGAAACAGATATAAACTCAGTTAAGTTGTTAGAGGATTTTGCAGAACATATTAAAAGAAAGTTCGCTACACAATCAAAATATGAATAAAAAAACGGCCGCTTGATAACGAAGCGGTCGTTTTTTATGCTGTAGATTGACTTCCACGAAAATGATTTTTCTCTTTTTCCAATTCCATTGCAGACACGATATAAGCAAAGCCATTTAACATAAAGATGACAACATTCGATTGTACTCTTTCAGTTTCCCCTAAATACGTATTCATCAAGATAATACCGGAGTATAATATGACAAAGAATAATGCGATTTTATTAAGTAGCGTCATTTAACAACAACTCCTCTTCCAATGGGATATAATAATATTCTATTTATTCAAAGGATGTCCTATGTGTCAAATGTATAAGGTTCCCAAAAACACGATGAATGAGGACAATTTTTTCACCATTAAGGAAAGAATGTGTATAATAGGTACGGACTCAATTCAAATGGAAGGGTGGAAAATTTATGAATATTACTGGATATACGGTTGAAAAATTAAAGGATCCTACTGGGATTTTAGAAGGTGAGCGATACGAGTTCTTTCTTGACATTGAAGTACCAGAGGATGATGAATTATATTCTGAAAATGGAATTGAATTAAAAGTGATTTATGCGGTTGACACAAATAGTGAGCGAATTGCCCAATATTATTTTTATGAAAAAAGTACTCAAAAAGTGCTTGATTTTGAACTTGAGGAAGATGAAGAAACAATTGTGAAAGAATTTTGCAAAACACATTTAGAAGAAGAAAATGAATAAAAATGGCCAAAATTGTTTAATCTCTACGAATCTTTGTGTAAAATGAGAGAGTACATCATACATATTAAGCAATAAGGAGTAATGAATAAATGGAAAAAGTACTTGTATTTGGTCATAAGAATCCAGACACTGATACAATTTGTTCCGCAATCGCATATGCGGAATTAAAAAAGAATCTTGGTTTGAACGCTGAACCAGTTCGCTTAGGAGAAATAAACGGTGAGACTCAATATGCATTGGATTATTTTAAAGCAGAAGCACCTCGTTTAGTGGAGAATGTAGCAAATGAAGTTCAATCCGTAATTCTAGTTGACCATAATGAACGTCAACAAAGTGCCGACGGACTTGAAAATGTAAAAATCAAAGAAGTAATCGACCATCATCGTGTTGCAAATTTTGAAACTAGTGATCCATTATATTTCCGCGTAGAGCCTGTTGGTTGTACAGCTACAATCCTTAATAAGCTATATAAAGAAAATAATGTAGAGATTACAAAAGAAATTGCTGGTTTAATGCTATCTGCAATCATTTCAGATTCACTCCTATTTAAATCACCAACTTGTACAGACGAAGATGTAAAAGCTGCGCGGGAACTAGCTGAGATTGCAGGTGTCGATGCTGATAACTACGGTCTTGAAATGTTAAAGGCTGGTGCTAATGTGAGTGACAAAACAGCCGAGCAATTAGTTTCCCTAGATTCTAAAGAATTTTCAATGAACGGTAACAAAGTTCAAATTGCACAGGTTAATGTTGTGGACCCTCAAGATGTTCTTTCAAGACAGAGTGAGCTAGAGGAAGTAATGAATCAACAAATCAATGATAACGGCCTTGATTTATTCTTGCTTGTGATTACAGACATTCTAAACAATGATTCTGTAGGGCTTGCAGTGGGTGCAAAAACTGAAGCAGTTGAAAAAGCATTTAATGTTACACTTGATAACAAAACTGCCGAATTAAAAGGTGTTGTATCTCGTAAGAAACAAGTTGTTCCAGTACTTACAGAGAGCTTCAATAGCCTATAAAATCATAAAGCCCTAAAGAGTTTAGTGCCTCTTTAGGGCTTTAATTTTTAATAATCATCCGAAATTAATTGTCTATCTAAATAGGTTTCAATCATCTCACTTATCTGATATGAGACCTGAGGTAGATCATAGTTTTCGTACACATGCTCACAAGCAGACCTATAGTCCATTGTCTCACTATAGTGTTTCATATGGCGCTCAATGTCCTCAGGGCTATCCCCACGTTTTATCTGGCGTTCTAGTACAGTATCTCGATCAGCATAAACAAAGATACGAACTGCTTTATCTCCATACATTTCCTTCAAAAGATCTGCACCTTCAGGGTTTAACGTTAAATAAACTACCTTATGCTTCTTAAAAATATTTACAATATCAATTTCACGTATTCCATAAAAGTGTCCATCAATTTCAACACTCTCTAGAAATTCTTTTTGCTGCATCATTTGGCGAAAGGTTTCTTTACTTACAAAGTGGTAATCTTCTCCGTTGTTTTCAAAAGGGCGGGGGCTTCGAGTTGTGAATGAGGGAACAGTCTGCATATCAAATGCTGTTGCAACCATCTTTCCTAAAGTCTTTCTGCCAGAACCATCTGGGCCAGTATAAATGAAAATCCTCTCACTGTCTTTTAATCTGTACATAGGTTTCCTCCTTTTAAAAGAATTTTTTAGAATGAATATTAGTTTAAATATTCTGTTTTTTAAGTATAGCATAAAAAATGTTTTTTAGCCCAAATTTGAATGTTAATTTTTTGTGTATTTTAAATTTTTGTACATGGTATATGACATTTATCATGTATTTCACATGACACCTATGTCTAGTGCAAATCTTTATTCTTTTGTAACATTGGAAATGTAGAAAACTGTTGGCGATTTGTCAGCAATTTCCTCATTAAATTTAAAAATCTGACTAAAATATGAAATGAGAATTTAGAAAGGAAAGGATTAAATGAACAAATTAGATCAAAGAAGCTTACGTAAACAAGTGGCACCATTTGAAAAATCAAACCTAAAGGCAAGTGTATTGCAACTTTGTAATACCTTAATACCTTATCTTGGATTATGGGTTCTTGCCTATTATTCATTAAACATTTCTTATCTATTGACACTTGTAATTGGCGTAGTTGCAGCGGGGTTTCTTGTCCGAATTTTTATCATTTTCCATGACTGTTGTCATCACTCTTTCTTTAAAAATCGCACAGCAAATAAAATCGTTGGAACGATTACTGGGATATTAACATTATTCCCTTATAGTAAATGGGGGCATGACCATTCTGTCCACCATGCAACAAGCTCAAATCTTGACAAACGTGGTACCGGAGACATTTGGGTTATGACAGTTGAAGAGTATTTGGAAGCATCTGCTTGGAAGCGTCTGTGCTACAGAGTTTACCGAAATCCATTTGTGATGTTTATTTTAGGGCCAATCTTTGTATTCCTAATTGAAAATCGTTTTAACAGAAAAAAAGCAAAAAAGAAGGAACGTTGGAACACGTATATTACAAATTTAGGAATCATTACACTCGCTGTAATAGTAAGTCTGATAATTGGTTGGCAGGCATTTTTAATCGTTCAAGGAACTATTTTTATGGTTTCAGGGATTGCAGGTGTTTGGTTATTTTATGTTCAACATACATTTGAAGATTCCTATTTTGAAGAAGATGAGCATTGGGAGTATGTAAAAGCTGCAGTTGAAGGAAGCTCTTTTTATAAGCTACCAAAGCCATTACAATGGATAACAGGCAATATCGGGTATCACCATGTGCATCATTTAAGCCCACGAGTACCGAATTACAAACTAGAAGAGGTACACAATCAAACTGAACCACTTCAAAAGGTACCAACCATCACTTTAAAAACAAGCTTAAAATCACTTAAATTCCGTTTGTGGGATGAAGAAGAAAAAGTGTTTGTAGGCTATGGAAAAATTAAAGAAATGGTTGCCGAACAAAAAGAGATTAAAAAGATTCCCAGCTTAGAAAAATAAGCTGGGTTTTCCTATTAACTTTATTCAGCGAGTATGCTACTTCATCATTATGCTGTAGTATGATTTAACATCTAAACAATTCAGTGGGAAAAACCCGGCTGAATAAAGTAAAAGCCTCAGGCGGATGCCACGATTTTTCAGATGTAATTTTTCGAGCTTGCTCGAAAAAAAATCGGGCTCAAATACGCCATGGGCGCATTTGATTATGCTATGATAAGATACAAAATAATCTTGAACTAAATGAGGGTAAGTTCTATGAAGAAATACTCACTTTTTCAAAAATGGTCAGGAGTTTCACCTTATATTTGGGCAGTAATTAGCATCCTGCCGTTTTATTTTATCTTTCAATCGTCATCAACGCCGGAAATAATTACTGGCATCATTCTAACGGTCATCTTTTTCATTTCACTCAGATTTGCCTTTATCTCAAGAAAATGGCCCGTATATCTTTGGACGTCAATCCTAATCGGGATTTCATTAACCATGTCAATTCTCTTTGCATTTATTTATTTTGCTTTTTATATTGCATATTACAATGGACACATCAAGAACCGCGTAGCCTTTTTAACGTTGTACATCATACACCTTGTGGCTACAACATTTTCTATAAATTACAATCTCGTATTACAAGACGAAGTGTTTCTTTCCCAATTACCATTCGTTATTATTATTTGGATCAGCGTAATTCTATTACCATTTAATATTTATAACAAAAAGAAACAAGAGAAACTCGAGGAACAACTAGAGGATGCAAATAAACGCATTGCGGAACTTGTCAAACAAGAAGAACGTCAACGGATTGCCAGGGACCTTCATGACACGTTAGGACAAAAGCTTTCAATGATTGGCTTAAAAAGTGATTTGGCTAGAAAACTCATTCATAAAGACCCAGAAAAAGCTCGTCATGAATTAAAAGATGTGCAACAAACAGCACGGACGGCTTTGAATGAAGTTCGAAAAATGGTCTCACAAATGCGTGGTATCCGTATTAATGAAGAAATTGTTCGAGTTCAACAAATATTAAAAGTTGCGGGAATAGAATTTGAGTATATACAGGACAACTCTCTGAAAGATGTTTCACTATTTTACGAGAACATCATCAGCATGTTGATTAAAGAGGGCATCAACAATGTTGTCAAACATAGTAAAGCAAGTCACTGTAAAATTGAAATAGCCCAGATTGAAGATGAAATCACTGTCATGATCGAAGACAATGGGATTGGTAAGAATCCTACTAAAGATATGGTTGGTGGTCATGGACTTCAAGGGATGCGAGAACGTTTAGAGTTTGTAAATGGTAGCCTTGAAATCCAGTCAACTGATGGCACAACATTGATTATTAAAATTCCAAATGTACGAAAACAGGTCGAAGTGGAGGGACTTTTATGATACGAATCATAATTGCTGAAGATCAACGAATGGTTCTTGGGGCGCTTGGTTCACTTTTAAACTTAGAGGACGATATGGAAGTTGTTGGAATGGCAAGTAATGGACAAGAGGCGATTACCCTGGCGAAGGAGCTCAAGCCAGATATATGCATGATGGATATTGAAATGCCGCTAAAAACCGGTCTTGAAGCTGCTGAAGAATTAAAGGAAACGGATTGTAAGGTTATTATATTAACTACCTTTGCGCGTACTGGGTATTTCCAACGTGCATTAAGGGCTGGTGTGAAAGGGTACCTCCTTAAAGATAGTCCCAGTGATGAATTGGCAGATTCGATTCGTAGTGTGATGAGTGGAAAACGTGTCTATGCCCCTGAATTAATGGATGATTTATATGCAGACGAAAATCCATTAACAGAGCGTGAACGAGAGGTACTAGAGCTTGTGGCCGACGGTAAAAATACAAAAGAAATTGCCGATGAACTTAGTATTAAAACAGGTACTGTCCGAAATTATATTTCTACTATCTTGGATAAGCTCGAAGTCAAAAATCGTATCGAAGCCATCACTCAATCGAAAGAAAAAGGCTGGTTTAAATAAAAATGACGTGTCTTTTGTGAAAATTTAATTGAAAAAAGGTTGGAGTAGGACTAAAATAAGGTTGCAATACATTTCGTTTAGGGTGGAATGAATATGGGAAACCTCGGTTTCGGAGAATTAGTATTAATCATCTTTTTTGCATTACTTGTATTCGGACCTAAGAAACTACCTGAGCTTGGCAAAGCTGCGGGCACAACACTTCGCGAATTTAAAAAAGCAACAAAAGGCATCCTTGATGATGACGATGTTGAAACAAAATCAAAATAAGAAACATGCAAATGAGAGGTATTAGCCTCTCATTTTTATATGGGTAAAATTCACTAGTTTGTGTAAACATCCTCCTCAACCATAACATATAATATCCATAGTTTGGAACAAGGAGGAACACAAGTGAATATGAAGGGCATTGACAAGCCACAGAAAAAGCGGAGACTTAATTTTTTGTTTTTTATTGTGGATGAGCAGCGTTTCCCAACCGTTTATGAGGATGAGAAACTTAAAAAGTGGTGTGAAGAAAATCTGATAACCCAAAATTTATTACGAAAGAATGGGTTAGAATTCTTGAATCACTATATAGGAAGTACTGCTTGTTCTCCAAGTAGAGCCACCCTCTATACAGGACAATATCCATCCTTACACGGACTGACGAAAACGATTGGAGGAGCGGCTGAAAGTTTTGAACCAGATGTCTTTTGGCTTGACCCCAATGCTGTCCCTACATTTGGTGATTATTTTCGAAATGCTGGATATAAAACCTTTTGGAAAGGAAAGTGGCATACAAGTGTTGCAGATATTTTAATACCTGGTACACACTCTTCTCTGCAAAGCTATAATCCTTCCACGGGAGTACCAGACCATAAATTAGAACAACTCTATCTGGATGCGAATCGTCTAGATGACTTTGGATTTTCCGGTTGGCTTGGGCCGGAGCCACATGGTTCAGACCCTCGTAACTCAGCATCCTCTGCAGCAATCGGTACAAAAGGTCGTGATGAGGTTTATGCAAGGGAAGTTGTTGAACTCATTCAATCACTTGAACAGGAAGCAAGTGAAGAGCCATGGCTAATTGTTTCTTCATTTTTGAATCCACACGATATCACATTATATGGAGAACTAACTGCACATTCACCTTTATTTAATTTTGAACTAGACCCAACTCTTCCGCATATTCCACAAGCCCCTACAGCAAATGAATCGCTCGATACTAAACCTGCTGCCCAAAAAAGCTATCGTGAAACCTATCCAAAGACATTCCAGCCAACGAGAGATAGTCTTTTTTACCGAAAATTGTATTACTCCCTTCAGAAACAAGTAGATTCGGAGATGGCAAAAGTTTACGATGCTCTAAAGCA
>Ga0180215_1004139_pt1 | contig 13114 bp, 10 predicted proteins | sample eDN3rd37CBELigBY_FD_128871 | JGI IMG/M metagenome (GOLD analysis project Ga0180215, IMG submission 128871) | Enriched backyard soil microbial communities from Emeryville, California, USA - eDNA 3rd pass 37_C BE-Lig BY (version 2) (version 2) | ecosystem: Environmental > Terrestrial > Soil >...
CCGGAGCGGTCCGCGATCTGCAGGACGAACGCGTCGCCGCGTCCGACCGCGCCCGCGGGTGGCGTCAGCAGCTCGCCCGCGGCGACCGCTTCCTCGTACGCGTCGCGCTCGGACGGATCGATGCGATGCGCGAACGTCGCGTCGACGACCACGACGACGTTGTCGAAGTGGTGCTCCTTGATGAAGTCGGTCACCGCCTCGTTCAACTGCTCGAGCGAGGGCGCGGTGCGACCCTCGGTCGCGATGTTGGATCCGTCGACGACGAGGTGGGAGTGGGCCATGACGAAGTAGTAGTGAATCAGGCTTCGCGAGCGAAGCGGGGGAAATGGTGCACCGCGTCGCGCGCGGCTTGCGCACCCCTATACCCCATGTGGGTATGACCCATCTACGCTGCGCGCATGGTCGACGCCGTGCTCTTCGACTTCGGAGGTGTGATCCTCACCTCACCGTTCGAATCCTTCGCCGCGTACGAGCGACGCGTCGGGCTGCCGGTCGACTTCATCCGTCGCGTGAACTCGACCTCGCCCGACACCAACGCGTGGGCGCGCCTCGAGCGCAACGAGCTCACCCTCGACGAGTTCGTCGAGGAGTTCGAACGCGAGGCGATGGAGCTCGGCCACCGCGTCGACGGGCACGAGGTGCTCGCGTGCCTGCAGGGCGAGCTCCGCCCGCAGATGGTCGAGGCGGTGCGTCGCTGCCACGAGCACCACGCGACCGCGCTCGTCACCAACAACATCGTGAGCGGCAACGAGTTGTGGTCGAGCGGCGGCAGCTTCGCTGAGCTGCTCGACCTGTTCGACGTGGTGGTGGAGTCCTCCGTGGTCGGCGTCCGCAAGCCGGAGCCGCGCTTCTACGAGCTCACCCTCGAGCGGCTCGGCGTGGAGGCGGGCGCGGCGGTGCTGCTCGACGACCTCGGGATCAACCTCAAGCCGGCCCGCGCCATGGGCATGACGACGATCAAGGTCGAGGACCCCGACGTCGCGATCGCCGAGCTCGAGTCGGTGCTCGGCCGGTCGCTGCGCTGATCAGGCGAAGTCGACGGGCTTGTCGGCGAGCGGTGCGAAGGCCGCGGCCAGGATCATGTTCTGCTCCTGCGCGTGGATCGCGTGGCTGCCGGTCGCGGGGCTGGCCTCGTCCGGTCGGCTGATGCGGCGGATCTCGTAGCGATCACCGAGCGCCTCGTAGAGGCGACCCTTCACGAAGTTCCAGGAGCCCATGTTCTCGGGCTCCTCCTGGAGCCACACGACCTCGGTCGCGTTCGGGAACCGGGCGAGCTCCTTGGAGACCGCCTCGTACGGCCACGGGTAGAGCTGCTCGACGCGGGCGACGGCGACGTTGGCGCCGAGCTCGTCGCGCATGACGGTCGCCTCCTGGCCGATCTTGCCCGAGGCGAGGATGACCCGGCTGACCGACGACGCGTCCAGGTGCTCGGAGGAGTCGCCGAGCAGCTCCTCGAACGAGCCGCGGGTCAGCGCCTCGACGGGCGAGCGCCAGCGCTTGTCGCGAAGGCCCGACTTCGGGGTCGTCACGATGAGCGGCTTGCGGACGTCGCGACGGATCTGGCGGCGCAGCAGGTGGAAGTACTGCGCGGCCGTCGTCGGCTGGCAGACCTGGATGTTGTCCTCGGCGCACAGCGTGAGGAAGCGCTCGAGTCGCGCCGAGGAGTGCTCGGGTCCCTGCCCCTCGTAGCCGTGGGGCAGCAGCATGACCAGACCAGAGGTCTGACCCCACTTGTCCTCCGCCGCGACGATGAACTGGTCGATGATGATCTGCGCGCCGTTCGCGAAGTCGCCGAACTGCGCCTCCCACATCACGAGGACGTCGGGGTTCTTCACCGAGTAGCCGTACTCGAAGCCGAGCGCCGCGTACTCGCTGAGCAGCGAGTCGTAGATCCAGATGCGGCTGTCGGTGCCTTCGGTGAGCTGGGCGAGGGGCACGTGCTCGGCGCCGGTGTTGTAGTCGAACAGCGTCGAGTGCCGGTGCGAGAAGGTGCCTCGACGGGTGTCCTGGCCGGTGAGCCGCAGCGAGGTCCCCTCCACCAGCAGCGAGCCGAACGCGAACGCCTCGGCGAGCGCCCAGTCGACCTGGCCCTCGGCGTACATCGCGTCGCGTGCGGAGAGCTGGCGCGCCAGCTTCGGGTGCACGGTGAAGTCCTCGGGCGTCGAGGACAGCGCGCCGTAGACGCGGTCGAGCACCGGACGCTCGACGCCGGTCATCACGTGTGGCAGCACGCCCTGCGCGGGTGGGTGCGGCGCGGCGACGAAGTCCTCGTCGGGCTTGCTCGAGCGGATCTCGTCGAGCGCGCTCTGCAGCCGCGCCTGGAAGTCGGCGAGCGCCTGCTCGGCCTCCTCGATCGTGAAGTCGCCGCGGCGGACCAGCGTCTCGACGAAGCGCATGCGCACGCTGCGCAGCTGCTCGATCGTGCGGTACATGAGCGGCTGGGTGTAGCTCGGGTCGTCGCCCTCGTTGTGACCGTGGCGGCGGTAGCACACCATGTCGATCACGACGTCCTTGTGGAACCGCTGGCGGTAGGCGAACGCGAGCCGCGCGACGCGCATGCACGCCTCGGGGTCGTCGCCGTTCACGTGGATGATCGGCGCCTGCACCGCCTTCGCGATGTCGGTGCTGTACTCCGAGGAGCGCGCCGACTCGGGCGGGGTGGTGAACCCGAGCTGGTTGTTGACGACGACGTGGATCGTGCCGCCGACCCGGTAGCCCTTGATGAGCGACAGGTTGAGCGTCTCGGCGACCACGCCCTGGCCGGCGAACGCGGCGTCGCCGTGGACGAGGATCGACATGACCGGGAACCGCCGCGACACGTCGGGCGGGATCTCGTCCATGCGGGCGCGGGCCATGCCGATGACGACCGGGTCCACCGCCTCGAGGTGCGAGGGGTTGGCGGCCAGGCTGACGGGCAGCTCGGCGCCCGAGCGCGCGGTGAACACGCCCTCTGCGCCGAGGTGGTACTTCACGTCGCCGGAGCCCTGGATCGAGTCCGGGTCGACGTAGCCCTCGAACTCGCGGAAGAGCGCCGAGTACGACTTGCCGACGATGTTGGCCAGCACGTTGAGGCGACCGCGGTGCGACATGCCGAGCACCGCCGAGTCGAGGCCGTGGTCGGCGCCCTCCTCGAGCAGCGTGTCGAGGATCGGGATGAGCGACTCCGCACCCTCGAGGCCGAAGCGCTTCTGGCCGAGGTACTTCGTCGCGAGGAACTTCTCGAGCGCCTCCGCTGCGTTGAGCCGGCTGAGGATGTGGCGCTGGTCCTCGACGGGGAGCTTCGTGGGCGCACCCTCGACCTGCTCCTGGATCCAGCGCTTCTCCTCGGGCTCCTGGATGTGCATGTACTCGATGCCGACGGTGCGGCAGTACGCGTCACGCAGGATGTGGAGGATCTCGCCGAGGGGCAGCGAGCGCGTGCCGCCGACCTGGGCGTAGATGCCGACGTCGCCACCGGAGAGGAACTCGCGGTCCAGGTCCCAGATCGTCAGGCCGTAGGTGGCCGGATCGAGCTCGGGGTGCATCTCGGGCGGTTCCGCGGCCAGCGGATCCAGGTCGGCGATGAGGTGGCCACGGACGCGGTGCATGTTGATCAGCGTCGAGACCTGCATCTGCTTCTCGATCTGGGACGCCTCGCCGCCGTGGCGGGTGGTGTCCTGGCGCCAGCGGACGGCCTCGTAGGGCACCCCGATGGAGCGGAAGAGGTGCTCGTAGAAGTCGTCGCCGCCGAGCAGCAGGTCGTGCACCTTCTTGAGGAGCAGCCCGGACTCGGCGCCCTGGATGATGCGGTGGTCGTAGGTCGAGGAGATCGTGATGACCTTCGACAGGCCGAGCTCGGCGATGAGCTTGGGGTCCGCGCCGGCGAACCCGGTGGGGTACGCGAGCGAGCCCACGCCGATGATGGCGCCCTGCCCGGGCATGAGCCGTGGCACGGAGCGCTCGGTGCCGATCGTGCCGGGGTTCGTCAGGCTGACGGTGACGCCGGAGAAGTCGTCGACGCCGAGCTTGTTCGTCTTCGCCTTGCGGATGAGCTCGTCGTAGACGGCGACGAAGCCGGCGAAGTCGTAGGTGTCCGCGTCCTTGATGCACGGCACGAGCAGCGAGCGCGAGCCGTCCTTCTTCTCCATGTCGATGGCGATGCCCAGGCCCACGTGCTCGTTGCGCACGATGCGCGGCTCGCCGTCGGGGCCCTCGACGAAGGAGTTGTTGAGCGCTGGCACGGCGTCGGCGATGGCGCGCACGACGGCGTAGCCGATGATGTGCGTGAAGCTGACCTTCCCGCCGCGGGTGCGGCCGAGGTAGCCGTTGATGATGCTGCGGTTGATCTCGAGCAGCTTCGCCGGGACCTCGCGGTAGGACGTCGCGGTCGGCACCTCGAGGCTCGACTGCATGTTGGCGACGATGCGGGCGCCGACGCCGCGGATCGGGTCACCGGGCGGGGCGGGCTGCTCGTCGGAGGCGGCCGGGCCAGCGGCCGTGTCGGTGGCCGGGGCTGCCGAGGGTGCAGCGGGCGCGGGCGGCGCCGCCGGTGCGGCCGGCGCTGCCTGAGCGCCGGCAGGCGGCGCGGTGGGAGCGGAGGCCACCGGTGCCGCGTTCGCCTGGGCGACGATCCCCGTGCCCCGGGGCGGTCGGTAGTCGGCGAAGAAGTCCTGCCAGCTGGCGCTCACCGAGGCGGGGTCGGCCAGGTAGCGCTCGTGCATCTCCTCGACCAACCAGGCGTTCGGTCCGAGGGGTTCCGGGGGTTGATCTTCGCTCACGCGGGTCGAGCCTATAGGGGTGGGTGGGGGCCCACAGTGCGCCCCGTGGCGGTGATCCGCCACAGTGCGGGCGGCGGACCGGCCCGGGGGCGGACCCGGTTCACACCGTCGCGGATGGCCGTGGCGTGGCGACGCCGTAGATTCGCCGGGGTGCTGATCGCGACGTGGAACGTGAACTCGCTCAACGCCCGCATGCCGCGGGTCGAGGAGTGGCTGGAGCAGGTCCGCCCTGACGTCCTGTGCATGCAGGAGACGAAGATGAGCGACAACCAGTTCCCGGCCATGGACTTCCAGCGGCTGGGCTACGACTGCGTGCACCACGGCGAGGGCCGCTGGAACGGGGTGGCGATCCTCTCCCGGGTCGGGCTCGAGGACACGTTCTCGGGCTTCGACGACGACGGCGAGCCCGATCCCGACGCCCGCATCGTGTGGGCGACCTGCGGCGGCGTGCGCGTCGCGTCGGTGTACGTGCCGAACGGCCGCGAGCTCGGCCACGACCACTACGCCTACAAGCTGGCGTGGCTCGCCCGGCTGCGCAGCGTGCTCGAGGCCCGCCACAGCCCGGACGAGCTGCTGGTGGTGATGGGCGACTGGAACGTGGCGCCCGCGGACGAGGACGTCTGGGACCCTGCGGCGTTCGTGGGCAGCACCCACGTCAGCGAGCCCGAGCGCGCGGCGATCGCCGCGCTGCGCGACTGGGGGCTCGTCGACACGCTTCGAGAGCGCTACCCCGACCCCGGCATCTACAGCTACTGGGACTACCGGGCGGGCGACTTCCACCAGCGCCGCGGGATGCGCATCGACTACCTGCTCTCCTCGCGGGCGCTGGCCGAGCGCTCTCGAGCCGACCTCATCGACCGCAACGCGCGCAAGGGCTCGAAGCCGTCCGACCACGCACCGGTGCTCGGGCTCTTCGACGTCTGATCCACCCACCTCCCTCCGAACCCCCCGAACGGACCGACCGACCATGACCGACGAGCACCCCCTGACCGACGACTGGATCGCGCCTCGGATCGAGGCGCTGAAGTCCCTCGAGCTGACGCCGCGGCGCCGCGAGGTGCGCCGGCTGGCGACGGCGATGCGCGAGGTCATCGACCACCTCGTGACGACGAGCGCGGGCGAGCAGCAGCTCGCCCGGGCAGCAGACCAGCTCGAGGAGCTCGCCGCGGTGCTGCGCGAGCTCCCGAAGGGGCTGACCTACCTGGGCTTCGCCGAGGCGGCGAACGCCGGTCAGGAGGCCGGCGGGCTCACACCGGGCGACCTCGAGTGGTACGGCTTCTTCGACCACAGCCCGATCATCGGGTTGGCGAACCCGCTCTCGCCCCCGATGGTCATGGACTTCGAAGAGGACCGGGTGAAGGGTCGGGTGCGCTTCGGCGCGGCCTACGAGGGCCCTCCCGGGTGCGTGCACGGCGGGTACGTCGCGGCGATCTTCGATGAGCTGCTCGGCTCCGCACAGAACCTCTCCGGCGACGGCGGGATGACCGCGCACTTGGGCGTCGACTACCGGAGCCCGACCCCGCTGCACGTCGAGCTCGAGCTCGAGGCCTGGCTGGAGCGCAAGGAGGGCCGCAAGATCTACACCCGCGGCACCATCCACGCGAACGGAGTGCTGACCGCGGAGGCCGAGGCGCTGTTCATCGCCTTCGACAAGGAGAAGTTCAAGGCGCTGCTCGATGCCCGCAACGAGAGCTCGACGGACCCCGAGGACTGACCTCGGCGGCTCCTGCGGTGCTCAGGCGGGGTGCTCGGCGATGATCGCCAGCACGTCGTCGCCGAAGCGCTGGGCCTTGACCGCACCGATGCCCGGCACGTCCAGCAGGGCCTTGCGGGTGCGCGGCCGCTGCTGGCACAGCGCGGTCAGCGTGGCGTCGTTGAAGATCACGTAGGCCGCGACGTCGGCCTCGCGCGCCTGGTCGCGACGCCACGCCCGCAACGCCTCGAACAGCGCGTGGTCCTTCGGGTCGCGCGGCTCGCCCTCGCGCGGCAACTTGCGGCGCGCGGCGCGGGCTCGGGCCGCGCCCTCGCGCCGGTCCACCTGGACAGGGCCGGAGCCGACGGTGGTCGAGATGACGTCCAGCCAGGGGGACGGCTTCCGGTTGAGCGAGCGCGACCCGAACTCGCGCGTGCGCGCCCAGGTGCAGTGCAGCTCGTCGCGGGCTCGGGTGAGCGCGACGTAGAGCAGCCGTCGCTCCTCCTCGATCGCGGCCTGGTCGTCCTTGGCGTGGTGGATCGGGACGAACCCCTCCTCGAGGCCGGCGACGTGCACGACCGGCCACTCCAGGCCCTTGGCCGCGTGGAAGGTCACGATCTCGACCGCGTCACCGCCGGAGCGGTCCTCGCCGCGCAGGGCCGAGGTCAGCCATCCCATGAAGCCCGGGATGCCCCCGTCGGGGTCGAGCGCGAGGTACTCGCGACCGAGGCGCACCAGCTCGACCAGGTTGGCGGCGCGCTCCTCGGTCAGGGACGGCCCCGAGGGGGCCGGGCCCCGTGACGGCGGCGAGGGCACGGTGCCGCCGGCGGTCGTCTCCGCGCCCGACGTCTCGGTGGGTGCCTCGGGCTGCAGGTCGGGCGCGAGCCGGCGGACCTCTTCCTCCAGGTCGCCGAGGCCCATCTGCAGGTTGGACGCCCTGCGCAGCGCGCTGACCGCCTGGCGGACCTCGGGCTGCTCGAGCAGGTCGCCCGCGCCGCGGACCCGGTGGGGGATGCGGGCGCGGGTGAACGCCTCGGACATGACCGTCGCCTGGGCGTTCGTGCGCACGAGCACCGCCTGGTCGGCCCAGCGCGAGCCGGGCGCGTGGTGGTCCCGCGCCGCTCGGGCGACGAGGTCCGCTTCTTCCACGCCGTCGCCCGCGACGTCGACGGTCGGCACCGGCCCGGCGGGCCGGTTGGGCCGCAGCCGGATGGGGACCCGCGAGCCGGCGTCCAGCACGGCGTTGGCGACGGCGAGGATCTGCGGGGTGGAGCGGTAGTTGTGCTCGAGGGTGACCGACCCGCCACCAGGGAAGTACGTGTCGAAGTCGGTCAGGTACTTGGCGTCCGCGCCGTTCCACGCGTAGATCGCCTGGTTCGGGTCGCCCACTGCGCACAGGTCGGACTCGGGACCCAACCAGGCGCTGAGCAGCGCGTGCTGCAGCGGGTTGACGTCCTGGAACTCATCGACGAAGAGGTGCCGGAACCGCCAGTGCCGGGCGGCGGCGTACACCGGGTCCGCGGCGAGGTCCCTGGCGGCGAGCCGGAGCAGGTCGTCGAAGTCGACGAGGCGGCGACGCCGCTTCTCGTCCATGAAGCGCTGGTACACCTCGGCCACCTCGCCGAGGGGGAGCGGAGGGCGGCGCCGGGCGATCGCCGCGGCGTGCTCGTACTGGTCGGGTGCGACCCGGCGAGCCGAGGCCCACTCGATCTCGGCGACGACGTCGAGCGGGGTGGTGCGGTCACGGGCGCGCATCAGCCTCGAGACGAAGCCGACCTTGCGCTCGAGCAGCTCGGGAGGTCGGATGCCGCGCTCCTCCCACCGCTGGCGCAGCTGTGCGTACGCGATGGAGTGGAAGGTGCCGGCGTGCACCCCCGAGCGCAGCCCGAGCCGGCCCAGCCGCTCGCGCAGCTCGCCGGCGGCCTTGCGGGTGAAGGTCACCGCGAGGACCCGGTTGGGGTCGAGCGTGCCGACCGCCGCGCGGTAGGCGATTCGGTGGGTGAGCACCCGGGTCTTGCCGGAGCCTGCGCCGGCGAGGATCCGCAGCGGTGAGGCCTCGGAGGTGACCGCCTCGAGCTGGGCGTCGTTGAGCCCGCGCGTCAGTGGCGCGGTGCTGCTCGGATCGTGCGCGGGCGGGTGGTGCGCGTACCTGTCGACGTCGGAGGGTGGCACTCGGGCGACGGTACCAGTGGGGTCCGACAACGAAGCCGGCGCCACTAGCGTGCCGCCGTGCTGCGGATCGAGGTGGAGGAGTTCGAGGGCCTGGTGGCCGACGCGCTGGACCAGATCCCCGACGCGCTCGCCCAGCTGATCGACAACGTCGTGGTGGTCGTCGAGGACCGTCACCCCGAGGACGACCTCTTCGGCCTCTACGAGGGAACGCCCCTCACCGAGCGCGAGGACTACGGCGGGCTCGCCATGCCGGACCGGATCTCCATCTACCGCCTGCCGATCTGCGAGGCGTGCGCGACGCGCGAGGAGATCGTCGAGGAGGTGCTCGTGACCGTGGTGCACGAGCTCGCGCACCACTTCGGCATCGACGACGAGGAGCTCCACCGCCTCGGCTGGGGCTGACCGGTCATCCTCCGTCCAGGGCCCACGGCGCGGCGTTACGCTCCGCAGCGTGGGCTTCAACGAGTCGAACCTCCACCGCGACGAGCGCATCGTCCTGGACCTGCACCCGCACTGGATCATGCTCGCCAAGGGCGTGGTGCTCCTGGTGGTGCTGACGATCTTCGGTGCGTGGGTCTACTGGGGTTGGTCGCCCGAGGGCACGACCGGCACGATCGTGAACGTCATCACCGCGGTCGCCGTCCTGGCCGCGCTGCTCTACTTCCTGCAGCGCTGGATCGCCTGGATCAGCACGAACTTCGTCGTCACGACGGACCGCACGATCTACCGCGAGGGCATCATCTCCAAGAGGGGGATCGAGATCCCCCACGACCGCATCAACACCGTCTTCTTCAACCAGGGCATCTTCGACCGGCTGCTCCGCGCGGGCACCCTGACCATCGAGTCCGCGGGTGAGAACGGCGTGCAGGTGTTCGAGAACGTGCGCGACCCCATCTCGGTGCAGCAGGCGCTCTACCAGGAGATGGAGGACAACGAGAACCGCAAGTTCGACCGCGTTCGAGGGCCGGCAGCGACGTCATCGGTCGCGGACGAGCTGTCCAAGCTCGCCGCGCTGCGGGACCAGGGACACCTGAGCGAGTCGGAGTTCCAGACGCAGAAGGCCCGGCTGCTCGGGCAGTAGGCCGGACGGCGGCGCGGACGGTCAGGGCTCCAGCAGTCGGGCGCCGGCCGACGCGTCGACCCGCCACCCGTCGAGCTGCACCTCCGGGTCGGTCAGCGCCACGACGCACCCGCCGAACCCGGCCCCGGTGAGCCGTGCGCCGTGCACGCCCGGCGTGGCCAGGAGGCGATCGACCGTCGCGTCCAGCGCGGGGGTCGACACCTCGAAGTCCTCGCGCAGCGATCGGTGGCTCGCGACCATCAGCGCGCCGGCGGTCCGCAGGTCGCCGGCGCGCAACGCGGCGGCGAGCTCGTGCACGCGGGCCGACTCGCTCCGGACGTGGCGCGCCCTCGCCCGCACCACCGGGTCGTCCAGGCGTTCGACGGCGTCGGGGTCCGCGCCCGGCAGGTGGCCGAGCTCGTCGCGGGCGCGCTCGCACTCGGCGCGTCGCTCGGCGTAGGCCGATCCGTCGAGGGCGCGGTCCTGCCCGGAGTGCACCACCCAGATGCGCGCGTGGTCGGGGATCGGAACCGGCGTGACCGCGAGGGTGCTGCAGTCGATGAGGAGGGCGTGCCCCTCGACCCCGGCGACGGAGGCGAGCTGGTCCATGATCCCGCAGGGCACCCCGGTGGCCGCCTGCTCGGCGGCCTGGCAGGTCCGCGCCAGGGACACGGGGTCGGCTGCGACCTCGTCGCCTCCGAGCGCGAGCGCCACCGCCACCTCGAGCGCGGCGCTCGAGGACAGCCCCGCACCGGCGGGCAGGTCCGAGGTCACCCGACCCGACAGGCCGATCGTCGTGCCGAGCTGCGCGGCCACCCCCGCGACGTAGCGGCCCCAGGCGGGTGCGACCGCAGCCGGCTCGCGCACGGGCAGGTCGAGGCGGACCTCACCGTCGAGCAGGTCGGAGGTCAGCTCGACGCGTCCGCCGCCGCGCACCCCCGTCACGGTGGTGCCGAGCTGGATCGCCATCGGCAGCACCGGCCCGCCCATGTGGTCGGTGTGGTCGCCGATGAGGTTCACCCGCCCCGGCGCGAACGCACGGACCGGACCGTCGTGCGGGCTCACGTCGGGGCGCCGGGAAGCGCTCGCAGCTGCGCGGCGGCCTCCTCCGGGGGCACCGGGTTGAAGAACACGCCGCTGCCGACCTCGGCCGACGCGACGTAGCGCGCCGTGCCGGGTCGCCGGAGCAGCGGGTGGAGGTGCGCGTGCAGGCGGGCCCCCGGCCAGTCGCCACCGTCGGTCGGGCGCTGGTGGATCCAGAACAGGTACGGCATCGGCTCGTCGAAGAGCTGGTCGAGGCGCGCGGTCGCGTCCACGAGCAACGCGGCGAACCCGTCGCGGTCGCAGTCCTCGTCGGTGAGCGATCCCACCTGCGAGCGCGGCGCCAGCCGGAGCTCGTAGGGCCACACCGCCGCCTCGGGCACCCAGCTCATCCAGTCGCCCGACTCATGGACGACGAGCTCGTCGGCCACCCAGCTCGGTTCGAGGAACCCGTCGACCAGCTCCGCGAGCGGCACCGGCGGGACCTCCTCGAACGCGTAGATCTGCCCGTGGGGGTGGCGGATGGTCGCGCCGACCTGCTCGCCGCGGTTCTCGAACACGAGCACGTACCCGACGTCGTCGCGCGCGCCGAGCGCCGCCGTCCGCTCGGCCCACAGGTCCACAACGCGGCGTGCGCCGTCCCGGCCGAGCGACCACAGCTCCGCGTCGTGGTCCGGGGTGTAGAGCACGATCTCGCAGCGGTCGTCGGGCATCGACGGCCACCGGTTCACGAACCAGCGCACGTCGTAGGGCTCGGGGGCCTCGAGGCCCCCCGGACAGAACGGGCAGTCGCCGCTCGGCAGGTTCGGACGCCCCTGCCGGGAGCCGACCACCACCGTGCTCGCGCCCGTCAGCGGGTCCCTCCGGTGGTCCGTTCCCTGCATCGGCGGGGAACCTAGCGGAGGGCGGTGGTCCTGCCGCCCGGGGCTACGGTCGGCGACGTGACCATCGAGGTGGGGATGCTGGGCGCCGGGTTCATCGCGCGCTACCACGCCATGCAGCTGTCGCTCGCGGAGGAACCGAACCGCATCGTCGCGGTGCACGACCCGGACCGTGCCAAGGCCGAGCAGTTCTGCGCGCAGGAGGGTGGTCGCGTCGTCGATCGCGTCGAGGACGTCGTCGAGGCCTCGGACGCCGTGTTCGTGTGCACGTGGACGGCCGACCACCTCGAGTCCGTCCGCACGGTGGTCGAGGCGGGCGTCCCCGTCTTCTGCGAGAAGCCGCTGTCGACGGACCTGGCGTCCGCACGCGAGCTCGTGCGGACGGTCGATGCCTCGGGCGTGCCCAACGCCGTGGGTCTCGTCCTGCGGTCCTCGCCGGCGTTGCTCGCGCTGCGCGAGATGGTGCGAGACCCCGAGGTCGGTCGGGTCGTCAACGTCGTGTTCCGCGACGACCAGTACCTGCCGACGCAGGGCATGTACGGCTCCACGTGGCGCGCGGACGTCGACAAGGCGGGCTCCGGGGTGCTCCTCGAGCACTCCATCCACGACCTCGACGTGCTCGAGTGGCTCTTCGGCGAGGTCGAGTCGGTCGTCGCCCGGGAGTCCCACGTGCACGGCCTGGACGGCATCGAGGACTCGATCAGCGTACTGCTCGGGCTGCGCAGCGGCGCGACCGCGTCGCTCGCCTCGGTGTGGCACGACGTGCTGAGCCGGCCCAGCCAGCGCCGGATGGAGGTGTTCTGCGAGCGCGCCCTCCTCACGCTCGAGGGCGACATCTTCGGGCCGGTGCGACGGCAGGACTCCATCGAGGAGCTGGTACTCGACGGTGACGACCTCGTCGGGTGGCTCGCCGACCGCGGGGTCCCGTTGGTGAGCACCGAGCAGCAGTTCCTCACCGCGGTGCGCGCGTCGACGTCCGGCCGAACGGTGCCGGCGGTCGATCCGGACGTGCACCACGCACTGCGCGCCCACGTGCTCGCGGACGCCGTGTACCGCTCCTCGCGTGGCGGTGGCCTGCCCGTCACCGTGCCGCCGCCGGACCTCGACCCCGCGCCGGTCGGTGGGTGACGGTGCGCCTGGGTGCGGCCGCCGCGCTGGTCGACGGCGAGCGGATCGACGGTGACGTCGAGGTCGACGAGGACCGCGGCCGCGTCACCGCCGTCGGGCTCGCGTCGGCGTGTGGTCGTGGCCTGGTCGTGCCCGGTCTCGTCGACCTGCAGGTCAACGGCATCGACGGGGTGGACCTGCGCGACTGCGGACCCGAGGGCTACGAGCTCGCCGCGCGGTCGCTCGCGGCCGCCGGCGCGACCGCCGTGCAGCCGACGCTGCACTCGATGGGTCTGGCCGGGTACGAGCGGGCGCTGGAGGTGCTGGCCGAGGTCCGCGCCCGGCCACCTCTCGGGTGCACGATCCTCCCCGCGCACCTGGAGGGCCCGTTCCTGTCCCCGAC
>Ga0180215_1004141_pt1 | contig 13107 bp, 13 predicted proteins | sample eDN3rd37CBELigBY_FD_128871 | JGI IMG/M metagenome (GOLD analysis project Ga0180215, IMG submission 128871) | Enriched backyard soil microbial communities from Emeryville, California, USA - eDNA 3rd pass 37_C BE-Lig BY (version 2) (version 2) | ecosystem: Environmental > Terrestrial > Soil >...
CCCGTCCGCTGCGGTGGCAATCGCCACTCCGGTCGCGAACAACCCCAGTGCGTTCCGGAACTCCCGGGGGCAGAAAGCGGGTTCCATGGCGGCCTCCTCTTGCTCAGCGACGCGTCATTTGTCTGATGAGGTTCAAATATTAGCTTCTAAAGAAAGCTATTGCAAGAAAAAATCTTGCGCGCCGCGCCGCCCTGGATTCGCCTCTGCCTCGATCCGCTATGAAAACGCCTGGTTGATGATGGAGATGTGGCGCAGATCGACCGTCGTCTTGCCGACAAAGCCCATTTCGCGGATCTTCCGGCAGTGCTCGGCCAGGCCGTCCAGATCGTCCAGCGGTCGATAGGGTTCGTCGAAGGCGCCCACGCCGGCATGCGCGGCGGCGTGCACGATACGGCCGCGTGCATACTGCAGGCCCAGCCAACTGCGGCTGCAGCCGAGCGAATCGGACAAGTCCTTGCCCCCCAGCGACACGGCGAGGACTTCCGGGGCCGCGGCGGCGATTGCCGTGACGCGTTCCAGCGCCGTCGCCGTCTCGACGTTGACCACCAGCGGGATGCCGGGAAGCAGCGAGGAGACCAGCTTCACCTCGTAGGGGTCGGACACCATGGTGAGCTTGACCAGATCCGGCTTGACCCGCGCGGCCCTGAGCATCAGCAGGTTCTTCAGCCCTTCCTCGGTGCCGACGGGATTGATCCGTATCGCGCGCAGCGCGCGGGTCGGATGCTCGAGCAGGCGCGGCACCATGCCGTAGGCGGAATCCTTGTCGGCAACCGTGTCTTCCAGGTCGAGGCAGATCATGTCGGCCTCGCTGCGCAGGGCCGCGTCCAGAACATCCTGCCGGGCACCGGTCACCAACATCATGCTGCGATATGGCCGATCGGCCAGAAGTGGTTTCTTCATTCGTGTCTAGATCCGTGTCTGATGCAGATTAGCTAGTTGAATAATGTAAGGTAAAATCCTTCGATACTTATGTAATGATGGGCTGGTATGAAAGTCCCCCTCTACGCGCTGCGCGCGCCCGGCATGCTGAGCCCCCAGCCGCTACGCGGCAGCCCCCCCGAGGGGGCCGGGGCCCGCCTTGGGGCGGCCCGGCGCCAGGCCCCGGAAGGCGGCACTGGCGGACCGGCAGAGCCGGATCCGCTGTGCCCTGGATCGGGCCGCGTACTTTCATCCGTCGCGGTGGGCGCGCAGCGCCATGGATAACTGACATGCCCTCGGATTCCGCACCCAAAGGTGCCAAGAAAGTCTCGCGCAAGACAGGCGCGGTTTCAAAGACAAAAGCAGCCGTCGCCGATGTACCCTACCGCGCTCCGTTGACGATTTCCCGGCCCGAATTGCTGGTCCATGGTTCGGACCGCGACTTCCGCCGCCTGGTGCACAACCTATTCGCCTTCGGTTCCCGCCATGAAGCCATGCGGGCCGGCCATGGCGCGCGCATCGGCCTGACCGGTATCGAATACACCTTCCTGGTCTCGGTTCGCCACCTGGAAGACGATGGCGACGTCAGCGTCAAGCTGCTGGCCGACCATCTTCACCTGAGCGGGCCGTTCAGCACGACCATGATCGGCAAGCTGATCCGCAAGGGCCTGATCGCCAAGGACGTCGATCCCGCTGACCGCCGCCGCGTCCGCCTGAAAGTGACGAGGAAGGGACACGAGCTGCTGGCCACGCTCGCGCCGGCGCAGCGGCAGGTCAACGACGTGCAGTTCAGCTGCCTGAGCGCGAAAGACTTCCAGTACCTCCTGCAGTTGCTGGAGAAGCTGATCGATTGCGGCGACCAGGCCCTGGCGCTTCAGTCCTACCTCGCGATGAACGACACGCCCCCCGTGCACGAATGAGGCCGCCCCGGCGCGGGATCGCGGCGGGGCAGGCCCGGGCCGCGATCAGGACGGATCGCGCAACTCCATGCCCGCCGCCTTGATGGCCTTTTCCCAGCGTATGCCCTGCTGCTTGATATAGGCGCCGAACTCGGGAACGGTCGTGACCTGCGTGTTGAGCCCCATGTTAGCGAACGCCACGCGCTGCTCTTCGTTCGACAGTATCTTGCGGATCTCGGCATTGAGCTTGTCCACCACCGCCGGCGGCGTGCCGGCCGGCGCGAACAGGCCGAACCACGAGCTGGTTTCGTAGTCCTTCAGCCCCTGTTCGATCAAGGTGGGGATCTCGGGCCAGTTCTTGTCCCGCTCGGCCGTCGCGATGCCGATGGCCTTGACCTGGCCGCGCTTGATCAACTGGCCGGCGCCCGACAGTTCCGTCGCCGTGAGCTGCACATGTCCGGCCAGCACGTCGTTCATCTTTTCGCCGCCGCCCTTGTAGCCGATGTGCGTGATATCGATGCCGGTGGCGACCTTGAACAACTCGCCCGCAAGGTATTGCGGCGTGCCCGCGCCGGCATCGGCATAGGACAGCGGCGCGTTCTGCCGCTTGCTGAAGGCGATGAGTTCGGCGACGTTGCCGGCGGGCACGTTGGGCGCCGCCAGCAACACCTGGGGAGCGCTGGCCAGCAGGCTCACCGGCATCAGGTCGTGATCGGGATCGAATGGAACGGGAGGCTTGAGCTTGGGCCGGATGCTGATGGTGGTGGTCGATCCCACCAGCAAGGTATAGCCGTCGGGCTTGGCCCTGACCACCTGCGCCGTGCCGATGGCGCCAGCCGCACCGCCCTTGTTCTCCACCACCACGGGCTGGCCCAGCGCTTCGCCCAGCTTCAGCGCGATGGCCCGGCCGACCACATCGACCGAGCCGCCCGGACTGAAGGGCACGATGATCGTGATCGGCCGGTCGGGGTAGCCGGACGACCAGGCGGCCGGCGAACAACCCAGGGCCAGGGAAACAGCGACGGCCAGTCTGGCCGGTAGAACGGATGTTTGTGTGCGAGACATGGCCCGGACACTCCTCGTGGGGAAAAGGTTGATGTGTTCCTGTCGCCTAGGCCGCAATGCCCAGGTCGACTCCCGCGCCCTTCCGATAGCCGAGCGGACGGGCGAAACCTTGCTGCAGCGGCCAGGCGTCGTCGAAAGCCAGCCACAGACGGACCATGTGGCGGCGGCGCTCGGCCTCGGGCCAGTCTTCGTACTCGGTGCGCGAATGCAGCACGGTGTAGTTGTTGACGAGCTGGATGTCGCCTTGCTGCAGTTGCATGTCGAGGCGGAACGGCGCGCTGGCGGACAGCTTCAGCACCTCGTCGAAGGCTGCCCGTTCCAGGCCCGCCAGGGGCCGGCCGGCCACCTGGGCGGCGGCCTCGATCTGGGTCGGGATGAAGCGGCAACTGACGACGCCGTCGATGCTGTCGTACACCGGCACGGGCGGCGTGGTGATGGCGGAATTGGTGGCGGCCGCTTCGCGCAGGATGTACGGATAACCGCGCCGCAGCGGCTCGAGGTACTCGGGATGCTTGTCGGCGATTTCGCGGAACACGGCGACCGAGCTGCACAGGCTGCTGGCGCCGCCGGATTTCGCGGCGCGCAGGCACAGCAGGCCGACGATCTCGCAACTGTCGGTGTGGAAGGGCAGGTAGGCATTGGTCAGCGAACCGCGCACGTCCTTGGCGCCGAACTTGCGGCCCCGGTCGTAGACATGGCCCAGCAGGTCGCCCTGGGGATTCTGATAGAGCGGCCGGCCCAGATACAGTCCCAGGCCGTAGAAGATGGCGCCGGAATCCGCGTCGGAATAGCCGGCCACGGGCAGGCCGCGCAGCACGACGAAGCCGCGTCCGTCGCGCAGCTCGGCCACATGCCCCACCGCCTTCGACGCGAAGAGCGGAAGCGGGAAGTCCTCGCGGGTCATCTCCTCGACGGACTTGCCGGTGGCATTGAAGACCCCGAGCGCGCGGTCCAGTTCGTCGAGCTCTTCCTGCGAAAAACGATGGATCCAGCGCTCGTCCTGGATCATGTCGGAACCGAGCCAACCGAAGCGGCCGGCATCCCCAGCCCGTCGTTGATCAGCCATGGTCGAATCTCCTGTCTTGCATTGCATTGGGTCCTGGAAAGGCGTGGCATCCCTTCGACGCTTTTATAATTCATGAATTACCTAAGTGCAAGAGCTAATTAACGAATTAAAGTGCGAATTTTCCATGGCTGGACGGACAGGCGCCATCACCCGTCGCGCACGCCCCGGGGCCGATTACAATCTTCCCGGATATCGGCGACTCACAGGGCGCAGGCAACGGTGGTGAACAGGAAAAGGGACGAGCTTTCGGTAAACCGCGACCGGATCCTGGCCGGGGCGGCTTCACTTTTCGCGCGGAAGGGGTTTCATGCCGTAGGCATGAGCGAGCTGTGCACGGCGCTGGGCCTCAGCCGCGGGGCGTTCTACCATTACTTTCCCAGCAAAGAGAATCTGCTGGAGGAGATATGCCGGCGCTACATGGCCGAGCTTCTGCACAAGGCGAAACTGGCCCGGGCCGAGCTTGCCGACCCGGAACTGCGGCTGCAGCGCCTGGGTGCCGAACTGGTCGAAACCATCGCCGGCCACCGCGACGAGCTGGCCGTATGCTTCCGGGAAACCCTTTCCCTGGGCGAGGACAAACGCAAGGCGGTGCTGGCCTTGCATGCCGGCTACGAGAAGATCTGGAAAGAAACGCTGGTCGAAGGCGAGAAGTCCGGAGTCTTCCCCCCGTATTCCCGCTCCCGCCTGAAGGCGCTGCTGGGAATGTATTACTACAGCTATCTGTGGATGGAGCCGGCATCGCCGTCGTCGATGCACCAGGCGCGGGAAGCCTTCGCCTCCATCCTCCTGGCGGCCAGCGCGGTCCGGCCGCCGCGATCCGGCCCGGATCGCTGACGGTTGCCCGGTTCTTGCGCCGCTTCCTGCGCAGTCACGACGGATCGATTCGGAGTTCCTTCAGGATCCGGCTGCTCTGGGTGTAGTCGCTGCGGATCAGTTTCTCGAACTCCTCCCCGCTGATCGTGGAGGGAATCAGGGACATCTGCCGGAACTTCTCCTGAACGTCCGGAGACTGGATGATGCGCGCGATTTCGGACTGCCACTTCTGCACGACGCCGTCGGGCGTCTTCGCCGGGAACAGGAATCCGAGCCAGCCGGCCGAGTAGAAGTGCGGAGCTTCGGGGCTGGACAGCGTCGACCAGTCGATCTTCGCATCGTTTGCCGCCGGCAGCGAGGTGAGCTGCCGCAGCTTGCCGGCGCGGACCTGCGGAAGAGCCAGGGCGGCCGGCGCAAACATCATGTCGACCTGCCCCGCCATCACCGCCGTCACGGCCGGGCTGACGCCCGCATACGGTATCTGCGTCAGCTTCACCCCGGCCTTCTGGGCAAAAATTTCAGTCGTGAGCTGGATCGAACTGCCGTCGCCGGATGAGGAGTAATTGAGCGCCCCCGGCTTGGATTTGGCCAGCGCGATCAGATCATCCAGCGTCGTCGCCTTCACGGCCGGGTTCACCACCAGAACGTTCGGCACCCATCCGAACAGGATGGCCGGCTTGAAGTCCTTCAGGGGATCGAAGGACAGGTTCTTGATGAGCTGCGGGCCTATGGTGTGGCTGCTGGGAGTTGCCAGCAAGACCGTGTAGCCGTCGGCATCCGCGCGGGCGACATGGCTCTCGCCTATGGTCCCGGTGGCGCCGGGCCGGTTCTCCACGACGACGGCCTGCCGCCAGGCAGCGGACAGCTTCTCCGCCAGCAGGCGGGCCGGCAGGTCGGCGCCGCCTCCCGGCGCGAACGGAACCACGATCCGGATGGACTGGCTCGGATAGTCGGCAGCATGTGCCTGCGGGCACACCACGCCCGTCATCGCGAAAATTCCGGCAACTATTGCGCGCTTCATTTTTCGTGTCTCCTCGGGGTCTTCTGGTTGTAGGGCATTCTGGCCTCGGCCTCGCGCCGCTTCAGGCGATAGCAATACTCGTGCGGCAGGGTTTCGTATCCTTCCTCGCCCCGCATCTGCCGGGCGGCGTGGGCGGGCCACTGGGGATTCCAGATGAGCTCCCGCGCCAGCGCCACCAGGTCCGCCCGGCCCTCGCGCAGAATGGCCTCGGCCTGCGACGGCTCCGTGATGAGTCCGACCGCCATCGTGGCGATGCCGGCGCCGTGCCGGATCTGTTCCGCGTATCCCACCTGATATCCCGGAATCCGGGGGACCAGCGGCATGTTCGACGGGCCGCTGACGCCGCCGGAAGAGACATCCACCACGTCCACCCCGCGCGCTTTCAGGCCGCGCGACAGTTCGACGGTGTCCTCGATGCCCCATACGCCGCCCCTGCCGTCGACAGCCGAGACGCGAAAGAACAGCGGCAGCTCGGCGGGCCAGGCGTCGCGCACCGCCTCCGTCACCTCGAACGCGAACCGCATGCGGGCGTCGCGGCCGCCCCCATAGCCGTCGGTGCGGCGGTTCGTCACCGGAGAAAGAAATTCGTGGATCAGATAGCCGTGCGCGCCATGGATCTCCAAGACCTGGAAGCCCGCATCGACCGAGCGCTGCGTTGCCTCTTTCCACACCCGCAGCATCGTCCTGATGTCGTCCCGGCTCATCTCCCGGACCTTGGGCCAGACTTGCGACGCATCGACGCGGCTCGGACCGATGACCGTCCACGGCGGGCACGCCGGCGACGAGTTCTCGGGAGTCAGAGGCACCCAGTCCTTGGTGGCGCCATGGCAGGAGCCGCGAATTCCCGCATGGCCGAGCTGAACGGCGGGAACGGATCCGACGCTCTTCAGGAAGTCGGTGATGCGCCGGTACTTGCCGACGTGATCGTCGTTCCACAATCCGGCGCAATCGTAGGTCTTGCGCCCCCTGGCCTCGATCGCCGTTTCCTCGCCGAATACGAGCGCGGCTCCGCCGATGGCGAACTTGCCCAGATGCACGAGGTGCCAATCGGTCGGGGCGCCATCCACCGACACGTACTGGCACATCGGCGAGACGACGATGCGATTCTTGAGCTGAACCGACCGGATCTTCAACGGCGAAAACAAAAGCGGCGCGCCGGTGTCGGACATGCTGGTACTCATGGTCATCCTCATCTGGCGCGGGCGGACATGCAGATCGCGCCGTCGGCGAAACGGGAGGCGAGCGCGAAGCCGTCTTCCGTCCGATCAACGTGCATGTGCAGCGCGTCGCCCAGCACCGCGGGGTTGTGTCCGCGGTAGCTGAACTCCCGCAGCGGACGTTGGGACAGTTCCTGAGCGAGCCCCGCGAGCAGCGTCGCGTTCAGCGGGCCGTGGATGACCGGCGCCGCGTATCCCTCTTCCCGGCGGCAATAATCGGCGTCGTAGTGAATCCGGTGGCCGTTGAAGGTCAATGCGGAATAGCGGAACAAGAGCGTGGAATCCGCGCGCAAGATCCTGGCGGCCTCGGTCCTGGGCGCGTCCGGACCGGCCGCGCGGGTTCGTTCCGGATTCGCGCCCGGACCCTTGTAGACGATGTCGTGCTCCTCGACCAGGCAGAGGCGATCGTCCACTTCCAGCCGATGCTCGACCGTGACGAAAACAAGATCACCGCTGCGGCCGACCTTGTGGCTGACGTCCTTGACCGTGGACAGCTTGCGCGCCACGGCATCGAGCGGCAAGGGTTCGACGAACCGCACCCGGCCCCCCGCCCACATCCGGTTCCGCAGCGGCACCGGGGGCAGGAAACCACCTCGCGCCGGGTGCCCGTCGGGGCCCAGCTCGCCGGCGGGCGCAGCGCTCAGGAAGTAGGTCCAGTGCCACAATGGCGGCAGCACACCGGCGTTGCGGACCGCCGCTCCATCGACGCCCAGCGTGGCCGCCATCAACATGGCATGGCGTGCCGCCAGGCGGTCCTCGTCCTGCTCCGTCTTTCCGATCCAGGTCTTCAGGTGATCGATATCGACGGCTCGATGCGCGGGTTCACTCATATGCTGTGGCCTTCTGCTTGAATTCATTGCGGATCGACGCCGAATGCTGGCCCAGCGCCGGCGCCGCCTCGAACACGCCGCTATCCCAGGGGGCAAGGACTGCCGGGGCAACCGCGTCGATTACTTGGTCGCCCACGGGCATGGGCCAGGTCCGCAAGGCGGGATGCCTGGAAAACTCCTCGACGCTGCGCACCTGGCCGTAGGCCGTTCCGGCCTGCGCCAACAGATCCCGGGCCGCTTGCGTAGGCAGCGCCGCGAAGCGGCCGCCGATGGTCCGGTCCAGTTGCGCCCGGTTCTCGACCCGGGCATTGTTCGAACGGAACCGGGCATCGGCGGCCAGGGTGCCCGAGCCCATGAACACTTCGCAGAACCGCGCCCATTCCCGTTCGTTCTGGATGCTGATGACCATGTCATCGCCGTCCGCCGTCGTGAAAGCCCCGTACGGGGCGATGGACGGATGTTTGAGCCCCTGGCGCCCGGCGGCCCCCTGTCCGTAGACCTCGTGCAGGTACGGAACGGTCATCCAATCCGCGGCGCCGCCGAACAGCGACACCGCCACGCCGCATCCCTTTCCTGTCCGGTTCCGGCTCGCCAGTGCGGACAACACGGCTATGGTCGCATTCATCCCGGCTCCGATGTCGCAGATCGACACCCCGATCCGGCCATACGCCTCCGGCGAACCGCTGATGCCGACGAGACCGCTCTCGCATTGCACGAGCAGGTCGTAGGCTTTCAATCCGCTTGCCGGTCCGTCTCCGTACCCGGTGATGTCGCAGGTGATCAGCCTGGGGTTCGCCTTGCGCAGGTCCTCACTGCCGAAGCCGGCCCGTTCCAGGGCGCCGGGAGCGAGATTCTGGATGAAAACGTCGGCCTGACCGACGATACGGTGCAGGAGCCGCGCGTCCTCGGCCCGCTTGAAGTCGAGGACGAGAGACTCCTTGCCGCGGTTGTTCCAGGTGAAGTAGGACGAGTTGCCGTGGACGGCCCGGTCGTAGCCGCGCGCGAAATCCCCGCTCTCGCGCTCCACCTTGATCACCCGCGCCCCCATTTCCGCCAGGCGGCCGCTGCACAACGGCGCGGCAACCGCCTGCTCGACTGCCACCACCAGCAGGCCCTGCAGCGGCTTGGGCGAATGCTCGCCGGCCGGATCCGAGCGTGGAAAATCCTGATGCATCCCGTGAAGACCTTGTCGTCGTAGGTGCGCCCTGCGGCGCTATTCAGGCAATATATCCACCGGCGAGCGCCACGCATATCGAGCATTCGCAAACACCGCGTTTGGCTACGGCAAACGGTCGCTCTTTCCGTCTCGAGCGCGGGGCCCGATGCGGCCGATGAAGGAAAACGAACATGGACAACACCTCATCCAAACCGAACATCCTGCGATATGACTTGACCGACCTGGCCGTCTTCCTTGCCGTCGCCGAAGCCCGAAGCGTCACGAACGGCGCGAAACGCTGCAATCTGTCGCCGACGGCGGTCAGCCTGCGCATCAAGGCGCTCGAGCAAACGATAGGAACCATGCTGCTCACGCGCGAAGCCAGGGGAGTGAGCCCGACTCCCGCCGGCACCGTGCTTCTGGAACACGTGAGGCGATGCATTGCCCAGATCGAGCAAATGCATGCCGATCTGCTGCCTTTCGCTCATGGCTTGACCGGACAAGTCGCGTTCTTCGCCAACACCAATGCCATCAACTCGTTTCTTCCCGATGACCTGGCGATCTTCTTCGGCCAATATCCGAACGTACGGATCACCCTGGAAGAACGGACCAGCCACGACATCGTCAACGCCGTGGCGGGGGGCAGGGCGGACCTGGGCGTCGTCGCGCACGAAACCGGGCATCCCGATCTCATCTTCTATCCGTATCGCGAAGACGAGCTGGTCCTGCTCGCGCCTGCACCGAGCGACCTGAGCCACAAGCGATCGGTGCGCTTTTCGGAATGCATCGGCCGGCCGTTCATCAGCCTGCAGACAGGAACGGCCTTGCACACGTTTCTGATGAATCACGCCAGCATGCTGGGAAAAAACCTGGACATTCGCGTTCAGGTTTCGGGCTATGGCGCGATCGCCCGTCTCGTGGCCTCGGGCGCCGGCATAGGAATCATCGCAAAATCCGCATTGACCGGACGCGAGAAAGGCGTGGCCGTACTGCCGCTCGAAGAAGCGTGGGCCAGGCGCGACCTCAGGGTGTGCGTTCAACGCGAGCCCGACAAGAAGAACGTCTATCGCGACAAGCTGGTCTCCATGCTTAGAGATTGCGCAAGATGAGCGGACCGCCGCGCCGCGCTTCATTGCCTAGGCTCGCGTGCGCGGCCCGGACGCGGCCGGCCCGTTCCTGTTGGCCAGGACGAATCCCAGCAGCCCTGCCACCGGGCCGGCAACGAGCACCCACGCGGCATCCGGGCCGATCCGCTCGAACAGCGCGGTAGCCAGGGCAATGGACGCCACGGTAATGGCGAAGCCCAGCGAGTTCTGGATCGCAAGCGCGGCGCCCACGAGCTCTTTGGGACACGCCTGCGCCGACAGCGCCGAGAACTGCGGCGAGTCGGCCACCACGGTCGCGCCCCATATGAGCATGAGCACCGCCAGCAGCGGCACGGGCATCTCCCGCCACGACAGCGCGAACATCAGGCCGCAGCATCCCGATGCGAACAAGGCGGCCAGGGCCACCCGCGCGCTTCCGAAGCGCCTGGTAAGCATCCCGCCCAGCACACAGCCTATCGCCCCGGTTCCGATGATGATGAAGGAAACACCCGCCACGCCCAGCCGGGGAAACGCATCCGCCAGCGCGCTGCGGGCGACGAGCAAGGGCACCAGGGTCCAGAACGCGTACAGCTCCCACATGTGGCCGAAGTAGCCGAAGGCCGCCGCGCGGAAACGGCGGGCCCTGAATGCGGCGAGCACCGTCGCGCGTTTGCCGGATGGGCGGGGCGAACCGCTGCGGATCGGAAGATGGGGGCCATCGTCGAGCGCATGGATCAACAACGCCCCGACCAGCGCCAGCACGGACGACGCCAGGATCACATATCGCCAGGGCAGCCCGGCGCCCAGCTCGCGCAGGAAATGAGGCAGCGCCGTGCCCAGCGTCAGCATGGCGACGAGCTGCGCCAGGGCCATGCCGGTGCGGCGGGGATCCCAGCTGACGATCAGCTTCATGCCCAGCGGATAGATGCCCGCCAGCGCCACGCCGACGAAGAAGCGAAAGACCATGGCTTCGAACAGTCCGGAAGAGAACCATGCAAAGCATGCATTGAAGGCCGCCCCGGCGATGGCACTGGCGACGAATATGCGGCTGGCCCGGAATCGATCGGCAATACCGCCCAGCGCAATGACCAGCGTTCCGAGAATGAAGCCCGCCTGCACGGCGCTGGTGAGCCAGCCGATGGCCACGGCATCGACATGCCAGGCCTGCATCAAGTCATCCGCGGCACTGTTGGCGCTGAACCAGAGCGACGTTCCCAGAAACTGGGCGAGCGCGATGACGGCCACCGGCCCCAGCCACCTGGCCGGCCAAGGCACCGCGACAGCGCGATGCGCGCCCGGCTCTTGCGCCAACCTGTCCTCTAGTTCGACCGCCACCGGTATCTCCTGGGTACATCGGCCGGCCTTCCGACAAGTTATAAACCGACCGATCGGTCTGTAGTGTATCGGCCGGCCTTCGATATGCCAAGCGGTCCCGGGGCATCCGCATCAATTCGCATATTCGAAAAAATCCGTGATCGAATCCCGGCCCGGGGCGAGACCCTTCAATTGCAGAATCGCCCCCGCGTTGCCCCGGTGATAGCTGCCATGCAGGCATACATGCAGGACGATCTCGCCCCGCCGCATGCGTGCCGGCTTGCCGCTGGTGAAAACCAAGTCGACGGGCTGCTCGAACTCGTCCGCCGCCAAACCCTCCACATAGCTGGCGTACCAGTCGTCGACCTCCCTCGCGCCGTGCGCCAGCGCGGGAAACTCCGGCGTCCCTTCCGAACGCGCGGCGCGGTACGGATGGGGCCGCCCCTGCAGATGGTGCTGGAAGATTTTGTCGACCACATGGATGTGGTCGAGAATGCGCAACATGATCGAGACCTCTTCCCGGGACAATCGATCGAGGCTCTTGCCGACCGCGTCATAAAGGCCGCGATCGGCCCAGCGCTTGACGGCGATCAGTTGCGAGTAGGGCCGACCGGATGCGTGCCTGTCCGGCAAGGCCGAGATCACGTTGCCAGTTTGATCCATGATGCGTCTCCGTTGCCATGCGACTCTTTGGATAGAATACGAGCGATAGCTCGTATTTATCTACTCGCATTCGGAGCGCGGCAAATGGCGCGCAAGGCACAGACGAAACCCAGGAAACATGCGTCACAGACACGGTCGCGCGCAACTGTAGACGCCCTGATCGAAGCAACCGCTCGCATTCTGGTCAAGGATGGCTTCGACAAGGCCAGTACCAATCGCATCGCCGAAAAAGCGGGTGTCAGCGTGGGTTCGCTCTACCAGTACTTCCCCGGCAAGGAGGCGCTCGTGGCTGCCGTCATGAAGCGCCACAACCGGGAACTCATGCAGGTCATGCGCGACAGCCTGGCGGCGGTGGAGAAGCTTCCGATCGAGCTGGCGGTGCGGGAACTGGTTGCCGCCGCGATCAGGGGGCACCGCATCGATCCCGAATTGCACCGGGTACTCGCGGAGCAGACGCCGCGCACGAACAGGCTCGAGGACACGGACATCCTCAACCCGGAAGCCTATGCGCTATTCACGGCCTTTCTCGAAGCCCGCGGCGACGAACTTCGCGTGGCCGATACGGCACTCGCGGCATTCGTGTGCGTGACCTCCATCGAGGCCTTGACGCACAACGCGGTCCTGCACCATTCCGCCAGCTTCACGGACGAGACGTTCGAAGCGCTTGCCGACGAGGCGACACGGCTGGTGGTGCGGTATCTGCGGTAAGCGGGGGCGCCGCCGTGGATCAAGACGCCGCACATGGACCGCTTCGCGGCCGCGCACACCCGGTTCGCCTCGGCCTACACCAACTCCCCCTCTGCATCCCGGCGCGCGCCTCGGAACGCCGCGACCACCCGTGGAAGCATGCGCTGATCGAGGCCCATGGCGGACGCGAGGCGGTGATCGGACGGGGCGGGTTCGGGGCGACGCCCGCGCCGGGGGTGGCGGCGCAGTGCGCGTAGATGGGCATAATTCCTGTTTTATGCGAACTATCAAGCCATATACACCCGTTCCGCGATAGTTCTGACAAACCGGGAATTATTTCCATAATCCAGATCCGCCCGCCCGGGACATGGCC
>Ga0180215_1004143_pt1 | contig 13103 bp, 18 predicted proteins | sample eDN3rd37CBELigBY_FD_128871 | JGI IMG/M metagenome (GOLD analysis project Ga0180215, IMG submission 128871) | Enriched backyard soil microbial communities from Emeryville, California, USA - eDNA 3rd pass 37_C BE-Lig BY (version 2) (version 2) | ecosystem: Environmental > Terrestrial > Soil >...
CAAGTAAGGGGTTCTCTATCCTGGTCTCCACCCAAACTAGAATTAAGCCACTAAAAAAAGCGCTAAACAGTAGACACACGATATAAAAGGATGTCCATCCTTCCGATTGTCCTTTACTGAGCGCTAGTAATAATGAACCAAACATGATAATGGATAGAACGGCTCCAGCTTTGTCGAAGACCAGTCCCTCTTTTTTGGGTGTTTCCTTTAAAATAATACTCCCAGCAAAAATAGCAAAGATCCCAACGGGAATATTGATGAAAAATAGTAATCTCCAACTAAATAGTTCAATGATGTATCCACTTAATGTAGGACCAACCGCAGGCGCAACCATGGCCGCAACCCCCCATAAGCCAAGCGCTGTTCCAATTTGTTCACGGGGCATAATCATATAAATAATAGCCATACTTAACGGCATAATGAACCCACCGCTGAGCCCTTGAAAAATTCGAAAAATAATCAGACTCGTGTCACTCCAGGCCAAGCCGCATAAAAAAGAACCAAATGTGAAAAAGACTAGGGACATTAAGAATGCTGTTTTGTACCCATAGCGATCTCCTATAAAAGCACTAATAGGAATGACGACAGCGGATGCCAGCATATAACCGGTTAAAACCCATTGTATATCCTCGGTCGTGGAGCCAAATACCGCCACAAGTTTAGGTATCGCTACATTAATTAGGCTGTTATTCAAAACGGCGACAAAAGCCCCTAAAACCACGGCAATAAGCGCAAACCAACGATAGGATGTATTTTCTTCCGTCAAAGGAATTCCCCCTTACTTTACAAGAACCTGTATGCTGTCTTTTTCATGGTTAATTTCCTTTCACTTGAATTTTAATCACGGTGCTCATCCCTGGCGAAAGCCTCAGCCCCTTGAAATCTTGAATGGCAATCTTAATTGGAATTCGTTGTGTGACCTTGGTAAAGTTCCCGCTTGTGTTGATGGCAGGCAGTAACGAGAAGGTCGAAGCGGTAGCTTCCCCGATTTCCGATACGGATCCGATAAAGGTTTGACCAGGAAAACTATCTACAGTAAATTCTACTTTTTGTCCGACCTGTATTCGGTTAATTTCTGTCTCTTCGATATTGGCCGTAATATAGACTTGAGATTTATCCACAATCATAGCAACCGGCTGACCTGGTGAAACAACTTCTCCAACCTTGGCTAAAGTCTTAATAACTGTTCCGCTAATAGGAGCTCGCAATGTCGCATTATCTAGCAAGCTAGTTGATAGGTTTGCCGTGTCTTGAAGCCCAACGATTTGATCAGCCACAACCATGTCCCCTTCATCCATATCCAAGCTCGTAATTTTACCAGCAATACGTGGCATGACCCGGTAGATATCACCCGTAATTCTTGAATCCTCTGACTTGACATAATAAGAACCCTGGTACCAATAATAATAACCAATCGCTCCCCCGCTCAAGATCATGACTAGTAGAATCACGTATAAGACGGACTTCTTTTTCATGGTTTCTCCTCTACCTTCTTCTCTAATTGAGTTGTCAAAACGCATAGTGATTTGTAAATACGAATATTTTTCACACAAAATAGTAACACACAATAACAGTGGAGAGAAGGAAAAAGCGTCCAAGTAAAAAAAAAGAGGTAGAGATTTAGTATCTCTACCTTTACATGATATTTCCGCCGGCAACGCGGTCTCCGGAGTTCCCTGCAGGATTGCTCATTTGGTCATCCTCACCAGCATGGATAATGATTGATTTTCCAAGTAAGGAATTAGGATGTCCTTGTTTTAAGGATGCCATGTCGATAAATTCCGTTTGAATGGCTGTACCATCTTCTTTCACCTTAAGATTGTTCATATCTCCTATATGAGGGCCTTTCGGATTTTTCAAGCCATGTTCTTTATTCGTAGGATTGAAGTGAGCACCTGCTGATGCAAAATCAGTATCCTTAAACGCTTTTTCATGGATATGGAACCCGTGATTTCCCGGTTTTAGACCGGAAACTTCAATTTGTACTTGGACCCCATTTTTCTCTTCTCTTAATGATGCGACCCCAATCTTTTTGCCTTCCGCATTCACGATATCAACGCTTTTAACCGCAGCGGCATCGGTTACAGCAATGGCTTCCGGTTCACTGGCGTTAGACTGGTTTATTTCCTGTTTGCTATGATCTGGTGAAAGTATGGAACAACCTGTTAGAGCAAAAAGAAAGACACACATCGCTAGTACTAGACCTTTGAAATACATGCTCATTCACCTTTTTCATAAAAATAGATTTTTCAAATTCAGTTTAACCATGTTCCTATTTGTTAAAACCCCTAACACAGCAAGATGACAGTCTATTTTTCTACGAAACAGGTACACCTGTACAATCCAATACATTTGTCCCTACATAGGTTAGAAGTGTAACAGTAGCAGTTTAGAACAAATAGGAAAGGAGACTCAATGAATGAGTCAAAAGGCCATATTAAAAAAATGGTTAAAAACAAATGACAGCTATTTTCAATCTAACCCGGAGATGCTGAGAAGCATGTTGAATGATCCCGCCTTTTTAGTCCGTTTTAATCAGATGCTATCAAACAAAAGAGGGCGCCTCGAGCGGAAAATTGCCAAGGTGGAAAGCAGACGCAAAGTGGGTGAAAATGTAAGCGCACGGAAACGGGCTTTTCCTCCTATTAAATTACCTTCCTTATCCCAGATGTCGGAACGGTTAAATGATGTAAATGAAATGATTGGATTTATTCGGGAACTCACCCGTAAATAAACTTCTTGGACCGAAAAACCACCAAAGGTGGTTTTTTTCTGTACCTCACTGTATAATCTTTTTATTATCCTGTTTTATACATGTTGCTAGAAAGGAAAGATTGGATTGGATTTGATGTATCATTTTATTCGCACGGTCGTTAAAGCTTTTCTTCATATTCGTTTTCGAATTAAGATTATAGGCATCGAGAATATTCCTAAAGGTAGCTGTATACTAGCCATGAATCATACCAGTAATTACGACCCCCTCTTAGTCGGGACTCATACTCCCCGTAAAATGTTTATCATGGCTAAGGAAGAATTGTTTAAAGTTGGTTTTTTTGGTTGGGTCATCACGGAAATGGGTGCCTTTCCAATTAAACGGGGACAAGCCGATTTAAAATCATTAAAGCATTCGCTAAACTTACTAAAAGAGGGGAAAATCTTCTCCATATTCATCGAGGGGACCCGTTCCAAAAGCGGGGAAATCCAAGAGGCGAAAAAAGGGATTGGATTTATTGCTGTCAGAAGTAAAGCACCTGTTGTACCTACCTATATCTACGGCGCAAAAAACGGTTGGTTTAAACCAGCAGGTGTGGTATTCGGAAAACCGATTGAGTTTCCGCCGGACTTAGATCATGAAGAAGTCGCTACTTATATCGCTGAAGAAATTAGGAAGCTCAAGAATGAATACGATGTTATATAAGAGCAAGTTCTTGGCATTTTAACTTATGAACGACATTTCGCGGGGCTTCGAGCTCCGTTTTGTCGTTCAACACCTATCCCCCCAGCAACTTCCAAAGGGTGCAAAGAAATTTACAATTTACTGGAATTTGGGCGGATAATTAGATATAATAAGAGGACTAATAAAAACTGGGCAATAGGAGCGAATAAGTATGGCTCAACGAGTAGCCACCATTTACAAGCAAATCAAATTGCAACTCAGTCCACATCTGTTAAAATCTTTTCTCGAAGTCTTTGACCATGATCATGCATCAACCCAATTCCGCGTTTATGACAATGGAGACACCGAACTCATTCTGTCTGACCAAGGCAACGAAATCCCTCTTGTTTTTCATCCTTTAGGACCTCTCTTGATCTTCGAAGGATCTTTTGTAATGAAGGATCTGAAATTAGCCAATACGATGCGCAAAGCTGTGCAGCTTGGAAAAGGTTCTGCCATCGTTCATCGCCTCTACCAAAATCACATCATGGAATACCACTATGAAAATGGGTATGTCGCAAAAATCCAAGAAATCCGCGGGGATAATGTCCGTTTAGTCTTTGAGTATAAGAATACCACCGGTTTTCTCAACCGTCTGTTTGCCGAACGCGGCGTGGAAGATCAAATCGAATGGGTCAAACTACAGATTGATATGTTGTTAGACCTACGATTGAAGACCAACAACCCCCTTTCCATTGACCAACAGCTTCAGACCTTGGTCAGAGAACTGTATCTTTTTGAAGCATACTAAAGAACAGAAGGTCCTCCTGTTTAAGCAGAAGGACCTTTTTGTTTATATACTGGAAAACGGAAACTTAGAGAAACCTTCATATCTTGGAAGCCTGTCCAAATGAGTTCGGTAGAGTATGACCTGGTCCACCAAAAATGTCCATGCCACTGACTCCATTTCCGGTAGAATAAAAGGATTATCTCCTTCCCACTTTCTCGCTAGGGTTATATGAGGACGATAAGGACGGCGCTCTATTTCCAAACCAAGCCCACTTAGTACCTCCCCTAACTTTTCCTGTAAATCATCTAGAGCCGGTTCCTGACCTAATCCTGCCCAAAACACACGGGGTGTCTTCGTCTCCCCGAAACTCCCGTAGTGAGTGATGCTTAATTCGAACGGTGGCCATGCCCTTAAAAATCGAGGAAGTACATCATGGATCCTATCAAGCTGTTCACTCGATATTCCACCTAGAAAATGCAAAGTAATGTGATAGTCTTGCGGGTACACCCATGATTTAAACTTGTTCTGTTCTTTTCCATCCTCCACCCAATTACCAAGCTGTAGCTTGATTTCATCTGGAATGGGGACGGCTAAAAAATAATGTGTTTGCCTACTCATTTCCTCACCTTCCATGAGAAAAGTATAAACCTAACTCCCCTCTTTTATTCATTAGTAATTCCTGATAGGTTCAAAATGATAGATTTAATGGTAAGATGGAACATAGCATAATTGAAAGGGGCAATACATATGTTGTGGATGCCGTATGAGCCCATATCCATTTCCATGGAAATGAGCGAATGGCTCAAACAAAACCAGATCCCGTCTCTATTCGGCCCCATCCTACAACGTCGCGGGGTAACCAGTCTCCCGGAGCTGGAACACTTTTTCCACGGGACTTTAGAACATGTTACACCTAGCACAGCCTTTGGCCCCCCTATTTACAGGGCGGTTGACCGATTGAAGCAAGCCTTTTTAGGAAAAGAAAAGATTGTCATTGTCGGGGATTACGATGCGGATGGAACAACGGCTGCCTCCGTTATCATGACGGTATTAAATAAGTTGAAACCACATTATGGATTCGAGGTTGAATACCTGATTCCAGACCGATTTACCGAAGGTTACGGACTGAATGATCATAATCTTCCTCGTTTATTAGAAAAAAATCCGCAACTCGTCATTACAGTAGATTGCGGTGTTTCCAGTGATTCGCAAATTTATGAATTAAAAACCCTAGGTATCGATACGATTGTGACTGACCATCACGAACCCAAGCAAGCTTTTCCAAAGAACGCCTTTGCGGTCATTCATCCTATGGTGACCGATTACCCTGATCACGGCATATGTGGTTGTACAGTCGCCTACCAATTTATGAAAGCGATTTGGGAATGCCAAGGAAAAAAGCCACCAAGCTGGGTTGTGGAAGATTTGCTTGATTTGGTTGCAGTTGGAACAGTTTGCGATATTATGCCTCTTCGGGGTGACAATCGGATCTATGTCCGTTTAGGGATAGAGAAAATAAAAGAAGGAAAACGACTTGCCTTCAAAATAATGAAAGAAAGATTAGGCTGGAAGCAGGTCAATACAAAAACATTGGGTTTCTCCATCGGTCCCCGGATTAACGCGGCCGGGCGGATGAAGGATGCCGACCCTGTTGTCAATCTTTTACTTTCAGATGACCCATCCTATTGTACAAGTATCTTAAATGAACTTGAAATCCGAAATAATGAACGAAAAGCCGCCCAGGAGCACGTTATTCAGGTTGGGTTAAAACAAGCAGAGCATTCTCCATATCATCACGTTTTAGCCATTATTGATGATAGTTTCCACGAAGGGGTCGTAGGGATCGCCGCTTCTAAAATTGTAGAGAAATATTATCGACCCACGTTTTGCTTAGCGAGACATAATGGAGTCGTCAAAGGTTCAGCGCGTTCTATCGAAGGCGTTCATTTGTTTCAACTGATGGAAAAATACCAACACTTGTTAGGAAATAAATGGGGCGGACATGCTGCTGCTGCGGGATTGACCTTTGAAGATGAAAGCCTAGTAGATCCTTTTTTCAAAGCTTTAGATGCTGAGCTTTCTACCTATCCTCCGGAAGTTTGGAAGAAAACTCACCGTTGGGATGCCCTTTTTTCCATAGATGAGATAGCCGATTTAGATCGCTTTTTTGAGGTTTTAGCTAAGCTAGAACCTTTTGGCCAAGGTTTTCCTGACATCACTTGGGCTGTCAAGGGCACCTTACTTCCCGGCAGGGCGCTAAAAGAGGATCAAAAAATTGGAAAGCTTCAGCAAAGCGGGGTCCAAATTCCTTTTGCCATGTGGTCTGGCGCTTCTCGTGCTCAGTTCCATCTACCACAGACCTATTTTGGTAAATTCGAATATAGCGACTATTGGAAATCCATGCAAATTGTCCCCGTTTGGGTAGAATAACTAGACCCTAGTTATATGCATAAGCAACTTCATCCCCTTCTCAATATACTGTACTGTAAGTAAACAACTAGAATGGGAGAAGGAGTGAGTGTGTTGGATTTTAAAAATGCGAGCGACATGCTTAAGAAAATTAATGAGAAGACGGACAAAAAATGGGATCTAGGAAAAATTAAATCCATTGCCAAAGGATTTTCTCCAGAAGATTTAAAAAGCGAGAAAAAAATGAAGGACTTAATCAAAAAGGTAGGAAAATCACTAGGTATTAAGCTAAACAACGAAAAAATCGAAAAAGTGCATGATAAAGTTAAAAAGAAATTTAAATAAATAGATAAAGGAACATCCCTCTTAGGCTTCTCCTACCGCCGGAAGAAGCCTTTTTCTTTTTCCGGAAAATAAATTTGCACATCGCCATCATTTTGATTACAATAGGTTACGTTTGAAATGAATCAAAAGGAGTACTGCTATGCGCTGTAAAATTTGTAATCATGGGATCCATACCTATTCGGAAGTATGCCAGCATTGTGGCTCATTATCCCAATCTCCCGTACAACTCTTGAAAGAATCAGTCAATAATCATCTTGTGAATATTCTCCTCGGTTCCTTTGGAATCATCATTATTGGGATCATTCTTTTTGGTGCGACCTTTGATTAACTAAATAAAGGAGGGTCACCCCCTCCTTTTAGATTACCCGTTAGCGCTTGCTATCGGGAATTGCCTGATCCATTTGCTGCTTAAACTTCTGTATTTCTACGACGGCCTGCTTCGTTGTTTGATACCCTAGCTTCAATTTCTCAGGATCTCCGATTTCCATTCCTTCCAATTCCATTGTGATTCCATTTCGATATCCCGTAAGAAGTTTTTCATAATCCTCTTTCATTTTTTGTAATAAAGGATGTTCTGGCTTGTAATCATTATGGATGTGATTCCAATAGTATAAAACATCTTCCTTGGCTTCGGTCATCATTTCTTCCGCTTCATGGGATTCATCCTGCCCTTGCATTTCCTGAAGCATAGCCTCAAGTTCTGTCACTTTCGCATGAACATCATCTACAGATTTCTGTAATGCTTTGAAAAAAGTCTGATCCCCGGCGGATAACTCATCCCATGGTAAGATTGGACTTTTTCCTACTATTTTGTCTGTTCCGATTGAATGTTTGACTGTTCCTTGACTGCTGCAACCGGTTAGAGCGAAAAAAATGACTAGGCAAGCTAAAGTTGCATATTTCCAAAACATATCGGTTCCCCTTTCCCTTCTCCTCTCTCTACTCTATGAACTTGTCCTATTTTTCATGTACAGAAAACGTGGCTGGCGCCAAGCCATTGGCAAGGGAATCTCAATTCGCAAAAAAACCGGACATTCATTGTCCGGTTTAGGTTGTGCTTTCTTTTATTTTTTTCTCAATGTGTTGAGCTATAATTCCACCGTGGAACCTACCATTTTCGATAAAGATCTCATTCGCATTGTTACCTGCAGCAATAACTCCCGCAATATAAATACCCGGGATGTTCGTTTCCATAGAATCTGTATAATGGAATGGCGCTCCCGTGTCTTCCATCAATTCTATTCCCATATCTAATAGCAATTTTCGATCAGGATGATACCCAGTTAGAGCAAGTACCGCATCATTTTCAAACTCTGTTTGAACTCCATCGGTCACAACCACAATCGAACGTTCCTTAATTTCCTTGACCTGAGAGTTCCAAAGCACACGAACATGCCCTTTATCGATCATGCTGTCTATCAAAGGACGCACCCATGGCTTCACACTAGTAGTAAAGGCTTCACGACGATAAATGATTGTCACTTCCGCACCGACACGGACGAGCTGCATAGCTGCTTCTACAGCAGAGTTTTTACCTCCCACAATTGCTACTTTCATTCCCTGATAAGGATGTGCTTCCTTATAATAATGGGTCACCTTCGGTAAATCTTCACCGGGAACACCAAGCAGATTTGGATTATCGAAATAGCCCGTAGCCACGATGATATACTTCGCTTTATATTGATGCTTGATATCAAATCGATCGGTTGTATGGACCTCAAAAAATCCATTACACCGCTGCACGCTATCTACTTTTTCAAAACTACGGATTCTTACCTCTCTCCGATTGGCTACAGTACTAAAATATTGTAAAGCCTCAGCCCGTGAAGGCTTTTCATGTTCGGTCATAAACGGAATATCACCAATTTCCAATACATCTGGTGAGCTGAAAAAACGCATTTGTGTAGGGTAATGAAAAATAGAGTTCACCACGCACCCTTTTTCGATCATCAAAGGATCGATTCCTAGCTTCTTTAGCTCCACGGCTGCTGATAATCCACATGGGCCAGCCCCGATAATGATAACTTGTTCCATATCGATTTCCCTCCTCATTTATATATTATTGAGAGACCACCTATTTTAAAGTGGCTGAAAATAGACGCAAATTTTGAGCTTGTTCACCAATAAAAAGAGGCTGTAGTGGGGAGTTTTTCCCTCCTATCAACCTCTTATCCATTATTTTCCCCATCTTAAAGCTAACGATGCCCAAGTAAGCCCTGCACCAAAACCAACAAATACAACTAAATCGCCATCCTTGATTTTGCCTAATTGGACTTCCTCTACTAGAGACATGGGAATCGACGCCGAAGATGTATTTCCATAACGATCAACAGTCACGGATACCTTGTCCTGAGAAATTCCCAGCTTTTCACAAGCGGATTGAATGATTCTCGTATTGGCTTGATGCGGGATGAGAAAATCAATATCGCTAGTCGTTAATCCTGCTTTATCCATGATATGTTGAATAGTATCCGGCATTTGACGGACGGCAAATTTGAACACTTCGCGACCGTTCATTTGTATAAAATCATCAACATAAAGCTCGTTGGCACCGCCACCGTCTGCTCCCAGCTCATACGATAAGATCCCTCGATCTTCCGATACAGGGCCTAGGATGACAGCACCTGCTCCATCTCCAAATAATACCGCAGTATTTCGATCAGACCAGTCTACTATCTTGGACATTTTTTCCGCTCCGATAACAAGCACTCGTTGATTTGCACCCGATTCGATGAATTGCTTTGCCATAACCAGGGCATACACAAATCCAGAGCAAGCAGCTCCCACATCCATCGCGGCTACCGTTTTGGCTTTAATCTTATTCTGTACTAAACAGGCTACAGATGGAAATCCATGATGATCTGGTGTGGTCGTAGCAACTAAGATTAAATCGATATCCTCTACTTTGATCCCCGCATTCTCAATTGCTGCCAATGCCGCCTTCGTTGCTAAATCAGAGGTGTCCATTTCTTTATTCGCTATGCGTCTTTCTTTAATACCAGTCCTTGTGGTTATCCATTCATCGTTTGTATCCAACGTTTTTTCTAAGTCTTTATTGGTAACAACTTCTTCCGGAACATAATGTCCAATCCCTAGAATTCCAGCTTTCCTCATGCCTAGTTCCTTCCCAACTTAAGTATTATTTGACTTTCCTATTCAAACATATGAAAATGGTAAAATTACATTTTGCGAAACTTTACTTAACTTTACAACAACTATTATTTTACATCAAATCTTTTTTCCTGGATACGCTAATTAGAGAGGTGATCGCGAAATGAAAATCGACAAAAAATTAATGCAAGCGGGATTAGAGCAATTAGCAGAAAAACAGATCGAAGAAATAGATAGAATGCAGGCCAAACGATACGGTTTGCCTTTACAGACTCATACCGATCCCGATATAGGGGCCCAAGTAATGTCCGACTTGTTTTCCGAACTGCCCGTTGAAGAAGAGTAAGTTGAAGCTGAGGGCTACCCCTTGGCTTTTCGTGATTTTCTTAGAAAATAAAAAAAAGATGTCCCATAAGGAACATCTCCAATCTTCTCTCAACGCTAAACATCATGAATATTTAGCTTGTCCTTATTATAAGGAATTTGCTCGATTTAAACATTACAAACTATTTTCCACTTGACCAATGAAAGGATATGTACTTATTAATTGATTACTCTTTTCGCCCCGTAGTATGGATAATTATTAAAATACCATGTAGCATCCTCTACCTCTACTTTGGTTGCTGCTGAGTGAGCAATCCGGTTGTTTCCTAGATAAATACTAACATGTGTAATTTTCCCCGAGCCGTAGGAATCGAAGAACAATAAATCTCCTGGTTGTAAATCGCCTCTGTCCACTTCCGTACCCACACTAAACTGGTCTTCGGAAACCCTTGGCAATTTAGCCCCCAGCTGTCCCATCACATACATCGTAAAACCACTGCAATCGAAGCCTTCCGGGCTTGTCCCACCTGTCTTATATGGGGTTCCCACCAGCGGGGTAATCAAATTCTGTAAGCGGCTTTCAATCAAGTCCTGTGACCGTGAAGATTTCACCTTGGACAATAATCCGGACCCTAGATAGTTACTTGCAACATACCCCTTTTGCTGTCCGACTTGAACCTGTGACCAATGTTCACCGGACTCCAGCACCTCAACAACTGTCCCTAGCTTTAAGCTGCCTATGATATTCCCAGCCATATCTCCCTTGTCTCTTAAATTCAGACTATCAACCGTAACAGTTGCCTTGGAAGACGTAGATTTTGGGACTGTGTTTGATAGAGCGGTAGTACTAACCTTAGACCCCTCATTCAATAAGGTAAGTTCCTGACCGATTTTTAATTGATCAGAAGTCAACCCATTCCACTGTTTAAGTTGATCAATGGTAAGAGAATGTTGTTTGGCAATGCCATATAAGGTGTCACCCTTTTCAACTACGTAGGTCATCGGGTTTGCTTGCGCTGCACTTGCCAGTAAAAGGCTGACTAAAAGTAATCCTGTGACCTTCTTCATCAGTTCCCCCCTCAAAACGACAGAGTTTAGAAAAGTTTGTCAATTCGACTCTATTATACTATGAAACTTTCAATTGTTGTAACTTTATAGCGAAAAAAAATCTCTTATTTCTAGTTAAAAATAAGAGATTTAGAACAATCTGCGACGTTATTCATCTTTGAAAAACTTTTGCGCCTCTTGTATTTCTGACTGGGGTGGAAAAACAGGGATTTTCGGACTGTATAGTAGTGAATCAGCTGGTGTATCAAAAATAGAAGAACCAGTGATCACTTCCGCATCACCTATTAGAAATAAAGAAGCATTCCCAATCCCGCCGATCTCCACGTTCATAACCTTTAGTTTTTTGTTTTTCACGCTAAAATTCATAACCAACCCTCCCTTTCCGATCATATTCCCGCAAACCATGTAAGGTGTAAGCCTATGGTAAAAATAAAATCTAGATGAACACCCAGAGTAGTTCTACATACTATACATCAAGGAAGATTAAAAAAGGATGTTGTTATCATGCCAGCCATCGTGGGAACGATCAATATAAACAGTATCAGCGGCATATTCAATATTGGTGATGTGCACACGATTTCACCAAAAAATTTAGCGAAAACATATGCTGGCGGAGGATCATTTAACTCAGGTGATCGCCTGACAATCAATAATTCTCCAAGTCTTATAAACGTTTATGATTCAGAAGAGTTCGAACAGGTTGTTCTGCCGAATGGCAAGCAGCAAATCATCACGGAAGGGTGAGCCCTTTAATGAATTTTTTTATTCAACAAGAAATCACCATTCATACGATTAAGATCGAAGGCTTATCCAATTCCTCCGTCCTTCAAATTGGAAGCGCAGGGATCATTAAACCTGAATCTAATTTATTCAATACAGGTGGATTTCGGGGTGCTGCCCCAACCCCAACGACAACAGGTTCCCCTATCCCTTTCATTCCCTTATCCGCACCGCAAGCTTAAGATACCTTCCGTCACAAACATAGGAAGACGCGAAAGGGGGATTTCACTTGTACAACCAAGAATGGATGCAGTATATCCAATACCTCCATACTTACCTGCAAAGTCAAAATGTGAAAATAGAAGAAATGCGTCAAATGATTCAAAAATTACATGCCGAAATCAATGATCTGAAAGAAAAAGAACCTAAACCGCCTGTTGTTAAAAATGAATATAAATTTGATCTATTAAAAATTGAACGTCTAGAAGGAACCCTCAATATTGGTTTAAATCCAAACGGGAGTGATTCCTCTATTGGTGAATTTGCCGTAGATCAGGCGATGCAAGTGCCCCAGGTGCCACAGGCACAAGGACAGGGACAAGAACAAGGTCAAATGGATTACTATCAAAGAATACAAGGACAGGTTCACGCCTATTTAGAAAAGGATGCTTATCATACGTTGAAAAAAATAGAGCAAAATTACTCCTATCCTTTAGACGATCCTTACCGAAGATTTATTGTTGAAGATGTCAAGAGACAAATTAATCAACGAATTCAACACTATATCCAAAAAATGCAGCTCGAAAACATGAGGGAAGATATGAGAAGTGAATCGGAGCAGGAGATTGTTGCAAAGGTTAAAAAGGATATTGATAAAACGTTTGAAGCTTTCATTCAAAACTTGCCCAGGAAGGAGCCTAAATCCGAATGAATTTCACCGTCATAAACGGCGATATTTCC
>Ga0180215_1004145_pt1 | contig 13100 bp, 8 predicted proteins | sample eDN3rd37CBELigBY_FD_128871 | JGI IMG/M metagenome (GOLD analysis project Ga0180215, IMG submission 128871) | Enriched backyard soil microbial communities from Emeryville, California, USA - eDNA 3rd pass 37_C BE-Lig BY (version 2) (version 2) | ecosystem: Environmental > Terrestrial > Soil >...
ACATCGGCATGATCCAGCCCCGGATCGAGGACCCGGAGGATCCCAATGCCCCGCAACGGTGGATTCCGCGGCTGCGCAAGGGCAGCGCCCGCGCCTCCAGCGACGTGTTTTCGGTGGTGGAAATGGCCATCGCCATACGCCGCGACGTGTTCGAGCGCACCGAGGGCTGGCCATCCACCTTCTGGTACGCGCACGAGGGCATCGAGTTCGCCTGGCGGGTCTGGGACACCGGCTTCCGCACTTGGTACGCCGGGGACCTGCGCGCCGGGCACCCGGTGATCGACCCGCGCCGGCACGAGGAATTCTTCCGGCTCAATGCCCGCAACCGGGTCTGGCTGGCCCGGCGCAACCTTCGTTGGCCGTTCAGCTGGGCCTATGTAGGTTCCTGGACGCTCATCCAGATTCTCCGCTCGCGGCGCGATTTCCGGCAGCTCAGGCCCTGGTTCGCCGGCTGGCGTGCGGGCTGGCAGCAGGATCCGTGGGGTCCGGGGGAGAGCCGGCGGAAGCTGAAGTGGGGCACTGTTGTCCGGATGGGCGTGGCAGGCCGCTGGCCTGTGATCTAGGCAACTCGGCTGCGAATGTGTACGGGTTTGTCGAATCGTTAGCCTAAACTGCTGGCAGGCGAATTAAAGGTTATTCCAAGGTTTGAGGTGTAGGCGTGGGCAAGACAGTCCTTACATACGGGACGTTCGACCTGTTCCATGTCGGGCACCTCAACATCCTCAAGCGTCTGAGCGATCTCGGCGACCGGCTGATCGTCGGAGTCTCGACTGACGAATTCAATGCCGTCAAAGGCAAGAAGCCGGTCGTCCCGTTCGAGCAGCGGATCGAGATCGTACGCGCCATCCGCTACGTGGACTTGGCCATCCCGGAGGAAAACTGGGAACAGAAGCGTCAGGACATCGACAAGTACGATGTGGACGTCTTCGGCATAGGCGAAGACTGGCGGGGAAAATTCGACGACCTCGAAGACAAGGTCGAGGTGGTCTACCTGCCCCGCACGAGCGGCATCTCCACCACGGAGATGAAGCGCGTGCTGAGCGCTTTTGATGAACGCCACGTCGAAGAGCTGAAACGCACCTTGGACAGCATCAGCCAGATAGTCAAAGAGCTGAGCTGAGCAAGGTTCGATACTCGCGTCCGGCCGATCTAGCCTGAGCCGGACATAGTTATTTAGGGGAACATCCATGGTTAAGAAGTCAGTGCAGAGGGTGCTGCGCAGAGTCCAATCCGAAGCCTCCAAACAGGTCTCGGCACGGGCGTTCGTCATGCAGGCCCGCCGCTCGGGCCTGGGAGACAACCACCGAATCCTGACACATCGCCGGGTGCCGCTGATCTGGCGGATGGACCCCGAGCTGCGACTGCCGGAACAGCGCCAGCGCACCTTTGAGTTGGTGCGGGGCATACTCCAGGACGCGGGCATCCCGTTCTGGGTAGTTCCGCGCCGCAGCAACCAGCCCTCTGCCATTGGCGTCGCAGCTACGGACCAGACGCGCGTTTGGAATGTCCTGCAGTCCGCGGGCCAGCTCGGACAGTGGTATTGCGCAGGTCTTTCGCGGAAGAACCGGCTGGCTCCAGTAGTGAAGCGCCTCAGCTCCGGCGCCGCCGGGTCTTCGCAGGCAATCCGGATTTGGGAGTATGTCCGGGCCAACGTCGAGAGCACGTTCATGGCCGGGCCGCAGCAAGGAGTGGACGTCCAGTTCTGGGAATTGGACGAGCAAGGGATCCTGCAGCCGCCGGTCTGGACCGAACGCGCCACTTCCCTCTCGCCCGCCGAGGCAGCGGACCTCGACGAACAGGGGATTCCCCGGGTCTGGTCCGCCTACCAGCACATTGCCTGGACGCAGCTGAAGGTCGACGTTGTCTATACCTGGGTGGACGGCACCGATCCCGTCTGGCTCGAGAAGAAGGCAGAAGCGGCCGGTGTGGCCGACGTGGCTTCCTTCACCGAGCGCGCCCATCACGACGCCCGGTTCGCCGACCACGACGAGCTGCGCTACAGCCTCCGGGCGCTGGAACAGTTCGCTCCCTGGGTCAACAACATCTGGATTGTCACGGCTGGACAGACCCCGTCCTGGTTGAACACTGACAACCCCAAGGTGCACATTGTGGACCACAAGGACATCTGGCCCGACGAGGCCGGCCTGCCGAACTTCAACTCGCACGCGATCGAAGCCTGCCTGCACCGGATCCCGGGCCTGTCCGAGTACTTCCTCTATCTCAATGACGACATGCTGCTGGGGCGGCCGGTTGCTTCCGAGCTCTTCTTCCATCCGAACGGTGTCGGCAAGGTGTTCCAGTCCAGGGCCCTTGTCGACTTCCGCGAACCGGAAATCGGCGAAATCGCATCCTCCACAGCGGCCAAGAACGCACGCGACATCCTGATCCAGGATTTCGGCGTGGTCCAGACCCAGAAGTTCTTCCACACCGCAGCCGCACTTCGGGTGTCGGTGATGGAGGACTTGGAGGACCGCCACCCTGCTGCCTTCAAGGAAACACGAAGCGCTGTGTTCCGCACGACGTCCGACATCGCGGCGGCCGGCTCGCTGTACCTCAACTACGCACTGGCGAGCGGCGCATCTGTACCCGGCAGCATCCGCTACGAGTACGTTGATCCCGCCACCGAAGACGGACTCCGGCGCATGAGCCTGATTAATCGCAGCCGTGGCTACGACGCCTTCTGCGTCAACGACGGCGCTACCGAACAGACCGATGAAGAGCGTGAGGCTTCGGACCGGCTCATCCGCCGATTCCTCGCCAACTATCTTCCGGTGCCCAGCAAATTCGAAAGAACCAGCCCGAATGACTAACCCAGTTCTCGACCCGATAGAAAATCAGTCAGCCCTTGAGGAAGCAAACGCGGTCATAAGCCTGTCTGAAAAGGACACGTTTTCACTTGTAGTCGCGATGTACAACGTGGAACGGTATCTCCATGACTTCTTCCAATCTCTGGAGGCACAGAAATTCGCATTCGCGAATCTGGACATAGTTCTCGTCGACGATGGCTCGACCGACGATACCCGTGAGACCGCCGAACGGTGGGCCAGCCAGCATCCCAATGTAGTCGTGCTGTCCAGGACCAACGGCGGGCAGGCCTCAGCTCGCAACTATGGTCTCAAGCACGCCAAGAATAACTGGGTGTGCTTTGCAGATCCGGATGACATGCTCGACGCAGACTACTTCAGCTCTGTATTCGACATGATGATGCAACCGCGTTCAGCGGACGCCGCTATTTATGCCACCAAGTGCGTCTATTATGAAGAGGCAACGGGTCAAATTCGTGATGGCCACCCGCTGACAGGACGTTTCAGCGGTGGAAACAGAACTGTTGACTTGCGCGGCTTTCCCAACTGGATTCAGATGCAGGCGACCACCGCGTTTTTCCGCCGCGAAGTTCTGCTCCGGCACGGCATTGAGTTTGGCATAAAGATCCGGCCGAAGTTTGAGGACGCACATTTCGTATCCAACTATCTGCTGCACGTCGACGCACCAATAGTGGGTGTCGTTGCCAGTGCGATCTACCTCTATCGTCGCCGTGCTGATGGTACATCAACTATGCAGACAAGCCACGGTCATCCTGGCAGCTACACAGATGTTCCTCGATACGGGCTCTTGGACATACTTCAACAAGCAGTGCGCGTACGGAATACAGTTCCGCGCTGGCTCCAGAACGTGATCCTGTATGACATTTTCTGGTACCTGAAGAGCGATCGAGCAGTCTTTTCTGCAAGTGCTGCCTTGGACGAGGCCGTCTTCGTCGAATATCACGGGCTGATTAAGCAGATACTCAAGTACATAGATGAAGAGGCCATTATGGCCTTCGATGCGATGCCAATCGCTGCCTGGATGCGGCAAGCGCTGGCGTGGGGATACGCGGATGAACCGCAGCATACCAACTATGCGCTGGTTCGGCCCTTGGATACGGTCGCCAACCTTGTCAAACTGACTTATCGATTTACTGGCGACCTCCCGCAAGAGGCGATCATTATTCGAGGCAAACACGTCCAGCCTCGGCACAGCAAAATCCAGCATCTGGATTTCCTACGCCGAACCGCTCTCAAAGAACGTACACTGTGGGTTGCGGCCGAGGGGACGATTCGGTTGGAGCTTAATGGCCAGATGGTGCGTTTGGTGTTCAGTGAGGGCAACCGGCCGGAGTTTTCGCTGCTGCCCAGCAAGGTGGGACAAATGCGCCTTGCTCACAAGAACGCAGTTCCCTTGCGATTTCGCAGAGAGGGTACAACTCGTCTCGAATACTTCCAGCGATGGGCCAAGCTCCATAAATTCAAGGTCAAGAGGACTTTCAAGAAGGAAAATCTTGAGGACATCCTCATTGCCATGATGCTCCGATCCCCAAGTGTGCAGAAGAAGTACGGCAACGCCTGGGTGCTGATGGATCGAGATACTCAGGCGAATGATAATGCAGAGCATCTCTACTTCTGGCTGAAAAAGAACCGGCCCGAAATTAATGCTTGGTTCGTGTTGCGCCGTTCATCAGCTGACTGGGCACGCCTTGAGAAGAGGGGTGCACGACTAGTAGAGTACGGGTCTTTTGAGTGGAAATTGCTCATGCTATCCGCCGAGCAATATGCTTCATCACATATTGACAAGTATGTAGTGGAGCCACTTAATGCGAAGAGATATGGCGGAAGGCGCTGGCGCTTCACATTTCTGCAGCATGGTGTGACGAAGAGCGATCTTTCGAGATGGCTCAATCCAAAATCACTGGAGCTCTTCATTACCGCCACACGACCAGAATACGACTCTATTGTTGCGGACGGATCTCCGTTTCGCTTCAGCACGAAGGAAGTTCGGCTCACGGGGTTCCCTAGGCATGACACATTGCTGAGGAAGCGCCGTCAAGTCAAGAAGCCAAATATTATCTTGATCGCTCCCACATGGCGGACGTACTTGGTGGGGAAAACGTCGAATGATTCGGCTACGAGGGCTGAGAATAGTGCGTTTGCGGACAGTGCTTATGCCCGCCATTTTAAGGAGCTCTTGAGCTCGCCCCAACTCCGTGAAGCAGCGATGCAGCATGACTGCGAAATCGTGTTTATGCCGCATCCTAATACTCAGCCATATATTGAGCATTTTTCATTGCCTGAATATGTGCGCGTCGTGAACTATGGTGTGGATGATATTCAGAAGACAATTGCCGAAACCGCCGTCATGGTCACAGACTATTCATCGGTCGCGTTCGATGCGGCCTATGTGAACAGTGGAGTTGTCTATTTCCAGTTTGATTTTGATGAGTACTACGGGGGTGGCCATAGTGAGAGAAAGGGCTACTTCGAGTACGGACGCAACGGATTCGGTCCTGTTGTGAATACGACCGAAGAAGTCGTCGCGGCGGTGTCCGAAATTTGTGACAATGGCGGACCTCTGCCGGTTTATGCGGAGAGAATTGATGCAACCTTCCCGGTGCGTGACGGTAAGAATTGCCGACGCGTCTATAACGCCATTCTTGACACTTCTAAGGGCCTCTCGTTCCGTCAGGCCACTAGGCCGTTCACTCCTCGCATTGAAAAGTGGATGGTGGCAGACGAAGCGCAGAACGATGCGGAAGTTCAACTGGGTGAGGGCAAGGAAGTGGCAGTCCTGGGTGGCTGAACCTCACAATCCGTGCCGCAACTGACCCGTTAGTCTGCCCTGGCGGCCCGGGGCTCGTCCAACTGCTCTGCCGGCGCTCACTCCTGTGCAGTGACAGTGCGCGGCGGAGCAGTTGGACGGAACGGGTCCTGTTGCCGTAGCAACCTTCCACCCCAAGGCAGCTCTCGGCCCCGGCGCCCGCTGCTTCGTGTTGATTGCCGAGGCGGGGCTGCTGATCCCCCAAGACAGTTGGGTGAACATTAGGGCACTCTAGTGGATTCCTTAGGTATTCCCTAAGGCGCTTCCTCCATGCTCTATGTAGCCGTGCGGTTATCGAACACGAATAACCCAGGTTGTGCCGTACGGCGTGAACTGATGGGGGGAGTCAGTCATGCGCGTGCGACAAACTTTGGCCGGTCTAACGGCGCTACTGCTGGTAATGGCCGGGATTATTGTCGGCAGCGGAAGTGCCACCGCTGCGTCCTATAACGAGCAAAAGGGGCCGAACCAGTCCAAACGAGTCGTTCTTACCTTCGACGATTGTCCTCTTAACTTGACGGATTTCTGGAGAGTTTTGGAGTACGCCAAGAATAAGAATGACGGGCACGTCTTTGCGATAACCGGAAACTGCCTTGAGAAATTCCGTAATAATTACGGTGTTGACCTCGCCAAACTGGCCCGTGCCTATGGTCAGTACGTGATTAACCACAGTATCAGCCACCCCGCGGACCTTCGGAAACTCGGCTGTGATGGGGTGGCAAAGGAGCTTCGCGCACCAGGGGTAGTGACAAACTATGGCCGGCCGCCACACGGTGCCATTGACGACACCGTCAGGTGTGGTTACGCGAAAGTGGGCATGAAGCCCTGGCTCTGGACCGGCAGCACGGTCGATTGGTCAGGAATATCGCCGGCTCAAATCGTTTCTGCCGCTGATAAGGTTGCTAAGCCCGGAGCTGTGATTCTCATGCATATGCAGTGGAAAGGATTTAATCCTGACACCATCAGCAAGATCAAGGGCAAATTGCAAGCAAAAGGGCTGAGCCTATGCCGAGCCTACCGGGGAATGGACAATGCAGGCGCAATCGTCACTAGCCCAGTGAAGCTGCCCGACTCTCTTCCGTGTTGATTGACGGTTCATGGGGCTGTTGTCTGAAGCTTCCATGGTCTTTGGGAAACGTGATGGAGTGGCTCTGCGCAGGCACAAAGCTTGACTAGTTGGCTTTTCCGTCTTGCATTGACACCGCCGTTCCACCAGGTCCAGACTGCAGGAAGCTGATAGGGGCCGGCTGGCTTGGGGAACTCCAGCCGTCCAGCGGCAGGAAGTCGCATTGGGGAGTGGCGGTGGGGCCATGGGAGCGCGCAGTTGCCTTCTTGCGGCGGTGACGGCTTTGACCGTCGCCGCCGCAAGCCTAAACCCTGCGAGCCCGGGGAGTTCTGTCGATTCGACGGCCCTACCTGCTACGCAGGCGGCAAGCGTCGGACTCTCCGCCATCGGCGGATCGGTCAGGCGCATCGATGTCCGCGTCATGTCTTTCAATATCCATAACGGCGCCGACGACGAGGATGACCTGGATCTGGCCGCTACGGCAGATGTCATCCGCTCCAGCGGTGCCGAGGTGATCGGGCTGCAGGAAGTCGATAAGCACAAGTCGCGCCGCAGCGATTTTGTGGATCAGACCGCGTGGCTGGCACACCGGCTGGGCATGTACTCAGCGTTCGGAGCCAATATTGATCGCAAACCGAGGCGCGGGCACAAGGAGCGCAGCCAGTACGGCACTGCGATCCTGAGCAAATACCCCATCCTCAGTGCGCGCAACCATTTGCTGGAGAACATCCCTTACAAGAAGGATCCATCCGAGCAACGCGGGCTGTTGGAGACGGTTATCGACCTGGACGGCGTAAGCGTGGGCTTCTACACCACCCACCTGGACCACAAGCGCAGGGAGCAGCGCAGCGGCCAGATCCAGCAGGTCCTCAAGATCATTTCGGGCTCCAAGCGGCCGACTATTCTGGTCGGTGATTTCAACGCTGTGCCGGACGCTCCCGAAATGCGGCAGGTCACCCGGCAATTCACCGATGTCTTCGCCCTTCTTGGGCTGTCGCAGGTGCGCAGCTTCCCGGCTGAGGAACCTGCGCGGAGGATCGACTACATCCTGACCCGGGGCCGGATCGAGGAACGGCGTGCCGGCGTCGTTGACACCGATGCCTCGGACCATCTGCCGGTAACGGCCGACCTGACCATCGTGAGCGTTCCGCCGGGCAACGCCGGGCCGGTGCCTGGCAGCGTGCGGTCCCCGGCGCCCGTATGGTTCTAGCCAGGCCCTAGGGGAGCTTTACCTTGGCCAGGATCATGTTGTGGTCCGATCCAGGGGTGGAGCGCAGCCGGCCCTTGCTGTCGACGTTGAGGACATTCTCATAGGAGACGGTTCCCTTGATCCCCTTGGTGAAGATGTAGTCGATCCGGGACCAGGACTTGATCTGCCGGTGGTAGCCGTTGAAGGTCGAGTACATGTAGTTGGTCTTCTTCGCGCTCGAGGCGGCGTCGGTCCAGCCCAGGGCCATCATCGTTTCATGCGGGGCGTTCGACGGCAGCTGGTAGTAGTCGGTGTTCGCATCCCCGCCGATAATGACCGGCAGTTTCTTCTTGTTCAGCGAAGCCATCTTGGCGTCAATCCGCTTCATCGTGTCGGCCTTGGAGTTTTTGCCGGTGAGCGGGATGTTGGGGTCGACGTGGTAGGAGACGGCGTAGAACTGCCTGCCGGTCGTCCTGGACTTCAGCAGCGTCCAGACGGCGCCGCGCTTGTTCTCGCCCTCGGCCTTGGGCAGCGAGAAGGTGCCTTTCTTGACCAGTTTGAACTTCTTGGTGCTGTAGGCGATTCGATTCGAGTAGTGGTCGCTGCCGGGCTTCTCAGGCTTGCGGTCCAGTGCGTAGCCGGCTTTCTTCAGCCGCTTGGCGAAGTCGTCCATCGACTTCGTGCTTTCCGCTCCGGGCACCTTGTAGTTCTTGGCCTCCTGCAGGAGCAGGACGTCCGGCCTCTTGGACTTAATCGTCTTCTCCAGGATGCCGGCCCGTTTGGTCCACCGAGGCGGGTTGGTTCCGGGGTCCCCTTTGCAGATGGCGCACAACACGTTCCAGGAAGCCACCGAAACCTGCTCCTTGCCGCTGGCTTTCGGCGCTCCGGCGTAGGCGGTAACCCGCTGGGACTGGCGGGTCTCAAAGCCCTTATTGTGCGCATAGACCCGGATGAAGTTAGGCATGGCCGAGCGGGACCCGTTCGGCACATTCCGGATGGTATAGGTGGTGCCCTTGATGTTATCGAAGGTGCGTACATTCCGGGTCATCTTCAGGTCGTCGGCGATTTTCACGCTGTAGTGCGTGGCGTGCGCCGGCTTGCTCCAGGACACGGTGATACTGTCCTGGCCGCCTTTGGCCTTGATGGATGTGAACTTCCCCGGATGGTAGGCCAGCGTGGTCGCCTTCAGCGTCCCGGACCAGCCAGTGAGAGCATCACCCGCGCCGTTTACCGGCCTGTACTGGATGTAGTACATGGTGGCGTTCGCGAGTCCGCCGATGTTGCGGCTGGTGAATTTTGTCACCGTCTTCGCACCAGTGAAGTCGGAGCGGGTGCCGTAGCGGACTACGTAGTGGTCGGCTCCAGAGTAGTCAGGCCACTTGAGGTCAAAGGAAACCCGGCTTCTATCGATAACCTGGGGAGCTTTTGGAGGGGCTGCCACGGCTTCCGCCTGCACCGCCGGCATGGCGAACGCCGGCACCGGGGCAACGAAGGCCGCGCCAAGTGTAGCTGCGGCCAGACAGACGGCCGCGGCCCTGCGGTGAAAAGCTGCCTTCATTGTGTCCCCCAGGAATTTAATGCTTTAAACTGCCGTTTCCAGTGCAGGCTAACAGCTTCCCGGCTGATAACGGGAAACCTTCCAGACCGGTAGGGAACCGTGCCGCATCCGGACTTCACACCGCGCCGGTGGGACTGCTGCTGTGCCCTTGCCGGGCTGGAAACTGTGAAATTGCTAGACTGGGACGGTTTGCGCGGTCCCCGGCGGTTGGAATTATCGGCCGTTACGTCTGGTTACGGCGGACCGCGAGGCAGGAAAGGAACCGATGATAGTCAGAGTGTGCAAGGCCGTAGCCCGGTCGCTGCCACAACCGACTGTCCAGCGGGCTTTCGATTTCCTCAACCGCCTGGCCGCCTTTCAGCGCCGGCTGCTCCATGGGTTTGCCGTGTCGCGCCTGTTGCGCAGGTGGCCGGATCCCGGCCCTGGCTTGGTGCCGCTGAGGCGTCATGGCCGGTTCATCCTGGCAAACGCCGCCAGCCGGTTTTCGGCAGTAGAGGCAGCGGAGTCGAACCTGCGATTGGTCACGGCCGCGGCCCATGCTGCGGACATTGATTTCCGGTTGGGGGAGCCCGGGCCGGACGGAACGCGCACGGTCAGCGTGGATGCCGCCGACATTCCGCCAATGCTCGAGGCCCTGGCCCGAACTGCGGCGGCCCGGCCTGTCTATGTGCGTTTCGGGGCTGCCCACCCGCCTGTCCTGGCCTGCGACGCACCGTCCCTGACCGGCGGCGAGAGCCTGACGGTGTTCGAATATGCTGCCGCAGGGGACCTGCTGCTGGCCGATGAGCGGCTTGGCTGCACCGTGGTCCAGCGCCCAGCCAAGGCCAGGCCTGCGCCGGTGACCGTCCTGAATGAACCGGTGGACGTCGTCTATACCTGGGTTGACGGTTCCGATCCGGAGTGGGCGCGCGCCAAATCCGAGGCGTGGGACCGGACCCATCCGGGCGAGCTGCACAAATTCGCTGCCAACGATGAGCGCTACCGTTCCCACGACGAGCTCCGCTACTCGCTGCGCTCCATCGACTATTTTGCCCCCTGGGTGAACCGCATTTTCCTGGTCACCGCCGGCCAGGTACCCGCCTGGCTCAACCACGAGGACCCACGGATAGTCATGGTGGACCACCGGCAGATTTTCGCCGATCCCTCGGCCCTGCCCACCTTCAATTCGCATGCGATCGAAGCCCAGCTGCATCGGATACCGGGCTTGAGCGAGCACTTCCTGTACCTGAATGACGACGTTTTCCTCGGCCGTCCGGTGCGGCCGGAGCTGTTCTTCCACGGCAACGGCGTGACCAAGTTCTTCTTTTCCGACCAGCGGATTGTGCCCGGGGCCCCGGACGCGGGGGACCTGCCCGTGGACAGCGCTGCGAAGCGTAACCGCGCCCTGATGGAGGAACGATTCGGCCGCACTGTCGAGTTCAAGTTCAAGCATGCCCCGCATGCCCAGCGGGTCAGTACGCTGACCAAACTGGCGGAGGATTTCGCCGTCGACCACGCGGCGACGACGGCGGCCCGGTTCCGCAGCCCGGGCGACATCTCGATCCCCTCATCACTGGCACACCATTATGGCTATGCGATCGGCGCGGCAGTGCCGGCAGACATCGCCTACCGCTACTGCGACATCGGAGCTCCTTTGGCCCATCTGAAGCTGCTCCGCTTGCTGCACCAGCGCGATGCCGACGTGTTCTGCCTCAACGAGGTTGGGGGCACTGGTGTGGATCCGCAGAAACAGGACGTGATGGTCCAGCGCTTCCTGCAGTCCTACTATCCCGTGCCGAGCTCCTTCGAACGGGACAGCTGAGGCTCCCTGCCGCGGCCGGAAGCAGGGGCCGGCAACCGGTTAGTCTAAACTGGCTCGGGATGAATTCGAGATCAACGTTGGGGTTTGAGGGGTATGCGTGGCCAAGACAGTCCTGACCTATGGAACCTTTGATTTGTTCCACATAGGCCATCTGAACATCCTCAAACGTCTGAGCGAGCTGGGGGACCGGCTGATCGTAGGCGTGTCGACGGACGAGTTCAATGCGCTCAAAGGCAAGAAGCCGGTGGTTCCTTTCGAGCAGCGTATCGAAATCGTCCGCGGCATCCGCTATGTGGATGAGGCGATCCCGGAGGACCGCTGGGAGCAGAAACGCGAGGACATCGAGAAGTACGGGGCGGACGTCTTCGGCATCGGCGAGGACTGGAAGGGCAAGTTCGACGACCTCGACGACAAGGTAGAGGTTGTCTACCTGCCCCGGACCAGCGGAATTTCCACCACCGAAATGAAGCGGGTGCTCAGTGCCTTCGACGAACGGCACGTCGACCAGCTCAAGCAGACGTTGGACAGCATCAGCCAGATAGTCAAGGAGCTTAGCTAGGGATGGCCGGCACTACCCATGAGGCCAGGCTGGGCTTTGGCGCTGCAGTCAAAATCCTCCGGAACGATACCAAGAGCCTGGCGTCCAACCTGCTGTTGAGCCTGGCAGCCGTCGCCGGCTGCGCCTTGGTGCTCGGCTCGGAGTCCCTCCTCGTGGCCGTCCTCGGGACGGCCATCGCGGGGCTGGCCTACGTGGCCATACTCTGGCTCAAGCGCCGCTCCCTCCGCCGGGTGAAGCGCGGGAAGCTGCTGGCCACCTACGTTTCGCTGCGGGTGGTGCTCGCGGTGGCGGCTGCCGGCTTCTATGCCCGGATGGTTCCGGACAGCGCAGCCTGGAGCTGGGCCGCGCTGGGGCTGACTGTTGTCGTGGTGCTGCAGGAGCCTGTGCTCAAGCGCCTGCTGGAAGGCAAACGGCAGCAGGCGGCCAACCTTCCCGGCGCCGCGCCGACGCCGCCCAAGCCTTTTCCGGCCGGGACGCTCACGCGCAACACGCTGGCCATCATTGGACTGGCGGTGCTGCTTGCCGCCGTCCGGGTACCGGCGTGGATCCTGTTCCTGGTGGCGCTGGCCCAGCTGGTTCCCGTATGGCGGGTGCTGAAGTTCGCCTTCATCGGCCGGGCGGTCAGCAAGCGCAACTATGACCGGCTGCCGAACCTGCTGAAGGACCACAAGCCCGAATTCGCCGTCTACTACGCCGCGCTCAAGGGTGCCGAGTACCAGCTGGGCATGTGGCTTCCCTATTTGGAACGGCTGGACCGGCCCTTCGTCGTGATTACCAAGAATCCCGCCACGGTGCCGGTCATCGCACGGTTGACCAGCGCACCGGTGGTCAGCGTGATGGAAGGCGTGGCCGGCGCGCTGGACCGCATGGTCGTCCCCACCCTCAAGGCTGCCTACTACGTCCAGGGCAGCCCCGGGAACGCGGCTTTCCAGCGTTACCGCAAACTCACCCATATCTGGCTGAACCACGGCGACTCGGACAAGGAAGCGAACTTCCACCCGCGCCATGCCACCTACGACAAGCTCTTTGTCTGCGGCGAGCAGGGTGTGGCGCGCTATGCGGCCCACGGTATCGATATCCCGCGGGAGAAGTTCGAATTGGTGGGCCGGCCGCAGGTGGAGAAGATCGATTTCCGCGAGCAGGCCACGGTTCCGGCCTCGCCGACGGTGCTCTACGCACCAACCTGGCAGGGCGGCCGCCCCAGCACCAGCTACTCGTCCCTCCCCATCGGGCCGGATATTGTGAAGGCGCTGCTGGAACGCGGCGCGACGGTCGTTTTCAGGCCGCACCCGTTGA
>Ga0180215_1004146_pt1 | contig 13097 bp, 14 predicted proteins | sample eDN3rd37CBELigBY_FD_128871 | JGI IMG/M metagenome (GOLD analysis project Ga0180215, IMG submission 128871) | Enriched backyard soil microbial communities from Emeryville, California, USA - eDNA 3rd pass 37_C BE-Lig BY (version 2) (version 2) | ecosystem: Environmental > Terrestrial > Soil >...
CCCACAAGGCGAAGTTGCGGAAATTTGAATTCATCGGATCAGGTTCTGCCCCAGAGGGAGATGGAGCACGGGAAAGATATAAGATTTCCCGTGCGGTTGAACTCAATGTAGGCACACCGTTCTCCGTTGCCAAGGGAATGCGGCGCGCATACGGCATGATCCGTAGCTCTTGGCTAAGAGAATTGACTAACGACCTCGTGAACGGGGCGGTTCCGGCCTCATCCTCAAGCGCCCGGCCCTGTCCAGATGGAGGAGCGCCCCCGCGATCGTCAGGCGCAGGCTCCCGCCGGCGGGAAGCGCCGCCCGCAGGCGCTCCAGGCAGGCTTCGAGCCGTTGCAGGCGATTGTTCTCGAGCCTGATCTCGCTCAAGGCCCGTTCGAGAACCCGCAGGGCGATCTCGAAGGGCTCCTCCGCAAGGCAGGCCGCCCGGAAGGAAAGTCCTCCCTCTTCCATCACGGGATCCGCGGCGTCGAAAGCCTGCCGGGCCTTGATCTCCAGCGCGTCGTCGGCCTGGGTGATCCGCTCGGCCAGGCGCGCCAGGCGACCCGCGCTCAAGCCCTCCTCGGCCAGAAGAGGCATCAGCCGCCGCCAGCGAACCCGGGTGAAGCGTTCGTCCGCGTTGGACGGGTCGCTCACGAAGGCCCAGCCGTTCCGCCGGCAGAGATCGACCAGTCGCGCCTTCGGCCAATCGAGCAGGGGCCTGGCGTGGACGACGCCGTCCCGCTCCAGTTCCCGGCGCATGCCCCTCAGGCCCTTGAGGCCCGAGCCTCTCGCCAGGCGCATGAGGATCGTTTCGGCCTGATCGTCCTGAGTGTGGGCCGTCACGAGATGGGAGGCCCCGACCTCGCGAGCCTGCCCGACGAGCAGGCGGTAGCGCGCCTCGCGTGCGGCATCCTGCAGGCCGGTCGCCGGCTTGTCGCCGGTCCATGCGAGGGTGTGGTGGGGGAAGCCAAGGGCTGCGGCCTCGCGGGCGACGAACGCCGCCTCTGCGGCCGCCTCGGCTCGGAGGCCATGGTCCACCGTGGCCACGATAATGGGTGGGCGATGCTCGGAGCCCCAGCGGGCGAGCAGATGCATCATGGCCATGGAATCGGGCCCGCCGGAAACGGCGGCCAGGATGCCTCTGGCCCGGTTCAAACTGGAAAAGAGTGGCTCCGCGTCATGGGCGGGGAGCGGATCGTCGGGCGAAGGAGCGGCCACGGTACGGGTGCTCGACTTGACGCCTGTCAGGTGCACTTGTTGCGCTTCTGCTCGCGCTCGGAGCCCTGGCGCACATTGGCGGAAGCCTGCGGATACTTGCGGTCGAGCTCGGCGAAGACCGCGCAGGCCCGGTCCCGGGCGCCTATTCCGTTGAGGGCCATGCCGAGGCGGAGCAGGGAATCGGGCGCCTTGGCGGCGTTCGGATGGTCGGCGGAGACGCTCAGGAACTGCTCGGCGGCCTCGCGGTAGCGGCCGCGCTGCAGATAGGTCTCGCCGAGCCAGAACGTGGCTTCGGGAACCAGGCCGTCACGGGGATTGGACTGAAGGAAGCGGCGGAAGCCCATCTCGGCCTGTTCGTAATCCTTCTGCGCGAAAGACGCATAGGCCGCATCGAAATCGGCCCGGGGGTCACCCACGCTGGTCGCCGCTACGCTCGGACCGGGCCTGCCCGGGAGCGCCCCCTGAGGCAGGGGCATCCCGTCGCCGAAGGCGCCTGGAGCGGTCATCTCCTCCTCCTCGATCAGATCGCCGATGCCGGCGAACTGCTCACCCTGCCCTGCCGGATCAGCATCGGCCAGGGGCGCGGAGGGGGGAGTGGTGCCCAGCGGGCGCGGAGCGCCCGGGGCATAGGGATCCTGAGAGGGATCGAAAACGTCGCTCCGGCGCTGCGGCGCCGCCTGGGGCTGAGCCTGCGGCTGCGCCGGGCGGGGCGCCGGAGCAGCGGACGGCTTGGAGCCGCCGCGGCCGCCGAGATCCTGGAAGCGGAACTCCACGTCCTCCTGGAACTTGCGGAGCTGATCCTTCAGCTGGCGGTTCTCGTATTCGAGCTGCTCGAGCTGGCCGGACAGCTGGCGCATCTGGTTCTCGAGGCGGTTGAGGCGCACGATGGCGTCGGCCGCGTCCTGCGCGGCGACAGGACCCGCCCAGGCGAGAGCCAAGGCGAAAAAGACAAGGAAGCGTCGTAACATGCTGGATACCGTGTGAGGTCGGATGCGAGGAGAGCCGATAACACAAAAGCGCCGCCACGGCGATATTGTGGCGGCGCTCTGCAGTTTCACAACCTGTGCCCGTGGGGTTACGAGCTGGCGCCGCCGCCGAGCACCGTGACCGCGCGGCGGTTCTGGGACCAGCAGGAGATGTCGTTGCAGACGGCCACCGGGCGCTCCTTGCCGTAGGATACGGTGCGGAAGCGGTTGCCCGGGATCCCACGCGAGATCAGGTAGTCGCGCACGGTCTGGGCACGCCGGGCCGAGAGCGAGAAGTTGTACTCGCGGGTGCCGCGCTCGTCCGCATGGCCTTCCACGATGAAGGTGTAGTTCGGATAGCGCTGCAGCCATTGGGCCTGCTTGTCGAGGGTAGCGACGGCCGTGGGGGTGAGATCCGTCGAATCGGTCTCGAAGAAGACGCGGTCGCCCACATTCACGACGAAGTCCTGGGCGCTGCCCGGGGTGGCGGCTCCGCCGGCCCCGAAGCCGGACCCGTCAGCCATGTTGTCCTTGTTGGAAGAACATGCCGCAGCCCCGAGAGCGAGCACGAGGGCAGCGGCGAATTTGACGGCGCGAAGCGACATCATTGGCAATACTCCTTAACACGCACGTTTTCCGAACGTTGTGTCTTTCATATCGGGCTGATGGTTAAGGGAGGGTTCCGTCAACCTTATGGGCGGCTGCCGGGATTAAGGTGAAATATGGCCAAGTTGTGGAACTTGCGCTTAAGGTTAACGGGTCGTGAAGACGGATCCGTGAGCCGAAAGCCCGCCTCATGCGTTGAAAGGTCATGCATCTCGTGACGAACCAGCCTGGACCGTCGGTTCAACCCTATCGCGCAGCCCTCGACGAACTCCGCATGGAGCGCGCCTTCTCGCGCATTGCCGACAGCGACCTGCGCCAGGGCAACGCGGTCAGGCTCCTCAGGAATTCCCGGGAGAACTACCCGGCCTGGCTCGAGGCGATCCGGTCGGCCCGGACGGTGATCCATTTCGAGAACTTCATCATCGCCGACGACGAGACCGGCCGGCGATTCGCGGAGGCGCTCATGGAGCGTGCCCGCGCGGGGGTGAGGGTCCGGGTCCTCTACGATTGGCTCGGCTCGTCCTTCCGCGCCCTCCCGGCCTTCTGGCGCCGCCTGCGCGAGGCGGGGGTGGAAGCGCGGGTGTTCAACCCGCCGCGCCTGACGGACCCGTTCTGGATCCGCCGCAACCACCGCAAGCTGATCACGGTCGATGGCCGCATCGGCTTCGTGTCGGGCCTGTGCATCTCCGACAGCTGGGAGGGCGGCAAGGAAGGCGAGCCGTGGCGCGATACGGGCATCTCGGTCGAGGGCCCGATGGTGGCCGATCTCGATGCGGCTTTCGCGGAGAGCTGGATGCTCGCAGGGATGCGGGCGATCCCGAAATCCGAACTGCCCCAGGCCGATGCGATTCCCCACGCGGGAAGCGTGGCGGCGCGGCTCATCAGCGGCGAGCCCGGCATGTTCCGCACCTACCGGGTCGACCAGTTCATCGCCGCCACGGCGCAGCGCAATCTCTGGCTCACGGACGCGTATTTCGTCGCCACCACGTCCTATGTGCAGGCCCTCGGCGAAGCGGCCCGCGACGGCGTCGACGTGCGCCTGCTGGTGCCGGGATCGAGCGACGTGCCGGCGCTTCAGCCCATCGTGCGGGCGGGCTACCGCTCCCTCATCGAGGCGGGCATCCGCGTGTTCGAATGGAACGGCTCGATGCTGCACGCCAAGACCGCCGTGGTGGACGGGCGCTGGGCGCGGGTGGGCTCCACCAATCTCAACTTCGCCAGCTGGGCCACCAACTGGGAGCTCGACGTCATCGTCGAGGATGCGGGCTTCGCTCAAGCCATGGAGGCGATGTACCTGGAGGATCTCGCCAACGCCACCGAGATCGTCCCCGGCTGGTATTCCCGCCGCCGGCGGGCGGAGAAGATGCGCTCCAAGCGGGGAAAGCGCCTGAAACGCGGCGGCGTGCGAAGGCTCGCCGCAGGCGCCCTGGCCCTGTCGGGCAGCATCGGCAAGGCCATGAACTCGCGCTCGCTCACCGCGACCGAGACCAGCAGCATCGCCATCATCGGCGTCGCGCTCCTGGCGCTCGCCGTCCTGATCAGCGTGTTTCCGGTCCTGATCATCTCCCCCATCGTGATCGGCCTCGTGTGGTTCGCCCTCGCCCTCCTCATCCGGGCGCTCCGCCTGAAGCGGCGCATGCGCCTCAGGCGGCGCAAGATCGCGATCCGGCGCCGCCTGAGCCGAATCAGGCGGGAAACGGCCTCTGCGGGGAAATGAAGGGAAACCAGCCGCCAAGCTCGGCATTGACAAGAGGTCTCCCATGCGGGGAGGCTTGACCGAAGGAGACGACAATGGCGACCGGGACCTCAAACCCCTCTTCCTATGATCCTCTCTTGCGCGCCGAATCCATGAGCGCGCTGCTTGCGCGCAACTGGTGGGCGGTGGCCCTGCGCGGCGTCTTCGCGGTGATCTTCGCGCTGATCGCCTTCTTCTGGCCGGGCGCGACCATCGTGTCGTTCGTGCTGTTCTTTTCGGCCTATATGCTCGTCGACGGCGTCTTCGGCATCGTCTCCGGCATCCGGGCGGCCTCCAACAACGAACGCTGGGGCCTGCTGATCCTGGAGGGCATCCTCAACATCCTGGTCGGCGTGATCGCCTTCCTGGTGCCGGGCCTGACGGTGGTGTTCTTCATCACGCTGCTGGCGGTCTGGTCGCTGATCACGGGCATTCTGATGATCGTCGCGGCCTTCCGGCTGAACCCGGCCTTCGGGCGCGGCTGGCTGATCTTCAGCGGGGTCGTGTCGGTCCTGTTCGGCGTGGCGCTGCTGGTCGCGCCCCTCGTCGGCGCGGTCGTGCTGACCTGGTGGCTCGGCGCCTATGCGCTGGTGTTCGGCATCGCGCTCATTCTCCTGGCGTTCAAGCTGCGCAGCCATAGGGCCGAGCTGACCCACGGCTCCTCGTTGCGCGCCTGACACGAAAAGGGGCGCCGGAGCGCCCCTTCCGCGGATCTCACTGACGGGTCTCGCTGAGCAGCGGCGACCAGGTCGGATCCGACGCGAAGGACGGCGTCGGCACGGGCTGTTCCACGCGGCCGGTGATGTCCACCATGTAGAGCTTGCCGCCGGACTGTCCGCCCGGATCGCGGAAGAACATGATGTACTGGCCGTTCGGGGCCCAGACCGGGCTCTCGTTGTGGAAGCCCTCGGTCAGGATGCGCTCACCCGATCCGTCCGGCTTCATGATGCCGATGGCGAAGCCGCTGGCGTGCTGCTTGGTGAAGGCGATGTAGTCGCCGCGGGGAGACCAGGCCGGCTGCGAATAGGATCCGTCGCCGAAGGAGATGCGGCGCTGGTTCGAGCCGTCGGCGCCCATCACATAGAGCTGCTGCTTGCCGCCGCGGTCGCTCTCGAACACGATCTGCGTCCCGTCCGGGGAGAACGAGGGCGAGGTGTCGATGGCGGCCGTCGAGGTCAGGCGCGTGGTGGCCTGCGTGCTCAGGTTCATCATGTAGATGTTGGCATTGCCGCCCTGCTGCAGGCTCATGACGAGGCGCTGGCCGTCCGGCGCGAAGCGCGGGCTCGAGGTCATGTCGGGAAAGTTGCCGACGATCTGGCGCGAGCCGGTCTCGAGATTGATCACCTGCACGCGCGGCTGCTGCCCTTCCGTCTGGGACATGTAGGCGATTTCCTGCGTCACCGGCGAATAGCGCGGCGACACGACCGTGTTCTCACCCTGCGTCAGGTAGCGCACATTGGCGCCGTCCTGGTCCATGATGGCTAGGCGCTTGTGGCGGTTCTCCTTGGGGCCGGATTCCTCGACGAACACCACGCGGGTGTCGAAGAAGCCGCCGAAGCCCGTGATCTTCGTGTAGACCGCATCGGAGATGATGTGGCCGACGCGCCGCCAGAAATTGGCGTCCGTCACATATTGCTGGCCGGTGAGCTGCTGCCTGGAATCGATGTCCCAGAGGCGGAACTCGGCCCGCAAGCGGCCCGATGGATCGCGCGAGACGCGGCCCGTCACGAGGGCCTGCGCGCCCGCCATCTTCCAGGCGTCGAAGCGTGGCGCCGCGTCAAAGGAGGGGCGCTCCGGGAAGCGCGACTTGTCGAGGGAAACGAAATAGCCGGAACGCTGCAGGTTGTTGGCGATGATGCCGGACACGCGCTGGCCGAGATCGCCCTCGCCCGCGAAATCGGCGACGGCGATCGGCATGGGCTGGAACTGCCCGCCCGGTCCGACCCGGAAGGTAAGCTGGGCATGGGCCGAAGGCGCGAGCGCCATCATCGGGACGATGAGGGAGAGTGCAACGAGAAGACGGGAAACGAGGCGAGTGATCATGTTGTCATGTCTCAAGCGGAATGGGCTTTGAAGATCAGGAAAGGTCGAACTGGACGTTCAAGACTTTCCAGTCCGAGTAAAACTGCATGTACTGGGCGGGCACACGATAGGGAGCGCAGCGGCGCACGGCGCGCAGGGCGGCGCTCGCCACGGCCTGGTCCGTGCTGCTGCTGCCGGCGCGCAGAACGGTCGGTTCGCTGGCGAGGGAGCCGTCCTGGTTGAGGCGGATGTCGAGCATCGGCGGCGTTCCGTCGGCTCCCGAGGCGCTGATCGGCGCGGTGTAGCAGCGCTGGATCTGCTCCTGGAGGATGCCCATGAGGGCATCGCGCTGGCTCGGGTTGAGCTTGGCGGCCGTGCCGGTCGCCGTGCCGAGGGAAGCGGTCTTCTGGACCTCCGCCCCGGTGGCTCCGCTGGACTGGCTCTTCTGCTTGCTGTCGAGGAACTGCTTGAGGTCGCCCATGTCGAGCTTCTTGGCGATCTGGGCTTCCTTGCGGGCCTTCGCCTCGGCTTCCGCCTTGGCCTTCGCTTCCGCGACCCTCTTGGCTTCCGCTTCGGCTTTCGCCTTGGCCTCCGCCTCGGCCTTGGCACGGGCCTTCGCCTCGGCGACGCGCTTGGCTTCGGCCTCCGCCTTCGCCTTGGCCTCCGCCCTGGCCTTCGCTTCCGCCTCGGCCTTGGCCTGCTCGGCTTTCGCCTTCTCGATCGCTTCGGCTTCAGCCTTCTCGATGGCCTTCCTCTCCGCCTCGGCCTTGGCTTCCGCCTGGGCCTTCGCCTCGGCGGCGGCCTTTGCGGCCGCTTCCGCCCGGGCCTGTTCCTGGGCCTTGGCGGCGGCAGCCGCAGCGGCAGCGGCGGCCTCCTCCTCGGCGACCTTCATGTCGTCGGGACGCTTCGGAGGCGCGGGGGCGTCGACCTTGTCCTCGCCGGGGGCGCGCTGCTCGGTCTGCTCGGCGATGCGGTCGGCGCGGGGCTTGGGCGTGGGCTGCACGGACTTGGCGTCCGTCTCGCCTTTGGTGATCTGGGAGAACTGATTGTCGGTGATGACCTCGACCGGGATGCCTTCCTGCGCTTCGGGAAACTCGGAGGCGTAGGGCAGACCGATCAGGGCAGCCGTCAGCAGCGCCACATGCACGACGCAGGAAATCCAGAAACCCGGCTCGGAGGGGTTGAATTTCAGCTTCAACGCCACGTGTTTTTGCCCCTTGCGTTTTACCCGCTCAGTTCTGATCCACCGCCGTCACCAGCGCGACCCGCTTGTAGCCAGCGGTTGTCACGATGGACATGATCTGCGCGACGCGCCCGTAATCGACCTTCTTGTCGCCGCGAACGAAGATGCGCTCGTCGAAGCCTGCCTTCGACACTTCGGCGAGCTTGCCGACGATGGCTTCGTCCGTCAGCTCGGTCTCGCCGAGGAAAACCTGCCCCGTCGCCTTGATGGAGAGCGTGACGGGCTTGGCGTCGGAATTGAGCGGCGCGGCCTTCGTCTCGGGAAGATCGATCGGAACGCCCGCGGTCATCATGGGAGCCGCCACCATGAAGATGATGAGCAGCACCAGCATGACGTCGATGAACGGCGTCATGTTGATCTCGTTGATCGCGCCGCGCTTTCGCCGCCTGCGGCGGCGTCCGCCTGCTCCTCCTGCTGCAACCATGGCCATGCCTTAAGCCCCTTCTTCAAGCCGCGCGCGTCGAAGAGAGACGCTCGTCGATCTGGCGGGACAGAATGGCCGAGAACTCGTCGGCGAAGCCCTCCAGCCGCGACTGCAGCTTGCCGACCTCGGACTGGAGCTTGTTGTAGGCGAGCACTGCCGGAATGGCCGCGAAGAGGCCGATGGCGGTGGCGAACAGCGCCTCCGCGATGCCGGGCGCCACGACCGCGAGGCTGGTGTTCTTGGACGCCGCGATGGAGGTGAACGAGTTCATGATGCCCACCACCGTGCCGAACAGGCCGATATAGGGACCGGCGGAGCCGATGGAGGCCAGGATCATGAGGCGGGAATCGAGGCGCTCCACCTCGCGCTGGATGGTGACGTCGAGCACCTTGTCGATGCGCTGCGAGAGGCTCTGGAACGAGCGGCCCGACCCCTCGAAGGAGCGCTTCCACTCGCGCATGGCCGCCACGAACACGGCCGCGAGGCCCGTCGCCGGGCGGCTCTGGAGCGAGCGGAACAGTTCCTCCAGGGACTGGCCCGACCAGAACACGTCCTCGAAGCGGTCCATGGCGCGCTTGGTGCGGGCATAGAGCAGGGTCTTGTCGATGATGATGGCCCAGCACCATACGGAGGCCGCCAGCAGCCCCATCATCACGAGCTTGACGACGAAATGCGCCTGCCAGAACAGGCTCAAAAAGGACATGTCGTGCGCCACAGGAGCAGCCTGGGCCACATCAGCCGGATTCATAAGTCTCGTCCTCGCTCTTCGAGCAACCTCGGGAGGGATCCCAAGGCCCACCGCAATGGGTCTAGGAAAATCTTGTTTGGTTATCCTGCTCGTTCGCGCCTGAATCTGTCGAAAATAAGGGCGCGGACTCGCGAGGAGCCAATGACTTCCAGACTGTGGTCTTTTAGGCACCCTGCATCGTTAAGGCTTGGTTTAAGCGGGGCCTGAAAAGCGGTCGAAGCATTCCCTAAGCCATTGAAGATACGGGCCTGCGCGGTTACGCCGCTGGATGCCGCAACGTCATGGCCATGGCTCGCAGGACCGGCCGTTCCCGTCCTCGTCGTGGCTGGCCCAATAGCCCGGCTGGCCGCGATAGGACGGTGCTAGGCCGACGGCGCGCGCGGCCATGCAGTTCGGAAAGGCCGCAAGGTGCCGCAGCATCGCCAGAGGGGGCCAGGGACTGAGGCTCAGCAGCGCACAGGTGATGACGAAGGCCCCCACGCCCGCCACGGCGGAAATCCTGAGCCATGGCGCAAGGCGCCGCCACCTGAGCGCCCATTCGTAGCGGCGCGAGATGGTTTGGAAACGGCTCCTTAGGCGCCGCGCCTCCTCGTCGGGATCGCGGCCTTCATAAATGCGCCAGCTCTTCGGCAAAGCTCCCATCCGGCCGTCCCAAGAAACTAAATGATACATCATTTATATATCATTCGCCCTGGAAGATGCGAAGGGGCTTGTCCTCAGATCCGGCTCCTAGCCCGAAAGGGTCAGCGCCGCCCGCAGCTCGTCCGGAATGCGCACGGCCCGCCCGCCGCGGACGCAGGCGACCATCACGTCGGCCGCCACCAGGACCTCCTCGCCCCGGCGCACCTCCTGCGCCAGAATCATCGAGGCGCCGCGCATGTCCTTGGGCTTCGTCACGACGGTGAGCACGTCGTCCATGACGGCGGCGCCGAGGAAATCGATGTTCATCCGGCGCACCACGAAGGCGAGGCCGCCCATCTGCGCATGAAGATCCGACTGCGCCACCTCGACCGCCCGCAGCAACTCCGTGCGCCCGCGCTCCAGGAAGCGCAGATAGCTCGCGTGGTAGACCCGGGCGGAAAAATCCGTGTCCTCATAGTAGACGCGCACAGGCAGGACATGAGCGCCGTCCTGCATGGCGCCGGAGAGATGGGGCCAGGGACAGCCTGCCTCACTCATTCTCGTCTCCATTGAACAACCCGAACTGCGCCGTGGTCTCCCGTGTCGGCTCCGGCATTCCGAGATGCCTGAAGGCGTGGGGCGTGAGGATGCGGCCGCGCGGGGTGCGCTGCACGAAGCCCTTCTGGATCAGATAGGGCTCGATGATGTCCTCGATGGCGTCGCGGGGCTCGGAGAGCGCGGCCGCGATGGTCTCGATGCCCACCGGGCCGCCGCCGAAGGAATTGGCGATCATGGTCAGGTACTTGCGGTCCATCAGGTCGAGGCCGATGGGGTCCACGTCGAGGAGGCGCAGGGACCGGTCCGCCAGGTCGCGGGACACGACCTGCACCCCCTCGACGATGGCGAAGTCGCGCACCCGGCGAAGCAGGCGGCCAGCGATGCGCGGCGTGCCGCGCGCCCGGCGGGCGATCTCGTTGGCGCCCTCCTCGCTCATGCCGAGCCCCAGCACCCGGGCACCGCGCCGCACGATCAGCTCCAGCTCCTCGACGGTGTAGAATTCGAGCCGGATCGGAATGCCGAACCGGTCGCGCAGGGGCGTGGTGAGCAGGCCCGCGCGGGTGGTGGCCCCCACCAGGGTGAATTTCGGCAGCTCGATCTTCACCGAGCGCGCGGCGGGGCCCTCGCCGATGATCAGGTCGAGCTGGTAATCCTCCATGGCCGGATAGAGGATTTCCTCCACGGCCGGGTTGAGGCGGTGGATCTCGTCGATGAAGAGCACGTCGCGCTCTTCGAGATTCGTGAGCTGGGCCGCGAGGTCCCCCGCCTTGGCGATGACGGGGCCCGAGGTCGAGCGGAAGTTCACGCCGAGCTCGCGCGCCACGATCTGCGCCAGGGTGGTCTTGCCCAGGCCCGGAGGCCCGACGAAGAGCACGTGGTCGAGGGCGTCGCCCCGCGCCTTGGCGGCATCGATGAAGACCTGGAGATTGGCGCGCGCGGCGGCCTGGCCCGTGAAGTCGGACAGCGACAGCGGCCGGATCGACGCATCGACATCGTCCTCGCGCTTTTCGGGGCTGAGCAGGCGGCGTGAATCGGTCAAGGAGGCTTACCTTCCAAAGGCTTCATATAGGCGGCGAGACACTAATACGCCATTCTTAACGGGATCAAAACAGGAACAATACTGGAGCGCAGCCCGAATGAGGCTTAACGCGCCAGCTCCCGCAACCCCAGCCGGATCAGGGTCTTCGCCTCGGCCTCGTCGCCCGCCTGCTTCATGGCGGCGGCCACGGCGGCGGAGGCCTGGATCTGTGGATAGCCGAGATTGACCAGGGCCGAGATGGCGTCGGCCACCGGAGCCGGGGCGCTCCTGTCCTCCACCGCGCCCGTGAGGCGGATGAGGGCCGGGTCGACGGGGGAGAAGGCCGGGGCCTTGTCCTTGAGCTCGGAGACGATGCGCTGGGCGAGCTTGGGCCCGACGCCGGGGCCACGGGCCACGGAGGCCTTGTCGCCGGTGGCGATGGCGGTGGCGAGGCTGCCGGGATCGAGCACGGAGAGAATGCCGAGCGCAACCTTGGAGCCCACGCCCTGGACCGACTGGAGCAGGCGGAACCATTCGCGCTCCGAATCCGACCAGAAGCCGAACAGGCGGATCATGTCCTCGCGCACATGGGTCTCGATGGAGAGCACCGCCGCCTCGCCCTCTTTCGGCAGGTTCTGGAGGGTGCGGGAGGAGCAATGCACCACATAGCCGACCCCATGCACGTCGAGGATCACGAAATCCTCGCCATAGGAATCCACCACGCCTTTGAGTTTGCCGATCACGTTCGTCTCTGCTCCCGATAGCCCTCCTCCCCCTTGTGGGGAGGAGTTGGAGGTAGGGGTGCGGGCGCCACAATCTCAGAACGAGGCGCCGACAGACCCACCCTGGCCCTCCCCACAAGGGGGAGGGAAACCCGCACTTGATTCTGCACGCGATCCCGGATCGGCTGTGTCGCCCCGGAACGACGATGGTTGCTCTGTAACACCTTACAGGCTCGCCGCCAAAGCGCGCGCCTTGCGGTGGTGCGCGTGGGCGATGGCGATGGCGAGGGCATCGGCGGCGTCCGCCTTCTTGAACTCGGCCTTGGGCAGCAGGATCTTCACCATGGCCTGGACCTGGTCCTTCTCGGCATGGCCCACGCCCACCACGGTCTTCTTCACCTGGTTCGCGCCGTATTCCGCCACCGGCAGGCCGTGGAGGGCGGGCACCAGCAGGGACATGGCGCGGGCCTGGCCGAGCTTCAGGGTGGCCTGGGCGTCCTTGTTCACGAAGGTCTCCTCGACCGCGACCTCGTCGGGCGTCCAGGCGCGCACCACCTCGGTGATCCGATCGTGGAGCTGCTTGAGGCGAAGAGCGAGGTCGAGGTCGCCGTCGGAGGTCACGACCCCGCAGGCCACGAAGGAGAGCTTCGTCCCCTCGATGGTAATGACCCCCCAGCCCGTGTTGCGCAGGCCGGGATCGAGGCCGAGGATGCGGATGCGCTCGCTCACTTCATGTTCTCCTGCGTTGCCCCAACGCACCATCCTCATCCTGAGGAGGTTGCGCAGCAACCGTCTCGAAGGAGCCTCCGGCGCCCTCTGGAATCTCCTGCGAGACGCCGCTTGCAGCGGCTCCTTAAGGATGAGGGCAGCGGTTCCAACGGCGTCATGCCCGGGACAGGCCCGGGCAGGATGCCCCGGGCGATCAGCCGGCCATCTTCTGCATGAGGGCGTCGGACAGCTCGAAATTGCCGTAGACGTTCTGGACGTCGTCGTGCTCCTCGAGGGATTCCATGAGGCGCATGAGCTTCTCGCCCGCCTCATCGTCCACCGCCACCGGGGTCTGGGGCTTCCACACGAGCTTGGAGGCCTTCGGCTCGCCGAACTTCTCCTCGAGCGCCTTGGTGACCTCGTTCAGGGAGCCCTGGTCGCAATAGATCTCGTGGCCGTCCTCGGAGGAAACCACGTCGTCGGCGCCCGCCTCGATGGCGGCCTCCAGCATGGCGTCGGCATCGGCG
>Ga0180215_1004147_pt1 | contig 13097 bp, 14 predicted proteins | sample eDN3rd37CBELigBY_FD_128871 | JGI IMG/M metagenome (GOLD analysis project Ga0180215, IMG submission 128871) | Enriched backyard soil microbial communities from Emeryville, California, USA - eDNA 3rd pass 37_C BE-Lig BY (version 2) (version 2) | ecosystem: Environmental > Terrestrial > Soil >...
CGGAGAGATCCTCTTGCGGATGGGGCCGTCCGGGAGAAGGGCGGGCGCTTCGCGTCTTGCGTCGCCCTCGTCGCTGGCTGAAGCCGGACGCTCTGGGTCGCCGCAGCGCCAGCTCGGCTCCCGGCATACTACCCGGTTCCCCAGCGGAAGCGCTGCTGCGTGTGTTCATCCGGCAGCGCGTACGGGGGGCGCACATCGCGGGAGCGACAGCGCCCGCTTGGTCGCCGACGAGTGGCTGGGGCCTGCCGCGAGTTCTCGGACCCGGTCTTCGTGCCGATTGCGTGGTCATCCCCGCGAGCGCGGGGAGCTCGTATGCCCAAGCCACGGGTGCGGACCGGGCTCCCGCCTTCGCGGGAACGACAGGGTCGAGCAACCAGCCTGGAAGAACTGTCGACAGACCTCAGCGCAGGACGAGGCGGGCAGGTGGCTTCCCCGCTTCGAGGCCGTCCTGCTGCGCGATCGGATCGGCGGGATCGCGGGTCATCGGATCCCCGTCCCTGTCGACCCGGGCCTCGATGGCGACCTTCGCAGGGAGGGGCTGCCCCATCATGCTGTCTGCCTGGGTGAGCTCGATCTCGATGGGGAAGCCGCTCACGTTCAGCCGCTTCGCCGCGGTGGGAGGTCCGCTCAGCACGCCGGCGGGCCTCGCGTAGACGAAGAGGATCGAGCCGGGCTGGACCTTGTCGGCTGCAGAGGGATCGAGGTCGATGGTGAGGCGCACCCCGGGGCCCGCGGCCTCGGCGGGGCTCTGCGCACCTGCTGCGGGGGCCTGCCCGGCGTTGGGGTGGTCCGGCGGGAGCCCCTGGGGACGGGCTGCAGCGGATCCGCCCGAGAGCCGGAGCCTGGCCTCCTCGATCACCGGCCGCAGGGCGGGGGCGCCGTCGGGGCGCTGGGCCAGGGCCTCCTCCCAGGAGTCGATCGCGACCTGGTAGCGCTCCAGCTCGAAGGCCGTGAGGCCCCGGCGCACCCAGGCCTCGGTGAGCTTGGGATCCGCCTTCACCGCCTTGTCGAGGAGCTCCATCGAGAGCTCGCCCTGTCCCATGGCGAGGCGCACCACCGCCTCGTAGGTGAGGGCGCGGGGGTTGTTCGGCTCCACCCGCGAGACCTCCTGCACCACGCCAAAGGCGTCGACGAGGAGATCGCGGAAGATCATGCCTTGGGCGAGGTCGAGCTTCGCCTCCAGGTTGGAGGGCTCCGCCACCACGCGGCTGCGCAGCATCTCGAGCTCGGGGTCGGGCTGGGCCTGTCCCGCCCGCGCGCTGTCCGCCACCACCGCGTCCCCGCCGGTCATGGGGCCGCCCGGGGCGCGGCTGACGTGGGATCCGCCGCCCGGGAGGAAGTCCAGGAGGAAGAAGGCGAGGGCGAAGAGGAAGGTGGCGCTCCCGGCCCCCCAGAGGAAGCCGCGAAGCACCGGCCGCGAGGCGAAGAAGCCGCGCCCAGCAGGGAGGGCCGCCGCCGCAGCAGCCCTGCCGTCGACGGCAGGCGCAGCGCCGGAGGAGGGGACCGCAGGCGATTCGGGGGCCGCCGCAGCGCCCTCATCGCTCTCGGCCCGGTGGAGATCGCGCAAGACCTCCGCCGCCTCCATCTCCAGCCTGCTGCGCTCCTGGTTCAGCCGCGCCGCCACAGCCGGATCCTTCTCCATCTCGATCTCGATCTGGAGCTCCCGCAGCCTCGCGATCAGGGTCTCCTTGCGGGCGCGCAGATCGTCGATCCGGGCGGCGTGCCCGTGAACCTGGACCGGGGCCGCGCCCTTCCTGCCCGCCAGCAGCCAGAGGATCACGCCGCCGATCAGCCCGAGCGCGAGGGCGATGATGCCAGGTAGCCAGTCGGTCTCGTGCATCTCAGGAGTCCTTCGTGGAGGTCGGTTTCGAAGCGGGCGCTCCGCCATCGGCTGCGCCGTAGGCGAGCTTCTGCACTTCGTTCAGATAGGAAGCGAGGCCGGGATCGCCCTGCGGCCCTCGGGGGCCCTCCCTCGCGGTGGTGTCGTCCGTCGTCGTGTCCGCAGCCGCTGCGGCAGAGGTCTGCGCCGCTGCCCCGCCGATCGTCCGGGCCTCGGCGGCGATCCCGTCTCCAGCCCACGAAGGCGGGGCCGGCTCGACCTCGTCGTCCGGCCGCCCGCGCAGCTTGCGCAGCTGGAGCAGCACCAGCACCAGGCCGCCGACGAGGACCACCACCGGCCCCAGCCAGACCACCAGGTTCAGCCCCTCGGTCTTCGGCTCCATCAGGACGAACTGGCCGTAGGACGCCTCGAACCAGGCGAGGATCTGCCCCTGATCGAAGCCCTGGGCGAGGAGGTCGCGGACCTCGTTCTTCATGTTGATCGCGGTGGGGGAAGGGGAGTCCGACACCGAGCTCCCCTGGCAGACCGGGCAGCGCAGGAGCAGGCCCACCTCGTGGGTCCTCCGCGCCAGCGTCTCCCCTTCGAGGCCGGGTCCGCTGGGCTCGCCCACCACCCCGACGATGAAGCTGCGGTCCAGGGGCGCCCGCTCGACCACCTCGGGCTCGCCCTGCGCGGCGGCAGCCTCCGCCTGCGCGGGGGCAGGGGTGGAGACGAGGAGGGCCGCTGCCGCCATGGACGACGCAGCCAGCCAGCTCAGGATGCTTCGCCTCATCGTCCCCCCTCCAGGAGCGGCATCACGTGTGCGCGCAAGAGGTCCGGGGAGAGCGGCCCGTTGTACTTGGAGACGACCTTCCCCGACGCATCGATGAAGAAGGTCTCGGGGACGCCGGTGACGCCGTAGGCGATCGCGGTCTTCCCTCCGTCGTCCAGGAGGGCGGGATAACCGCTGCCGTATCGCTGGAGGAAGGCGTCGATCTTCGGCTTCTCGTCTTCGTAGACCACGCCGACGAACTGCACCTGATCCCGGTACATCATCGCGCCTCCGGTGAGGACCCCGTGCTCCTGCTTGCAGGGCTCGCACCAGGTGGCCCAGAAGTTCACGACCACCGGCTTGCCCCGCAGGCTGGCCAGCGACACCGGGCTGCCGTCCTCCACCGAGGCCAGCGTGAAGGGGGGCGCGTCCCTGCCGATCAGCGGCGAGCGCACCGCGTGGGGATCGTTGCCGAAGCTGAAGAGGAAGAGGAGGAGGAGCGGCACCACCAGGAGGAGGCCCACGATCAGGACCCCCTTGTTGACGCCGGTTCTGGGCGCGGTCCGGGCGGGCTCGTTCACGTGCAGACCCGTGCTCATGCCACCTCCCTCTCGTCTGCGGGCCGCTGGGCGATCCCCGGCGCGGACGCGGCAGCGGCGGAGGCGCGCCTGCGGCTGGGCCACATCGCCAGGATCGCGCCGAAGGTCATGATCGCGGTCCCGATCCAGATCCAGTAGACCATCGGGTTGATGAACGCCCGCAGGCCCATGATCTCGCCGCCCTCGTCGAGGCTCATCAGCGAGAGGTAGAGATCCTCCTTCAGGCTGCTGCGCACGGCGGGGGTCCCCACCGGCTCACGCTGCCGTCGGAAGTGGTTCAGGCGGGGATCCATCATCCCCAGCGACCTGCCGTCCCGGCTCACCTCCACGTGGGCGACGGTGGAGACCAGGTTCGACGCCGGCACCGTCTCGGAGCCCCGGTAGGTCAGGGTGTAGGGGCCGATCTGCGCCGACTGGCCGACGCGCAGGGTCGCCTCGGTGGTGACCTTGCCCGCGCTCGAGACCGCCACCGCCACCAGGATCGCGACCACCCCCAGGTGGATCACGTAGCCGCCGAAGCGCCTGCGACCCTGGGTAAATAGAGACATCACCGCCTGGCCGGGGCTGCTCCTGCCGCCTTTCAGCCGCTGGCGCAAGGGGAGGATCATCGCGTCCACGGTGACCCAGAGGGTGTAGCCGCCGCAGAAGAGGGTGATCACCAGCCAGGTCGAGCGGGCGCCGAGGGCGACGCCCACCGCGGTGAATAGCAGGCCCCCAGCGGCAGGGGGCAGGAGGGTCTCCGCCACCTTCTTCCAGGAGGCCTTGCCCCAGGGGAGGGCGGGGCCCACGCCCATCAGGAAGAGGACCGCCACGCCGAGGGGCACCGCCATCCGGTTGAAGTAGGGCTCGCCCACGCTGATCTGCACCCCCTGGACCGCCTCCACCAGCAGCGGGAAGACGGTCCCCAGGAGCACGGTGAAGGTGAGCATCACGAAGAGGAGGTTGTTGAGCAGGAGCGTGCCCTCCCGGCTCTTGGGATCGTCCAGCCGCCCCTCCGCTTCGAGGATCCCGATGCGGGTGGCGAGGAGGATCACCGAGAGGAGGAGCCCCAGCGCGAGGAAGGCGAGGAAGGTCGGGCCGATGTCACTCTGGGTGAAGGAGTGGACCGAGTTGAAGACCCCCGAGCGCGTCATGAACGTGCCGAGGATCGTGAGGAGGAAGGTGGAGAGGATCAGGGTGATCGTCCAGCCCTTCAGGATCTTCCGCCGCTCCACCACCATCGCGGAGTGGATGGCTGCGGTGGCAGTGAGCCACGGAAGGAGCGAGGCGTTCTCCACCGGATCCCACGCCCAGTAGCCGCCCCAGCCCAGCACCTCGTAGGCCCACCAGCCCCCCAGCACGATCCCGATGGTGAGGAAGGTCCAGGGGATGAGCAGGGAGTTGCGCAGGGAGCGGAGGAGATCCGGCCCCAGCTTGCCGCTGAGGAGCGCCGCCGCTGCGAGGGCGAAGGGCACCGTCATCCCCACGTAGCCCAGGTAGAGCATGGGCGGGTGGACCACCATGAGGAGGTGGTTCTGCAGGAGGGGGTTGGGGCCGGGGCCGTCGGCAGGCGGGTTCGGGACGGTTGTGAAGGGGTTCGCGGGGCCAGCGATCAGGAAGGCGAAGAAGACGCCGCAGGCGAGCATGATCCCCAGGGCCCAGGGCATGGCGTCCGGATGGCGGTTGCGGGTGAAGAAGGTGGCGCCTGCGATGTAGAGGCCGAGGATCAGCCCCCAGAAGAGGATCGAGCCCTCGAGGGACGACCAGATGCTGACGATGGTCACCCAGGTCGGGCTGGCGAGGGAGCCGACCTGCGCCACGTAGCCCACGGAGAAGTCATGGGTGAGGAGCGCGTACTCCATCAGGAGGTTCGCGCTCAACATCAGGAGGCCGAAGAGGTAGGCGAGCCTGCGGGTCCAGGCCAGGGCGACCTCCGAGCGCCTGGCCGCCGTGAAGGCGAGCACCGCGCCGGACGCAGCGGAGAGGAGCGCGGCGAGGATCAGCAGGCGTCCGAGGAGGGCGATCATCGATGTCTTCCTTTATTGCGGTCGAGAGCGGCAGGACCTCGTTGTTCGCCTTGCCTCTCCGCCAACTTTCATGGTCGCTCCCGCGAAGGCGAGCGCCTGTGTTGCTCGACTCATCTTCGCTCCCGCGAAAAAGGGAGCCTCGTGTGTTCCACCGCAGCCTGCGCCCGACTTCGTCCCCGCCTCCGCGAAGCCACCCGGTCGAGGTCCTCCCATCTTCGGAGAGGAAGTGGTGGACAAGGGGTAACCGACGAGCGCTCAGGCACCTTCCGGCTGGAGGGCCTCCGCGCTCTTCATGAGCTCATGGGTGTCGACGTCATCTCCCTCTGCGGGGGCCTGGTATTCATTCCCGTGGGAGACCATCAGCCGCTGCGACTCGAAGTGGCCTGCCCGGGTCATGGTCCCCTCGACGATCACCCCGATGGACTCGCGAAACATCTGGGGCGGCACCCCCACCGACTTCACCGCCACCGACTCCTTGCCGTCGCTGACGCGGAAGGCGAGGTTGCTGGTGCCCGGATCGAACTCGATCGTGCCGGGCTCCACCTGGCCGCCCAGGCGGATGGTGGCGCCGATCGCCTTCGGTCCCGCCGCCTTGAGCTCGGTGGGATCCCAGTAATAGATGAGGTTCTCACCCAGCCCGCCCAGCGAGATGAAGGCGAAGGCGCTGGCTGCGAGCGCGAGGGCCCCCACGGCGAACCAGCGGATCTTCTTGCCGGGGCCGGCGCTGCGGGCGCTCGATGTCCTGGGCTCTTCTGTCGTGCTCATCCTTGCTCCTCCCGGGCGGCACGCGCTTCCTTGCGCACCCGCATCCACAACGAGACACCATAGGCGGCGAGCGCCCCGAAGGTGATTCCATACGCGGCCCAGACATACTCCCAGCCGCCGATCACGACTCCACCGGTCATCTTGCGTCTCCTCCCAGCTCCAACGTCGAGGCGAGCGATCGTTCTTCCGAGGTCGAAGGCCTGCTCGTCTCCGGCGGCGGCGCGAGCTCCTGCGCCAGGCGCCGCTGGGCGAGCCAGCTACGCAGCATCAAAAAGCCCACCATCAGGAAGAGCACACCGAAGGCGTTGATCCGAAGCGGCAACACCATCGCCGAGTCGACGGTCTCCGGGGTGCTCTGGGTCTGGTGGAGCGAGTTCCACCAGCGCACCGAGAAGTAGACGATCGGCACGTCGGCGAAGGCGACGATCGTGCCCACCGCGGACCAGGTGGCCCGCTTGATCGGATCCTCCACGAAGCGGCGCAGCGCCAGGATCCCGAGGAAGGCGGCGAGCATCACCGCGGTGGTGGTGAGGCGCGGATCCCAATCCCACCACACCCCCCAGGTCGGCTTCGCCCAGATCGACCCCTGCACGCAGAGGAGAAAGGCGAGGATCACCCCGACCTCCAGGGCGGCCTCCAGGCGGGCGTCCCACTTCCAGCTCGGCTTGAAGAGGAAGACCAGCGCGCAGACGAAGGCCACCGTCAGCGCGAGCATCGCGTTCCAGGCGGTGGGCACGTGGACGTACATGATCCGCTGCACCTCGCCCATGTAGTGCTCCGGCGGCGCACGGAAGAGGCCGATGTACGAGCCGATGGCCAGGAGCACCACCGCGATCGCGATCAGGGCCAGGCCGATCCGGGGGCCTCTGGGGTTGGGGCGGGGCAGGAGGTCGAGTCCCATTCACTATTCCTCGATCACGGCGCCAAAGAGGAGGCCGCAGAGGGGCCAGAAGATCCCGTTGAAGGTGAGCAGCAGCAGGGCCCATGAGCCGACCTGGCCCATGGGATCACCGAGCAGGAGCAATGAGCTTGCCTTAACTGCCGCCAGGAGAACCGGCACTACAAGTGGAAAGAGGAGCAGGGGGAGGAGCACCTGCTGGGCGCGGACCTGGGACGCCATCCCGGCGTAGAGGGTCCCTGGCGCCGAGAGGCCGGCGCTCCCCAACGCCAGGATCCCGCAGATCTCGGGGAGGCGGGCGAGGTCGGGGTCGTAGAGGATCACCAGCACGGGCAGCAGGCCCATCCCCACCAGCAGGAGCTGCAGCCAGTTGGCCAGGGCCTTGGCGTAGAAGAGGGCGACCGGGGTGGTGGGGAGGAGGAGCAGGCCCTCGAGCGCCTTCTGCTCGGTCTCGGCCCGGAAGCTCTCCGCGAGGGCGAGGGTGGAGGAGAAGAGGAGCGCCACCCAGAGGAAGCCCCCGGCGAGCTGGCGCAGCGCCGTCGCGTTGGGACCCACCGCGAAGCTGAGGAGGAGGAGCGCGGTGGCGCCGAAGACCACCACCGCCATGGCCTGGGCCCTGCTTCGCCAGGAGAGGAGGAGATCCTTGCGCAGCGCTGCGACGAGCTGGTTCATCGATCCCCCCGCAGTTCCCACGCAGACAGGGACCCAGAGTGCAACGCTCGTACGAGCCCGCGAGGCTCCAGCCCTCGCCGCTGCGATCGCGGAGATCGTCTCATCGGCCCACCGCCTTCACCGCGGGTGAGACCGCGTGCTGGGGGAGCTCCCTGGCGGGGCCGCTCCACAGCACCCGCCCCCCCTCGAGGATCATCCCGTCGTCGCAGAGCTGCGCGCCCTCCTCCAGGTGATGGGACGCGACGATCACGGTGCGCCCCTCCGCCTTCAGCCTGGGGATCAGCGCGTCCACGAAGCGAAAGCCCTGGGGATCGAGCTGGGCGTAGGGCTCGTCGAGGAGGACGACCTTCGGATCCTGCAGGAGCAGCCTGGCGAAGGCGATCCGCCGCCGCATCCCGGCGGAGAAGGTGTGGACCGGATCGTCCGCCCGCTTGCCGAGCTCCAGCTCCTCGAGGAGGGGGAGCAGCTCCCGCCGCCCGGCAGGCTTGCCCAGGAGCCGCGCCGCCACCTGCAGGTTCTGCAGGGCGGAGAGGGCATCGTAGGTGTAGGAGGCGTGACCGAGCAGGCCGACCCGGGCCCGGAGCCCGTGGCGATCGCCGAGGCCGTCGACCCCCTGGATTCGAAAGCCGCCGCGGTCCGGCTTCAGCGCGCCGGCGAGGACGCGCAAGAGGGTGGACTTTCCGGAGCCGTTGCGCCCAGCCAGGAGGAGCGCCCTCCCCGAAGGGAGCTGGAGGTCGACGTCCACCAGGGCCCAGGAGCGGCCGTAGCGTCTGCAGAGGCCCTGCGCCTCGACTGCCAGATTCGACTCTCTCATCGACCCCATGCGCTTCTCGCAGGCTCCAAGGCGAGCCAGCGACATCCCTCCCACAACCGCCGGGGGGCTCTGAGGCATCCAAATCCCTGCCATCGTCGTCAGAGGCGAGCGTGATCTATCCGATACGAGATGGGATTGCTCGGTTAACCGCGAGGATTCTCGCCTTGGCTCCCCCGGTCGCCGGAGAACGAAAAGGAGCCCTCCCGCGCGAAGCGCCCCTCTGCAGACGCAGCGCGGAGGTGCTGCGGACGCACGCGCGGACCACTTCGAAGCGTCGACCCGACCGCCCGCCCGCTCGATCGGCTATTCTCCGCGCCGATGAGGGAGATCCGGCGAGAGGGCGAGGGGGAAGCGGAGCGGCTGGTCGCCGACGCGGTGGGGCGGCTGATCGAGGGGTGGGGCTTTCGTGGGGTCCTGGGGCGGATCTGGGCGACGCTCTACCTATCGGAGGATCCGCTGCCGGCGCCGCTGCTCTGCGAGCGGCTCGAGATCTCGCGGGGGGCTGCGTCCATGGCCCTCACGGAGCTGGAGAGCTGGGGGGTGGTGGCCCGCAAGCGGATCGACGGGGAGCGCAAGGACTACTTCGAGGCGGAGATCGACATCTGGAAGATGGTCTCGCGGGTGCTGCGGGAGCGGGAGCTGCGATCGATCGAGGGGGCGGTGTCGGACTTCGAGCAGGCGGCGATGCTCTTCCAGGGGAGGGAAGCGCTGGGGAGCGCCAGCGAGCGCCGCGCGGCGAGGCTCGCCAAGGAGCGGACCGCGAAGCTCCTGGAGCTGAGCCGGGTGGGGGCCTCGCTCCTTCGCGCGCTGGTGGAGCGGGGGCGGATCGACGTGCAGCCGCTGCTCTCCTGGACCCGACGGGCGAAGGGAGATCCCTGAGGTCGACGCCGCTCTTTCCGAGCGACAGCACGAGGGCGCTTCCCCGGAGCGCCCTCGAGCGAAGGGAAGTCCTTGAGATCGGCGCCGCTCTTCTCGCGCAGCGGGACGAGGGCGCTTCCCCGGAGCGGAGAGGCGAGATAGAAGGCGTACCCGCCCCCCTTGCGGCGGGCCCGCCGTGACGCCACGAGCCTTGACGCTCCCATGGACGGCGGATAATTGAGCGTTCACGTTTTCCTGAAACGTCGAGCGTGACGGAACCATAGAGGTCTGGATGGAGAGCCTGGCAGAGATCGAAGCCACGGACGCGAACCTCGCGCGGGTCGCAGAGGAGCGCGGGGTCACCCGCTCGACCTCGCACCTGGACGCGGCGCGGATGGCGGATGAAGAGCTGACCCGCCTGGAGGCTGCGCTGCCGAGGCTCTGTGCCGGGGCGCCGCCGGAGCTGGGCGCCGCCGCGGAGCACCTGCTCGTCGCAGGCGGCAAGCGGGTGCGGGCCCTGATGACCCTCCTCGCCGCCCGGGCGGCAGGCGGCTCCGGTGGGGTCGCCCTCGCCGCCGCGGCGGAGCTCGCCCACGCGGCGACCCTCCTCCACGACGACGTGATCGACGAGGGGGACGTACGCCGCGGCAGGCCCACCTCTCGGCTCCTCTGGAGCAACGCGGTCAGCGTCCTCGCCGGCGACTTCCTCCTCACCCGCGCCCTGGATCTCGCCTGCGGCGCCGGCGTCCCCGGCGCCCTCGAAGAGCTGATCGCGGTCCTGCGGGAGCTGGTCTCCGGCGAGGCGCTGCAGCTCTCCCTGCGCGGCAACGTCGAGGCCACCGAGGCCGAGTACCGCCGGGTTGTGGAGGGCAAGACCGCCTCCCTCTTCCGCTGGGCGGCGCGCTCCGGCTGCAGGGCCGGCGGCGGCAGCGCCAGGATGGCGGAGTCGATGGGCCTCTACGGCTGGCACGTGGGCATCGCCTTCCAGCTCTCCGACGACGCCCTGGACTTCGACGCAGATCCGGACGCCTTCGGCAAGTCGCTGCTGCAGGATCTGCGGGAGGGGACCCTCACCCTGCCGGTCCTTCGCACCCTGGAGCTCCATCCGGAGCTGCGCGCCGAGCTGCGGCAGGCCCTCTCCGACGACGCCCCCCTGACGGAGGCGGTGGCGGCGGGCATCGCCCGGAAGGTGCGGGAGAGCGGCGCCGTGCAGGCCGTGCGCGACGAGGCGGCTGCGGAGGCGGAGGTCGGCGCCGCTGCCCTCTCCCTGCTCCCGGACAACCCCTACCGCCGCGCCCTCGAGGACGTGGCCCGCGGCCTGGCCCTGAGGGTGCGCTGAATGCTCGTGGAGACCCCAGCCACCCCCGACGGCGCCCCTCGCCGGGGACCCCGGGCCCAGGGCCGTGACGGGAGCAGCGTCCGGTCGATGTTCGACAGGATCGCTCCCACCTACGACAAGCTCAACCACCTCCTCTCCGCAGGGGTGGACAAGGCCTGGCGGGCAGAGCTCGCCCGCGGTCTCCCGGTGCCGGTGGGACGGGTGCTCGATCTCTGCGCCGGGACCCTGGACCTCGGGCACATGATCTGGATGGAGCATCCGGACGCCGATGTGGTCGCGGCGGACTTCGCGGTGGAGATGCTCCGCCTGGGCAAGGACAAGCTCCCCGATCCGAAGCTCTGCGGCGCCGACGCCCTGGCGCTCCCCTTTCGGGACCAGAGCTTCGACGTGGTTGTCTGCGGCTTCGGGGTCCGCAACGTCTCGGATCTGGCGGCCTGCTTCCGCGAGGTGCGCCGGGTCCTCCGACCGGGCGGCACCTTCGCCGTCCTGGAGTTCTTCCGGGCCGAGAAGCGCCTCACCCGGCTCTTTCACTCCCTCTACAACACCCGGGTGCTCCCCACCGTCGGCGCCGCGGTGAGCGGTGACGACGACGCCTACCGCTACCTGGCGGAGTCGATGGAGCGCTTCCATTCGCTGGACGAGGCGAAGGAGCTGATGGCCTCGTGCGGCTACGGCGAGGTGAGCGGCCGCGACCTGCTCTTCGGCGTGGCGTCGATTCTTCAAGGAGTTCGCGTATGAAGAAGCTCAAGCTCGTCGTCGGCATCGGCGGCGCCTCCGGCGCGCCCTACGCGCGCAGGCTCCTCGAGCACCTCCAGACCCGGGACGACGTGGATCCCGCCGTGGTCTTCTCGGTGAACGGAAGGCAGATCTGGGCCCAGGAGATCGGCACCGACCCCCGCTCGTTCGGCTTCCCCGTGTACGGGCACCGCGACTTCCAGGCCCCCTTCGCCTCCGGGAGCGCGGGCTTTCGCACCATGGTGATCCTCCCCTGCTCCGCCTCCGGGATGGCCCGGATCGCCCAGGGGGTCTCCGACGATCTCCTCGGCAGGGCGGGGGAGGTGGTGTTGAAGGAGCAGGGCAAGCTGATCCTCTGCGTGCGGGAGACCCCCCTCTCGCAGGTGCACCTGCGCGCGGCGCTCCTCGCTGCGGAGGCGGGCGCGATGATCATGCCGGCGTCGCCTTCCTTCTACTCCATGCCCCAGACCATGGACGCCCTCCTCGACACGGTGGTGGGGCGGGTCCTCGATCGGCTGGGGCTGGAGAACGATCTGATGGAGCCCTGGGGATCGAAGCCCGCGCCGCCGCTGCGCCGGGTGGTGGGAGACGGCGAATGAAGACCCTCGCCAACGGCTTTTCGGGCGCGCCGACGAAGGCGCCGAACCTCGCTGCACCGAGCGCCTGCTTCGACTGCACCTCGTCCGGGAACGGGGGTACAGCATGACCCTTCCCTTCTCGGTGCGCCTGCGCGCCCACTCTGCGGGACTCGAGGACGTCGTCGAGCGGCTGGTCGGATCCCAGCGCGATCCGGCGCCGAGCGCTACCGATCTCCTCGCGCTGGCCAACGGGCCGCTGTCCCTCCTGGGGGCCGTCGCCGCTGCGGCGATGCCCGGCGAGGCGGCGGTGGTGGGGCTCCTGCCGGTTCGGATCGTCGCCGAGCTGGACGGGGGTGCCATCGTAGAGAAGGCCCTCGCCCACCGGGCTGCAGCGGAGGCCGAGGTCCTCGAGCTGCAGGCGGAGGAAGGGGCGTCGCTGGACGTCGCGTGCGAGGTGACGCGAACGCTGCTCGCCTCTCTGCGCGGGGCCACCGCCCGGATCGACGAGGGCTCGCTCGCGGCGCTCGCTTCGACCGCCGGGATCCCGGCGGCGGACGCTGCTGCCCGTCTTGCGGCGGCGGGGGTCGACCTCGTCGTCCGCCGCTGTGATCGCCTGGGCCAAGGGGCCGCTTCGATCGGCCCGCTCGCGATCCGCGAGACCTGCGTGGTGCCGGAGTCGATCGACGAGCCCTGGATCTCCACGCTCCTCGCGGCGGCAGGGGCACGTACTGGGCTCCCGCTTTCGCGGGAGCGACAAGGTGAAGGAGCCGCTCCGGCGCATGCATCCCGGGAGCGACAAGGGGAAGGAGCCGCTCCGGCCGCACCCGGCGTGGTCGTCCCCGCGAACGCGGGGACCTCGCGTGCCCACCAGCGCGCCTTCCTCGCCTTGGAGGCGGGCCCAACCACCACCGGGATCATGCTCCTGCGCGCCACCGCCCTGGCGCGGATCGCAGGCTTCTCGTCGATCTCCGTGGGCGGCGGCGACGAGCTGAAGGGGCCGGACGGATGTCTCGCTTTCGGGGCCGATCGCCTCGAGGCGCAGCTCGATCGCCCCGGCACCATGGGCTCGCGCACCCGCGCCTACGGAGACGCGGCGATCCAGGGGGCGCAGCTCTCGGTGCGGGTCCCCGCCCGCAGCGCCGCCACCAACAAGAAGATTGCACACATCCTCGACGAAGTCGTCGATCCCTCGCTCCTCCCCGGAGGCGATCCGGCCCACGAAGCCGCCGCCGAGAAGGGGAC
>Ga0180215_1004148_pt1 | contig 13092 bp, 13 predicted proteins | sample eDN3rd37CBELigBY_FD_128871 | JGI IMG/M metagenome (GOLD analysis project Ga0180215, IMG submission 128871) | Enriched backyard soil microbial communities from Emeryville, California, USA - eDNA 3rd pass 37_C BE-Lig BY (version 2) (version 2) | ecosystem: Environmental > Terrestrial > Soil >...
AATTGTAGGTGGATATGATGGGAAGAATCGTTCATTTTGAAGTACATGTGGATGACATGGAGCGAGCAAAGAAGTTTTATGGGGAAGTGTTTGGTTGGAAATTTGAAGATTGGACGGACTATGCGGGGATGCCTTATTTTGGAGCTGTGACAGGGGATGCAAATGAACTTGGTATTAATGGTGCTTTAATGCAAAGACAAGGTCCTCCTCCTGGAGCAAACCAACCTCTGAATGGTTTTGCCTGTACTATGGGTGTGGCGGATTATGATTCAACTGAACAGAAAATCTTGGCTAATGGTGGGAAGGTTGCGTTGCCGAAATATGCACTTCCAGGTATGGCGTGGCAGGGATATTATATTGACACTGAAGGAAATATCTTTGGAATTCATCAACCAGATGAGAATGCGAAATAAGTCTTAATCGTTCCTTCAATTAATAAAGCCTTTTGCCCAATTATGGGTGAAAGGCTTATTAGTTTGATATGTATTTGTTTAGCGATGCTGGTCGAATAAAATTTGATTCCCGTCTGGATCTTCTATGACAAAATGAGCAGGTCCTTCACTTGATTCATCTGCTTCAGTCAGCATTGTCATTCCTTTTTCTTTTAGCTGCTTTTGAATTTCGCGAACGTCTGTAAACGACTCGAGATTTTGTGCGCTTTGATCCCACCCAGGATTAAAAGTGAGAATGTTCTTATCAAACATTCCTTGGAATAAACCGATTACAGTATCACCATTTTTTAAGATGAGCCAATTTTGATTGATATCCCCACCTAGTGTCTGAAATCCTAGGTTTTCATAAAATTCCTTTGATTTGTGAATGTCTTTTACATTTAAACTGACAGAAAATGCTCCAAGTTTCATTTTTTACCTCCTCATTATGGTTTAATTTAACTATAAAGGAGTACTTGGAAATTCACAAGGATATCAGGGTATGATCCATTCAAATTATGGGATAAAATACCAATTGTAATACACGAGGATCATGCTAGAACTTAAATAGATTTATTGAGAGGATGAACAAATGTGACGTATGAAGAAATTATGGAAAAACTTGAGGAAATAGGTTCCGAGCAAATAAAGCAAATTTATAAGAATCATGGTGTAAGAGAGCCGCATTTTGGAGTTAAAATTGGGGATTTAAAAAAGCTTGTTAAGTTTGTAAAGAAAGATTATGAATTAGCGTTAAAATTATATGATTCTGGTAATCATGATGCCATGTATTTAGCGGGTCTCTCGGTAAATCCCAAGCTAATTTCAAAGGAGACGTTACAAGATTGGGCAACTAAAGCATATTGGTATATGGCTGCAGAATATACTGTTGCACAAGTGGCGGCTGAAAGTAAGTTTGCACTCGAATTGGCAAGGGAATGGATGAGATCTGAGGAAGAAATGATTGCAGTTTGTGGATGGAGTACATACTCAAATTATTTATCAATTACACCAGATGAAGAACTAAATATTCCAGAAATAAGAGACCTGTTGAATCAAGTGAAAAGTACGATCCATGAAGAGCGAAATCGGGTTCGCTATGTGATGAATAGCTTTGTTTTGTCTGTGGGTAGTTATGTAGCGGAGCTAAATGATGAAGCAAAGCAAGTCGCAGCACATATTGGAAAGGTGCATGTAGATGTAGGGAATACAGCATGTAAAGTTCCTCTTGCAACTGATTACATAAAGAAGGTAGAAGCGAAAAATCGAGTAGGTATGAAAAGAAAGACTTGTATTTGTTAACTCCAATACGTAATGGATTCACATATTTTTATAAAACTAGAAGGTGAAAAAGATGGAAAAAACAAGAACGATTGAAGCGGTAGACCAATATATTTCGGAACTACCTGAAGATATTCAGAGCATTACACTTGCTTTAAGAAAAATCATACTAGATGCATCTCCAAACTTAATTGAGGAATATAAGTGGTCGATGCCGAATTACACCTACAATGGATTGGTGTGTTATCTTCAGGCCTCTAAAAAACATGTGAATCTTGGTTTCCATAGGGGTGTTGAACTTCAAGAAAAGGATACAAATCAATTATTACAAGGGTCAGGCAAAGGGATGAGGCATATTAGGATTAAAAAAATGGAAGAGATTCAGCCTGATGTTTTTAACGAATTAATTAAGGCTGCGATGGATTTGAATGAGAAATAAGCTCAGTGTATCTGATTTCAGCAAATAGAATTCAGGCAGATAACGAGTGGGGGTATCTAACATATGGATTTTGAAGTTATTATCGTTGGTGCTGGATCGATGGGAATGGCAGCTGGCTACTACTTAGCGAAGAAAGGGAAGCGTGTATTATTGATAGATTCCCATAATCCTCCACATACAGAAGGATCACATCATGGAGAAACAAGAATTATTCGCCATGCCTATGGAGAAGGCGAGAGTTATGTTGAGATGGCACTAAGGGCACAGGCCTTGTGGAATAAGCTTCAAGAGCTGTCAGAAGAACAAATTTTTGTAAATACAGGGGTTATTAATGTTGGTCTTCCTGATTCTCCATTTATTCAAAATGTAATGAGTAGTGCCGAGAAATTTTCTTTAAATGTGGAACAGTTATCCGCTGCGGAAATTAATGAAAAATGGAATGGTTTTAGTGTACCAGAGGGTTATATAGGCTGTTATGAGTTGGATTCAGGTGTATTAATGAGTGAGAAGTGCATAAGTGCTTATAAGACAGAGGCTTTAAAAAATGGAGCAGTTCTTAAGCCTAATTCACCTGTGACATCCATAAGCATATTTGAGAATCATGTAGAGGTACAAACAGAAAATGATAGCTTTACAGCTGAGTCACTCGTCTTTACTCCGGGTGCGGGTGCTAGAAAAGTTCTTCCACTTATTGGACTAGAATTGCCGTTACAGGAAGTAAGAAAAACCTTTTCGTGGTTTGATACTGATGAGGGTATCTATCATTCTGATACGTTTCCAGCCTTCACATTTGAATTGCCTACAGAAACATTCTATGGTTTTCCTAGTATTAATGAAGCAGGTGTTAAAATTGGGCGTCACGATGAGGGACAACCTAGAAATATGGAGAAACCTATTGAAGAATTTGGAACTCATGAAAATGATATACAGGATGTAACTCGTTTTGCAGAGAACTTTTTAGATAAGGTTGGACTTCACAAGTTGGGGAAGGTATGTACATATACGAACACACCAGATGAAGATTTTATTATTGATAAACACCCAAGTTATGATCATGTCGTGATTGCTTGTGGATTCTCAGGCCATGGCTTTAAGTTTAGTAGTGTAGTAGGGGAAATTTTAAGTGAATTAGTAACTGGGGATCGTAATACAAAGTTTGATATTCGTCCTTTCTCAATCAAGCGATTTGATAACTAAGCGATGTTGGTGAACGTTAAAAAGCAGTCCTAAGGGGCTGCTTTTTGTATTAGTTTTGGGACAAGGGACCTGTCCCCGTGTACCAAAATCTAAATTTTTTATAAATTCAAGCAATAGGATTGACAGTTCTACACTAGTCTTATTAATATTATGTTATACAGACGAAAGTGAATAAAACGTAATGTTACTGATTTAGTGTAGAGGAGTGGGGAGTTTGAAGCTAAGAGCAAAGAGAAGTGAGCTAGTGGAAGTAGCAAAGGGGAATATACCTGCTGATTTGTACATAAAAGGTGGGACAGTCATTAATGTGTATTCTGGTGAATTTTTAAAGCTAAATGTGGCTGTATATAAGGATAGTATCGCGTATGTTGGTGAAAGTGAAGCGATGGTTGGAGAGCATACGGAGGTTATTCATGCTGAAGGAAAGTACGTGTCTCCTGGGTTCATTGAGGCACATTCTCATCCATGGGTTGTCTATAACCCTATCAGCATTACAAGCAAGGTGTTGCCACTGGGTACAACCACATCGGTCAATGATAATTTATTTTTCTATTTACATATGGGAGCGAAAGGTTTCAAGGACATGGTTTATGACTTAAAGTCCCTTCCAGGAAATTTCCTTTGGCTTGTAAGACTTGTTTCACAGGCGGACTATCCAGGTGAACGTGAGTGGTATAATCATCAAGATATTCAGGAATTATTAGCATTGGACGAAGTGGTTGGTTCAGCTGAAGTAACACGCTGGCCGCTCCTTTATAATGGAGATCCGTTTCTTCTAGAAACAATGGATTATGTAAAAGAAATCGGAAAGGTTTCCGACGGCCATACTTCAGGCTGTTCGTATGAAAAATTAAATGCGATTGTCGCTTCAGGCGTGACTGCGTGCCATGAGGCGATTACGGCCAAAGAAGCATTAGACCGCCTTCGATTGGGGATGTGGACGACATTACGAAACAGTTCGCTTCGACCAGATTTAGAAGAAGTGATTAAAATGATTACAGAAGGTAAGGTCAGCACAAGTAGAATTGTGATGACAACAGATGGGCCACATCCTGGCTTTATTGAAAGAGAAGGATTTGTTGATGGACTTGTTCGTCAAGCAGTTGAACTTGGTGTTCCAGTGATGGACGCCATTCAAATGGTAACAATCAATGCAGCTACATACCTTCGCCTTGAGGATTATATTGGGGGCATTGCCCCGGGAAGAAAGGCAGACATCCTCCTGCTTCCAGACCTAGTTGACTTCCGCCCGGACTTAGTTGTTGCAAGTGGCGAAATAGTTGCGGAAAATGGACAATTATTCGCATCGATGCCGGAAATAGACTGGACAAAATATGTGGTGAGAGAAGCATTTGAATTCCCGAAATCTGTGTTAGAAAACCCAGAACTCTATCAATATCCACATCCAGATGAGAATGAACCATTACCAGTTTCATATTTTAAGAGTAATGTCATTACCGCTAGGAAGGATACCATCATCCCATCTGTGAATGGTGTTGCGGATCTTTCAGGTCATGAAGGTCTAATGTATTCAGCATTGATTGATCGAAGAGGAAATTGGGTCAGTAGAGCTGTCCTGGAAAGATTTGCTGTTACCCTTGATGGGATGGCTTCGACGTACAATACGACGACAGAGTTACTTGTTGTTGGAAGAAACCATCAAGCGATGGCAAAAGCAGCAGCACGGGCTTATGAAATGGGTGGAGGTATTGTCATTGTGGATGGAAATGACATCATCCTTGAAATCCCGTTACCACTTACAGGTATGATGACTACGAACCCTTCATTTGATAAAGCCGTGCAATATCATGATGAATTGCTTCAAACACTGCAGGAAAGGGGATTCCCATTCCATGATATACTCTATACTTTATTGTTTTTAACCTGCGACTTCCTTCCGGGTTTACGCTTGGTGCCGTATGGTCTATATGAAGTTAAAAAGGATGACATTTTGCTAAAGGCAGAAGCGTTTGGGTCAGAGGTAACGAAGTAATATAAATAAGCAACCAACAAACACGGAAAGATAAATGTTTGTTGGTTGCTTTTTGTTTAGGTTAATAATTCTCCAAACTCCTCAGCAATAAATTTCAACAAAGCCCTTACTGCGAAAGATTGATACCTGTCTTTTTTGGTAATGACAACAAGCTCCCACATTGGAGGTGATTCGAGTGGAATCATGTTTATTTGAGTTTTATCCATTTTTGAATACGTTGATTTAGGTAAAAGAGTAACCCCCAATTGTGCAATCACAAGTTCCGTTATCAAGTCCCATTGTGAACTCACATAAGCAATTGTAGGAGTGAATCCAGCATTTTGACATTGTTGAATAATCAAATTATGTAAAGCAAATTCTTGATTAAAGAGAATAAAAGGTTCTGTTTCAAGTTGTTCAAGTTTTACGCAATCCTCATTAGATAATCGGTGTCTGGGATGAGTGAATAGCATAAATTCTTCTTTAATAAAGGGGGCGACCCAAAATTTATGGTGGTCGGTCGGATTTACTACAACACCAACGTCTACTTGCCCCTCATCTACCAAATGTTCAATACGCTTGGCACCAAGTTCAATTAATTCTAACGACACTTGCGAATGTTGCTTTCCAAATTCTTGCGCAATAGTTGGAAAGAAGAGTGTTCCAATTAAAGGGGGTATCCCAATTTTGATTTTTCCTGTCGGCAGATTGATAAGATCGTCTAATAAGGTATGTAGTTCGTATGTGGCACCTAGTATTTTAGTTGCTTGCTTATATACGAGTTTACCTGCATCTGTCAAAACTAATTTTCGAGTTGAGCGTTCGAATAATTCAACGTTAAGGTCAGTTTCTAATTTTTTAATGGATTTACTTAAGGTTGGTTGTGATATGTAGGTGTTAACTGCTGCTTTTGTAAAACTACCGTAATCTACAACTTCCATAAAGTAGCGTAAATCTTTTAACTCCATACATGCCTCCTTTTATTCCATTTTGTAATAAAGTTTATTCTTAATATTCATTTTACGGATAAATTGGGTTGTTGTAAAATCTCATTAAGAAGATATTGAAAATTAAGAAAAATTATTGGGGGAGTTCAAATATCCTTAGTTCGGGAGGAAAAATATGAAAACAATATTTATAAGTTTTGAAGAGGCTGTAAGCGCTATTAAAAGTGGAATGACCTTAATGGTAGGTGGGTTTGGCCTTGTTGGAATTCCAGAAAATTTAATTCTTGGCCTAGGGCAGGCGAATGTAAAGGATTTAACAGTGATCTCAAATAACTGTGGTGTAGATGATTGGGGACTCGGGATCCTTTTGCAAAATAAACAAATCAAAAAGATGATTTCCTCTTATGTGGGAGAAAACAAGGAGTTCGAAAGACAAGTGCTAAGTGGCGAATTGGAGGTTCAACTAGTTCCACAAGGGTCATTAGCAGAGAAAATCAGAGCTGGTGGAGCAGGTATCCCAGCATTTTATACCCCGGCAGGAGTGGGAACTCAAATCGCGGAGGGACGTGAAACAAGAGAGTTTAATGGAAAAGAATATTTACTAGAAGAAGGTTTAACAGCCGATTATAGTCTAGTGAAAGCATGGAAAGCAGATAAATTAGGGAATTTAGTTTATCGACAAACAGCTCAAAACTTTAATCCAATCATGGCAGCAGCTGGGAAATATACGATTGCAGAGGTAGAGGAGATTGTAGAAGTTGGCGAACTCGAACCTAACGAAATTCACACACCCAGCATTTATGTTCAGGGACTTGTTATAGGTAAGCATGAAAAACGAATTGAGAGATTAACAATAAGAGATTAGGGGAGGGAAAACAATGTCGAATAACGTGAGAGTGAAGATTGCAAAAAGGGCGGAGCAGGAAATTAAGGATGGTAATTATGTGAATCTGGGGATTGGCATGCCAACAATGGTGGCAAATTATATTGCGGACAATAAACATGTGGTTTTACAATCGGAAAACGGATTATTAGGAATTGGGCCTTACCCTTCGAAGGAAGAGGTAGACCCTGACCTTATCAACGCAGGAAAAGAAACAGTCACGGCGATGAAGGGAGCTAGCTTTTTTAGCAGTGCCGAGTCTTTTGCTATGATTCGCGGGGGACATATAGATATTGCAATCCTAGGTGGTATGGAAGTGGCTGAGAATGGCGATTTAGCCAACTGGATGATTCCTGGCAAGATGATTAAAGGCATGGGTGGAGCCATGGACTTAGTTCACGGTGCCAAAAAGACGATTGTCATTATGGAGCATGTGAATAAACAAGGTCAGCCTAAACTATTGAAGAAATGTAGTCTACCACTTACAGGTCAAAACGTTGTGGATCGCATTATAACAGATCGAGCCGTTATTGATGTTACAGAGAATGGCTTAAAATTAGTTGAGGTAGCAAAGGGGTATAGTGTAAAAGATATAGTAGAAAATACTGAGGCTGAATTAATCATAGATAATGAAGTTAGTCTTGAAGCATATTAGATACGAAAAAGGATAAGGCAACACCTTATCCTTTTTCTGATATTTTAAATAAACATCCCTGCAATAGCAGCACTTAATAAAGAAGCAAGCATCCCTGCAGCAACTGATCGTAATCCCAATTTTGCGATATCTGCGCGTCGTGATGGTGCTAGTCCACCTAAACCACCAAGCAGAATGGCCATCGAACTTAAGTTTGCAAAACCACATAATGCAAAACTGACAACGATGACTGTTTTTTCAGTTAGTTCAGGAATTTGAGGGGCAAAATAAGAATATGCCACGAATTCATTTAGGACAAGCTTCTGACCTATAAAGCTTCCAGCCGTGATTGCTTCTGACCATGGTACACCCACGGCAAATGCAATTGGTGAAAAGATGATTCCTAAGATGCTTTCAAGACTCAAAGCGTTATAACCAAATATACCACCTAGTCCACTTAATATTCCGTTTATTAACGCAATAAGTGCAATAAAGGCGAGTAACATGGCACCAACATTTAAAGCAAGTTGTAAACCATCACTTGCACCCCGGGCTGCAGCATCAATTACGTTAGTCGAATCAGTATCTTTTTGCATTTCATAATCTTTAATGTTTGAATGCTCGGTCTCAGGCATAATAATCTTTGCTAAAATAAGTCCAGCTGGTGCAGCCATGAAACTTGCAGCCAGAAGGTATTCTAAGGGAACACCTAGGAGCGCATACCCTACTAGGACAGAACCCGCAACCGAAGCTAGTCCACCTGTCATTACTGCAAATAGTTCCGAGTTGGTCATTTTAGCTAAGTAAGGACGAATGACCAAAGGTGCTTCTGTCTGGCCAACAAAGATATTTGCAGCTGCAGACATGGATTCAGTCATGGAGGTTCCGAGTAACTTAGATAATGCTCCTCCGATGATCTTGATGAACCATTGCATAATCCCAAGATAATAGAGGATTGAGATTAATGAAGAAAAGAAGATAATAATCGTTAACACGTGTATTGCAAAAATAACACCAAATTCCTCAGTATTCGAAAGCGACCCAAATAGAAAAGAAATTCCTTCATTAGCGTAGTTAACAATATCCTGAACCCTCATTGAAACCCATTTAAGTGCCGCTCTTCCTGTCTCCCATTTTAAAACAATAAAAGCAAAACTCAATTGGATAAGTAATCCAATCAGGATTGTTCTGGGATTAATACTACGCCTGTTACCCGATATTAATAAGCCTATCCCAAGTACAACCAAGATTCCGAATATCCCCCAAAGTATGTTCATTAAATCACCTCTAATGGTAGATTTATCATCATTGATAAAGAATATACGAAATAAAGCTTGTATTAGGATAGACTTTTTGCTGTATTATCTTTAATTAATGTGAAACAGCCTCTATATTATAAGGCCGATCATACCCTGCATATCCAGGAATCGACCATACGCCGATTTTCGCTTTTTTCGCTTGCTCCATGGCTGCAATATAATCATCTAGATACTTTTTGTCTTCATAGATATATCTTACGATTAGAAGTCCTTCTTTTAACATTGTTTCTTGAATGTTTTCACCCGTTAGTAAGAAGCCGTAGACAAGTAGGCGATCGTATTTATCACGACTATTACCTTTACCTAACTCAAGAACAATTTCTTTTCCTTCCACTAAATTATTTAAATAATCACGTGCTTCCTCTGCAAATGGCATAGGGCCACCTTTAATTTCACTTGAATCTACTAGTAAAAAACGAAGGGACTCCTTTTTACCATTTACAATCGCTTTACAAGTGTCACCGTCATAACAAGTTTCTATATGAGCCGTTACAACTTTATCTTCATTAACTCCATCTGGCAGTTTCGTAAGGACTTCAGTTAAATTTTCAATTTCTCCAGCAAATTCTGCAGCATTACCTACCGCATCGCTGAACTCTTCTAATTCGTTTGAACCGACAATTTCGCTAGCTTGCTCAACTTTGTCTGCTAGTTCTTGAATTCCTTGTACATCAACGGTATCCGAACAAGCGGATAGGATTGTAGTACTTAAGAATACGATTAATGTCTTTATTAGTTTCTTCATTGTTTCTCCCTTTTTCTAACTTATCTATGTTACTAATTAATAATATGAAATATCTCGAAAAATTCAAGGGTTGAATGTACCGAACCATATAGAAGGGTATCTTCTTTTATAAGTCACAAAATTTTCATTTGCATACAATAGGGGGGTATCGTACACTTTAATTATGAAGATAAAATGATATTGATAAATTCAAGATATATTGATAATGGGCTTAATTACCCTTTTTTTTTTCGAAAAAATTTATACCTACTATAGCTATTCGCGTAAAAAAGTTAATCTTAATCACTCTTTTTCGTTGACTTGAATACTATAGGGGGGTATAGTAAGATTATAAAGTAAAGGAAGTGATTGATTTGGATAAATTTTTACATGAGCACCCGAGTCAACCAAGATCAAAAGATGAAAAGCAAGCTATTGTTAACCGTTTAAAACGTATTGAAGGTCAAGTTCGTGGCATACAGAAAATGGTTGAAGAAGATCGTTATTGTGTAGATATTTTAGTACAAATAAGTGCCATCCAATCTGCATTAAAGCAAACTGGGTATACGATCACGGAACGACATATGAAACATTGTGTCAGTGATTCTATTAAGAATGGGGAAGGGCAAGAAGCGATTGACGAGTTAATGACTGTTTTAAAACAGTTCTCGAAATAGGGGGTATAGACGATGAGTGAGGCACAGCGTGCAATGCAGCATACAACACTTGGTGTAACGGGAATGACGTGTGCTGCGTGTTCCAACCGTATTGAAAAACAGTTAAATAAAATGGATGGGGTGGAAGCGCAGGTTAATTTAACAACGGAAAAAGCAACCGTTAATTATGACCCGGAAAAGATATCGATTGAGGAAATTACAAAGAAAATTGAAAATATCGGATATGGCGTAATAATGGAAAAAACAGAACTCGATGTTTTTTGGATGACATGTGCGGCCTGTTCAAATCGGATTGAAAAGGTATTGAATAAACAAAAGGGTGTTAAGGTGGCAACGGTCAACTTAACGACTGAAAGTGCCGCCATTGAATATAACCCAGGAATGGTCGATGTCAAAGACTTGATTGAGAGGATACAGAAGCTAGGGTATGACGCGAAACTAAAGGTGGAAGCTGAGGAAAAGCAAACCTACAAAGAAAGAGAGCTTCAATCCAAAAAAATAAAATTAATTATTTCGGCACTGCTGTCAGCACCGTTGTTAATTACGATGCTTGTTCATTTATTTGGAATGACCATACCGGCTATTTTTATGAATCCATGGTTTCAATTTGCATTAGCAACGCCAGTTCAATTTATTATCGGCTGGCAATTTTATGAAGGTGCCTATAAGAACCTTCGAAATGGTGGGGCTAATATGGATGTGCTAGTCGCCTTAGGTACAAGTGCCGCGTATTTTTACAGTTTATATGAAGCACTGAAAACCATCGGGAACGCACATTATATGCCACATTTATATTTTGAAACAAGTGCCGTTTTAATCACATTGATTTTATTCGGTAAGTTTTTAGAAGCAAGAGCAAAGAGTCATACAACAAATGCGATTTCCGAATTGTTGAATCTGCAAGCGAAAGAAGCACGAGTGATTCGTGATGGAAAAGAAATCATGATACCTGTTGAAGACGTTCTTGTTGGAGATCGTGTTCTTGTAAAACCTGGTGAAAAAATACCTGTAGATGGTATCATTGTGAAAGGAAGAACGTCTGTTGATGAATCAATGCTTACTGGTGAATCGATACCGATTGAAAAAGATCCAGGTTCAAAATTAATTGGATCCACGATTAATAAAAACGGCGCTATAGAAATGGAAGCAACAAAAGTTGGGAAAGATACAGCCCTTGCATCCATTATTAAAGTAGTAGAAGAAGCGCAAGGCTCAAAGGCGCCAATTCAACGTCTAGCTGATGTGATCTCAGGTTATTTCGTTCCAATTGTAATTGGCATTGCAATCTTAACCTTTGTTATTTGGATTGCTTTTGTGGAGCCAGGTCAGTTTGAACCTGCATTAGTCGCATCAATCGCTGTACTCGTGATTGCATGTCCGTGTGCTTTAGGTCTTGCCACTCCGACATCCATTATGGTTGGAACAGGTAGAGCAGCTGAGAGCGGAATCTTATTCAAAGGTGGAGAACACTTAGAACGTACACATCAAATTGAAGCGATTGTTTTAGACAAAACCGGAACTATCACAAAAGGTAAACCAGAAGTTACTGACTTTACGGGTGACGATGAAGCGTTGCAGCTATTAGCTAGTGCGGAAAAAGGTTCAGAACATCCACTTGCAGAGGCAATTGTTGCCCATGCAACAGAAAATGATATCGAATTTTTAGAGGTCGAAGATTTTAGAGCTATACCCGGCCATGGTATCGAAGCAAGAATTTCTGGCAAACACGTTCTTGTGGGAAATCGAAAACTGATGATGGATCATCTTATTATTACAACCGGTTCTGAAAAGCAATTAGTCGAATATGAAACACAAGGAAAAACAGCGATGTTGATTGCAATTGATGGAGAATATCGCGGTATGATTGCCGTGGCTGACACAATTAAGGAAACTGCGCCAGAAGCGATTAAGCAATTAAAAGAGATGGGTATTGAAGTCATCATGTTAACAGGTGATAACGAAAGAACTGCGCAAGCGATTGCGAAACAAGTTGGAATCGACCAGGTAATTGCACAAGTGTTACCTGAAGAAAAAGCAGACAAAGTGAAAGAGTTACAAGATAAAGGTAAAAAGGTTGCCATGGTTGGAGATGGCGTAAATGACGCACCTGCTCTTGTCACAGCAGATATCGGGATTGCTATTGGCACAGGAACAGAAGTTGCAATCGAAGCCGCTGACTTAACCATTCTTGGTGGGGAGTTATTGCTAATTCCAAAAGCCATTAAAATCAGTCATCAAACGATTAAAAATATTCGTCAAAATCTATTCTGGGCTTTCGGATACAATGTAGCAGGTATTCCGGTTGCAGCGATTGGATTACTTGCACCATGGATCGCCGGGGCTGCAATGGCATTAAGCTCAGTAAGTGTAGTTTCGAACTCACTTCGTTTAAAACGAGTGAAATTATAAACTAAGTGCTTGGGGCTCACATTATGGTTAATGATTATTGAGCTGAATGCGCAAAGTGCTAGATATTCTTGCACGTTAAAGGAGGTGAAAACATCATGGAAAAGAAAACATTAGACGTACAAGGTATGTCATGCGGTCACTGTAAAGCAGCAGTCGAGGGCGCATTGAAAAACTTAAAT
>Ga0180215_1004153_pt1 | contig 13075 bp, 9 predicted proteins | sample eDN3rd37CBELigBY_FD_128871 | JGI IMG/M metagenome (GOLD analysis project Ga0180215, IMG submission 128871) | Enriched backyard soil microbial communities from Emeryville, California, USA - eDNA 3rd pass 37_C BE-Lig BY (version 2) (version 2) | ecosystem: Environmental > Terrestrial > Soil >...
CGGGTTTCATTCAGGATGTGTCTATGATCCGAATTGCCGCGTATGCCATGGGGACGATTGTGGCGACACTGGTGGTTGCGCAGTTTTCCTCCAAACTGATTTCGTTTGACAACGCGGAATCTGTCATCATTTTCGGGTTGATTGCCGGTCTCATCAATGCGTTCATCAAACCGGTGGTCAGGTTCATTTCGATTCCGATTACCTGCCTGACATTCGGGTTGTTTGCCATTGTGATCAACATGGGCCTGTTCGCGCTTGGGGGGTACCTGACACCAGGAGTCGAGATGACGTGGGGTGGGGCGCTGGCTGGTTCGATCCTGGCCAGCCTGGCATCCGGACTGATCTATTCGGTGGTCGATGAATAGTCCTTTGACAGCACAACGCCACTTCGAGGTCCCGGCGACCATTGCGGTGGTCTCGGATACGCACATTCACCGGAGGCAGGGCGGCAGGATGCTGCCGGAGCCGGTGATCGATTTGCTGATCCGGGCAAAACCTGACCTCATCGTGCACCTGGGTGACGTGAACACGCGTAGCGTGCTCGACGACCTGGCGGAGATCGCCCCGCTCATCGCGGTGATCGGCAACAACGATGATGATGAATTGCAATACATGCTGGAATCCAGTGTGACATTTACCGTGGGGCGGTTCACCTTTGCGGCATTGCACGGGCATGGAGGCCGATCGGCGCGGTCGGAAGCAACAGAGCGCCTGGCCGGCAAAGTTGACTGTGCGATGTTCGGGCACAGTCACAATCCGCTGATCGAAAATGTTGCCGGAACCATCATGTTCAATCCGGGTTCACCGACGGACCGGCGCTGGTTCGAGCATTTCGGGATTGGGCTGATCCGCGTAACAGCGGACCGCATAGACCCGGAACTGATTCTCTTTGCAAAACCGGATCATCTCGTCAATGTCCAGGTTTGACATAGCACGATGCGGCGAATCCGCCGCGACAGGAGCATGAAGTGACAGTACTCGATCCCCGGTTGGAATATGGACGCTGGCTGAGGATTCCCGGGCCGACGCCCTTGCCGCCAGAAGTTCGCGAGGCGCTGGGGCGGGAGATGCTGCCGCACCGGGATCGTGACCTGATGGAGATCATCGCGCGCATCGAATCCGGGCTCCAGACCATGCATGGCACGGATCAGCCAGTGCTGTTCTGGCCCGGCACAGGTTCGTCCGGTTGGGAAATCTCCATTGTCAACCTGCTTTCGCCAGGCGATCGAGTGGTGGTGACGGTTTCGGGCAGTTTCGGTGCCCGCTGGGCCGACATCTCGGAAAAACTGGGACTGGATGTGGTGCGTGCGAGTGTGCCATGGGGAGAACCAGTGTTGCCGGAATACCTTGGCGATGTTATCGACCAGGCCGGTGATGTGAAAGCGGTGATGATCACGCACAACGAGACATCGACCGGTGTGACGAATCCGCTGGCGGAACTGGCGGCGGTGGCAAAGGCTGCCGGTGCGTGGGTTCTTGTCGATGCGGTGAGTTCCGCAGGTGCGCTTCCGCTGGAAGTGGGGAAGTGGCATCTCGACTGGGTCATTTCGGGAACGCAGAAAGCCTGGATGTGCCCACCGGGTCTCACTATTGGGGCGGTGAGCGAAGCGGCACTCGCAGCGGCCGAGCATGCCGGATACCCGCACTTCTTTTACGATGTGCGGGCGAATGTCGCCGCATTGAAGACAGGTGGTTCGACGCCGACCACCGCGCCGGAATCAATGTTGTTTGCGCTGGATGCCGCTCTCCAGCTGATGCTGGCCGAGGGGGTGGATGCCATCATTGCCCGGCATGAGCGAATGGGTGAACTCGTCCGCTCCGGGTTGCAGAAGCTTGGTTTGAGGCTGATGGCGAAACCCGGATATGCTTCCAACACGATCACGGCGTTTTATGCGCCGGAGGGAGTTGCCGCGCCGGAATTCAAGGTGAAGGTGCGGGAGCACTCGGGTGTGGAACTGGCAACCGGGCAGGGTGACTATACCGAAACCGTGTTGCGAATCGGGCACATGGGATGGGTGGAAGCACCGGAACTGGAGGCAACGCTGGAGTCGATCGCGGCCGTGTTGTGAGTGAAAAGATCGGGGATGTCAAGCACCCTTGGGGTTGGTGACCGTGGCGGGTCACATGGAAGAATGTGAAGAACCGCCAAATTACAGGCGAGATACCGTGAAAAAACCGAACGTGCATCATTGCCCGGATTGGCATACCGGTTTATACTTGCCGTGCGCCTTCTCCAAGAAAGGGTGAGGTTCCGCACGGGATCTTTTCCGGAGCTGGTGCCCTGTGTGTTGTTTGGTCTTTAAGGAAGGTCTATGGACGGTACGGACGTTCGTGAGTTGGATGAATCTACCGAGCAAGAGGTTCAGCCAGAAACCAATGCTGAAGTCGCTGCGTCGGAGAACGTGGAATTCGGAGACGAATTCGACGGAGCATCGCTGATGGAGCAATTCCTGAGCGATCCCAGCCACGACTACAAGACCCTGAAATATGGGGACGTCCTCGAGGGCATTATCATGCACCTCGATCGGGACGAGTTGCTGGTGGACATCGGTTCGAAGGCGGAAGGGATTGTTCCTGCGAAGGAATATTCCAGTCTTTCGACTGAAGAAAAGGGGAAGCTCCAGGTTGGTGACAACATCCTGGTCTTTGTGGTGCAACCCGAGAATCAGGAAGGACACCCTGTCGTCAGCATCGATCGGGCCCGGCAAGAGAAGAGCTGGCGCCGGCTGCAGGAAATTCATGAAGCCAATGACGTGATTGAGGCAGAGGTCACCAACTACAACAAGGGTGGTCTGCTGGTCAATCTCGATGGTGTCCGTGGATTTGTTCCGGCCTCGCAAGTCTCTGAAATCCGCGGTGGCGATGATTCCAGCAAGCAGGCCGATATGGCCCGGTTGATCGGAACCACGATGCCGCTCAAAGTCATTGAAATCAACCGGCACCGGAACCGGCTGATTCTCTCGGAACGGCAGGCCATCCAGGAACGCCGAGACGAGATGAAGGAAAAGCTGATCGCCGAATTGAATGTGGACGATATCCGCGAGGGTCGTGTTTCTTCAATTTGCGACTTCGGTGCATTTGTCGACATTGGTGGCGCTGATGGACTGGTTCACCTTTCCGAGCTCTCATGGAGCCGGGTACGCCACCCAAGTGAATTGCTGAAGATCGGGGAAGTGGTCAAGGTCTCGGTGTTGAACATCAATGCCAATGAGCGGAAGATCGCCCTTTCGATCAAGCGGACCCAGAAGGAACCATGGAGCCGCGTTGGCGATTCCTACGATGTGGGGCAGTTCGTGCGTGGCACGGTGACCCAGCTTGCCAATTTCGGTGCGTTCGCACGGATTGAGGATGGCATCGAAGGCCTGATTCACGTTTCCGAACTCGCCGACGAACGGATCCAGCATCCGAAGCAGGTCGTGCATGAAGGCCAGGAGCTGTTGCTCCGGATCATTCGCATCGATCCGCAGCGGCGCCGGATGGGTTTGAGCCTGCGGCGCGCACTCGATGCGCCGGATGCAGACCTGATTGCCGCATTTGGTGAAGACATCCTGCCGGAACGCGATGCCCTGGTGGCGACAATTCGCGAATCCCTGGACAGGGAAGGTCTGACTGGCACCCGGCAGGATGAACCGACTGCGCCGGAATCCAGTGAACCGACGACGGAAGCCCCGGAAACCGCAGCACCAGTTGCCGCTCCGGATCCGATCGCCGCATTCGAGGAGCGCCAGCAGCGGGCCGAAGAGGCTGCAGCCAGTGCTCGCGCCGCACGGCAGCCTCGCCAGGCTCGCCAGCAGCAGGGCGAAGCCCGCTCCTCCTACCAGGACAGTGACATGTCGGCCATGGCGCTGGCATTCGCCCAGGCCGGTGGCGCCGATGAACTGCTGGCAGCGGTCGATGAAACCCCGACCCAGAAGCAGGAAAAGGCTGCCAAGGCTGAAGCCGCCAAAGCCGATGCTGAAGCTCCCGAAGCTGACGCCGAACCAGCCGAAGCGACCGCCACTCCGGCTGAGACCGAAGGCGCTGCCGAGGATCAGGCCGAAAGCGAAGGTGAGGAAGCCAAGCCGGCCGAAGAGGAGCAAGAGTAGTTTTTCCATGACACAGCCCCGGTGAAAACGGTACTGGCCGAATGACCGGGGCAACAACCGAAGAGTCTGTGGTAGAAATGAGACAGCGGCAGGTGTACTATCACACCTGCCGCTGTTGGCCATCGGAATGCGAATGACTGCCCGAATGGAGAAGTCCGTTGGACTCTTTCGTGCGTTATAGCTGTAGAGGTGTAGACAAAGGTGGTCAACAACAGGCAACATAGGTAAAGAGGTAACGAACCTCGGCGAGATGATCGGGTTCGTCAGAACCTGAAACTCACCAGAACGGGGGAGCCCAGGATGGCGCAAGAAAAGTTCGACAAGTTTACAGATCGCGCCCGTCAGGTCCTTAAGCTCGCCCAGGAAGAAGCACAGCGGTTCAACCACAACTACATCGGCACTGAACACCTGTTGCTCGGTCTTGTTCGAGAAGGCGATGGCGTGGCGGCCAAGGTGCTGGGCAATATGGGCGTCCAGCTTCCAAAAGTCCGCTCAGCAGTTGAGTTCATCATCGGTCGTGGCGAATCCATGATCATGGGCGAGATCGGTTTGACACCGCGCGCCAAGAAGGTGATTGAACTTGCGGTTGATGAAGCCCGTCGGCTGAATCATCACTACATTGGAACGGAGCACCTGCTGCTCGGTCTGGTGCGTGAAGGCGAAGGTATCGCCGCTGGCGTACTGGAAAGCCTCGGAGTGAACCTCGAAAAGGTTCGCAGCCAGGTCATGCAGGTGGTCAGTCAATCCACCCCGTACCAGCAGCAGGGCAAACCGGCAACCAAGACTCCGTACATGGATGCGCTTGGTTTCGACTTGACCGAAGCCGCGCGGCAAAGCAAGCTGGGTCCGCTCATTGGGCGCTCCACCGAAATTGACCGCGTGATGCAGATTCTTTCGCGGCGAACCAAGAACAATCCGGCACTCATCGGGGAACCCGGTGTGGGCAAGACGGCGATTGTGGAGGGTCTTGCCCAGCGTATCGTCAATGGCGACGTGCCCGAACAGTTGCAAAACAAGCGGCTGGTGGCGCTCGATATCGGGGCGCTGGTGGCCGGCACCAAATACCGTGGTGAATTCGAAGAGCGACTGAAGAAGATTGTGAACGAGGTCAAGGAGACCAAGAGCATTCTCTTCATCGACGAATTGCACACCTTGGTGGGTGCTGGTGCGGCGGAAGGTGCGGTGGATGCCGCGAACATCCTGAAACCGGCACTCTCACGAGGCGAACTGCAGACCATTGGTGCCACGACCCTCGACGAATATCGCAAGTACATCGAACGTGATGCTGCCCTCGAACGCCGGTTCCAGCCGGTGCAGGTGGACGAACCTTCCATTGAAGAAACGATCCAGATCCTGGAGGGTGTTCGCGGTCTCTACGAGGAGCATCACAACCTGAAGATCAGCGATGAATCGCTGAAGGCAGCGGCGAATTATGCCGCACGGTATGTGACTGACCGGTTCATGCCTGACAAGGCGATTGACCTGATCGACGAAGCCGCATCACGCGTTCGGATGCACCGTTCAGCTGCTCCGCCCAGCCTGAAAGAGGCAATGGCGGGATTGCAGTCGCTCCAGCGGGAACTTGATGCCGCTGTTTCCGGAAGGGAATTCGAACTCGCCGCCGAACTGCGGGATCGCGAGCGGAAGCTGCGGGACCGGATCGATGAGCAGGAGCAAACCCACAAGGACGAGCAATCTTCCGAACAAACCTATGTGACGGAAGAAGACATTGCCCAGGTGGTGTCGATGTGGACCGGTATTCCACTGGTTCGCATTGCCGGCGAGGAATCGGAACGCCTGCTCCAGATGGAAAAGGAACTGCACCGGCGCATCATCGGACAGGACGAACCGATCGAGACGATTTCGAAAGCCGTCCGGCGGGCCCGGGCTGGTATCAAGGATCCGCGACGACCAATCGGGTCGTTCATCTTCCTTGGTCCGACCGGTGTCGGCAAGACCTTGTTGGCGAACGCGCTGGCCGAATTCATGTTCGGGTCATCGGATCACCTGATCCGCATCGACATGTCGGAATTCATGGAGCGGCATGCCGTCGCTCGATTGGTCGGGGCGCCTCCGGGGTATGTCGGGTATGAGGAAGGTGGTCAACTGACCGAAGCCGTCCGCCGGAAGTCGTATTCCGTGATCCTGTTCGACGAAATCGAAAAGGCACATCCGGAAGCGTTCAACATGCTGTTGCAGATCATGGAAGATGGATCGCTGGCAGATGCGAAGGGCCGCAAGGTCGATTTCCGGAATACAATCATCATCATGACCTCGAATGTTGGCGCGGAAGAAATCAGCCGCAATCTTTCGATGGGCTTTACGGTCCACCAGGAAGGCGAGCAGAAGCGAACGCGCGAATACGAGAACATGAAAGACAAGGTGATGAGCCGCCTGAAGCAGACGTTCCGGCCAGAATTCCTGAACCGGATCGATGCGGCGATGGTGTTCCATTCACTGCAGCCTGAAGAAATCCGGCAGGTGGTGGAACTCGAACTCGATCGGGTCCGCAAGCAGTTGACCGAGCAGGAGATTTCGCTGGAAGTCTCGACCGAGGCCATGGACTTGCTGGGCGAACGCGGGTACGACCACACTTATGGTGCTCGCCCGGTGCGCCGGATCATCCAGAACCTGATCGAGGACCCGCTGGCCGAAGGATTGCTGGACAACAGCTTCCAGGCTGGACACACTGTCCGCGTCGATGTCGTGGACGGCTCGATCAAGCTGGAAACCGTGCGGGAACTCGTTCCAGCCTGAGACGCGCAAGATTGTTGAAAGAGTGGAGGATCGATCCTCCGAACCGGGGTGGATCATGGTGATCCACCCCGGTTTTCTGTCTGGCAGGCACTTGCGTACATCATGATTCCCGGAATTACGGGAAAGGACTGTTCATGCCGAAAGTACGGACATCGTGGATTTGCCAGCAATGCGGCGCAACCAGTCCAGCCTATCTGGGCCGGTGTCCTGGTTGTGGCGAATGGCACACGATGGTGGAAACGATTGAAGAACGTGCTGGTCCCGGCGGGGCCGCGCGGCGCGTGGGACGGGCAACTTTGCAACCCCTCGCGCAGGTAACACGTCAGGGGCAGGACCGGGTCCCGGTGCAGATTTCGGAGTTCAACCGGGTTCTGGGAGGCGGACTGGTTCCTGGTTCGATGGTATTGATTGGCGGCGATCCCGGTATCGGAAAATCAACGATCGTGCTGCAGGTGGCAGCGCTGCTGGGATCGAAGGATCATCCGGTGGTCTATGTCTCGGCTGAGGAATCCGTTCACCAACTCAAGATGCGGGCGGAGCGACTGGGTGTCAATTCCGAGCACATCCTGGTCCTGGCAGAGACCGATGTCGCTGAAATCCTCGGGTCCATGGAAGGGATCGATCCGGCACTGCTGATTGTCGATTCGATCCAGACGGTCATGGTAGGGGAAATCACTTCGGCGGCTGGCAGTGTCTCGCAGGTGCGAGAGTGCACCGCACGCCTGATGCAGTGGGCAAAACCGAATGACGTGCCGGTCTTTGTGATTGGTCATGTGACAAAAGAGGGGACCATCGCCGGACCACGGGTGCTGGAACACATGGTGGATGCCGTGCTGTACCTGGAAGGCGATCGATTTCACCAGTACCGGATTCTTCGCGCGGTGAAGAACCGGTTCGGTTCGACTGACGAGGTCGGCGTGTTCGAGATGGCGGGCACAGGATTGCGGGAAATCATGAATCCGTCCGAGGCCTTTCTCGAAGAGCGCACCGGAGATGGCACCGGATCGGCAGTCGCGGTGACCATGGAAGGCACCCGGCCCATCCTGGTGGAAGTACAGGCGCTCAGCACCACGTCGGCCTACGGATTGCCGCGTCGCAGTGCAAATGGACTGGATACCAACCGGCTGCAATTGCTGGTAGCGGTATTGCAGAAGCGGGTTGGTATGGGACTGGGAACGCAGGATATCTACGCAAACGTGGTTGGTGGTTTGCGGATCATCGAGCCGGCTGCTGATCTCGCGATTGCAGTGGCGCTGGCATCGAGTTTCCGTAACGTTCCAGTCGATCCGAAAATGGCGGTGATTGGCGAGATTGGACTGTCGGGCGAACTGCGGATGGTCAACCAGTTGGACCGTCGGGTCATGGAAGTGTCGAGGCTGGGTTTTGGCCGGGTCGTGGTGCCGGAAGGTGTCCGGCGCGGGGCGGTCCGCCAGGATGGAATCGAGATTATCGCGCGGCGGCAACTGGCCGATGCCATTGATGCCGCCCTGGCGTGATGCCTCCCGGCCTATTTCCGGATCTTGAGGATTTCATCAAGGAGATTGGCTGCGGCGTTGGGCTGGGCAATCTTGCTGGCGGCGGTCCGCATCTGGTCCCGCCGGTCAGGATCCTGCAGCAATGCCGTGACCTCCGTGCGAAGTCGCTCTGGTGTGGCTTCTGGTTGCGGCAGGACGACGGCGGCACCTGCCGCGGCCAGGACCTTGGCATTCTTTGTTTGTTCATCGCCCCATGTACCCGGGAGCGGGATCAGGACTGAAGGCAGACCGGCGAATGCCAGTTCGGACACGGTGCCGGCACCGGATCTCGCGATGACAAGATCGGTCATGGCATAGACATCCGGCATTTCCGATCCGATGAACTCGACCACACGATACCTGGCCTGCAGGTGCGGGGGCCAGGACTCCCGCAGGGATTCCAGTTTCGCCACATCGCCATTCGCCGATTTTGGCCCTGCCTGGTGGAGAATCTGGGTATGTTGCAGCAGATCGGGCAGGAGTGCCGCAATCCGGTCATTCAGGGGTGAAGCACCCCGGGCGCCGCCCGTGACATACAACACCGGCAAATCAGTTGAGAACCCGAATGTGTCCAAACCACGTTGCTTGTTGCCCTGGCGGAGCGAGGCCCGAACCGGATTTCCGGTGACGATGACGTTCTTGCAGTGTTTCCGAGCAATGACCGCGGCTTCTTCGAATCCCGCTGCAAAGGTGGTGGCGTATTTCGAAGCGACCTTGTTGGCCAGGCCAACCTGGGCTGTTTGCTCGTGCGTGAGTACGGGAGCCAGGTAATGCCCAAGTACAAGGGTGGGAACACTCACAGCGCCGCCGGTGCTGTAGATCACGTCTGGCTGGAAGCGGCGAACCTGGTGCCACCCCGCAACGATGCCGACCGGGATACGGGTGGCATCGACAAGGTTTTCAAAGGAAAGGTAGCGCCGGAGTTTGCCGGTCGGGATGGCGGCGAAGCGGATCCGGTTTTCTGCAGCGATACGCGATTCGACACCTTTTTTGTCGCCGACCCAAAGCAGGTCATGCGGGAGATCGCGGGCACGAAGTTCTTCGACCACGGCGATGGCGGGGAGGACGTGTCCACCGGTGCCACCACCGGCGATCAGCAAGCGAAGGGGTTTTGGGGAATCGTTCACCATAGGTCCATTGATGAGTGGGGCATTGGTCCGCCTACCGGGACCGGAAAGAGTATACGCCGAACGTTGGGCGTTCCGGTGATACTATCATCGCTGGCACTCGCAGCGGATGCCACCAGTGATCCGGGGACGATGAATGCAGGCATCAATGGCAGAACAGCGACCAGGACCGTCCGGGAGCAGGTTACCGGGACACAGGATTGTGGCAGGTATTCTCTGGGCACTGGTACTGGCGGCACTTGACCAGTTATTGAAGGTTATCATGATCCGCTGGTTGGGGCCAGAGCAGGATGCGCACCGCTGGGAACTTGCCGGGAAGTACCTGGCATTCCACTATATTGAAAACAGGGGAGCGGCATTCAGTATCCTGGCGGGCAGGACCACCCTCCTGTCCGTGCTTGGCATTCTCGTGGCCATCGGGGTGGTTGTCATGTTTCGGAAGGAACTGGCAACGAACTGGAAACTGCAGGTTGCGATGATCCTGATCCTTGGAGGAGCGATTGGCAACCTGACCGATCGCATCTTTCGAGGGTACGTGGTCGATTTCCTTTCCGTTGGTATCTGGCCCAAATTCAACCTTGCCGATATCTGGATCACCCTTGCCCTGGCGACGCTTGCCTGGGTTTCTTTCGCGTCAGACCCGTCTGGTGCGGCCGACCACCACACATGAGGAGAACTGACCGATGGATGTACCGGCATTTGACCAAGAGCAAGAGACGGAACTCGATGTTGTTGAACTGCTCGCCGAATACGATGACAAGAACGTGCGCCTGGACAAGTTCGTGGCGGACCGGGTGCCCGATCTGAGCCGGACCTACCTGCGATCCCTGATCGAGCAGGGTCTGATTCGGGTCGATGGACAGGTCCGGCGTCCTGCATTCAAGATGACTCCCGGCGAATCCGTCCAGGTCACCGTGCCGGAGGTGGAGGAGACGGAAATCCTGGCCGAGGATATTCCGCTGGATATCCTGCATGAAGACTCCGACCTGCTCGTGATCAACAAGGCTGCCGGTATGGTGGTGCATCCGGCGCCCGGGCACTACACCGGAACACTGGTCAATGCGGTGCTTCATCATGCGCCACAAATCGCCGTGGCTGGCAACCAGCGACCGGGGCTGGTGCACCGGTTGGACAAGGACACGTCCGGGGTCATTGTGGTTGCGAAAACAGACCGCGCCTGGACATCACTGACCGCGCAGTGGCAGGACCGGACCGTTAAGAAAACCTACCTGGCGCTGGCGACCGGGACACTGGAAGAGCAGGAAGCAACGGTTGACGCTCCGGTTGGACGTGATCCCACCAACCGGCAGCGGATGACCACGTTGCGCGGTGGACGGGAAGCGGTTTCGCATTTCTTTGTGGAAGAACGATTCGAACGCTCGACACTCTTGCGGTGCGAGATTGAAACGGGGCGGACGCACCAGATTCGCGTCCATCTGGCCTTTATCCGGAAGCCGATTGTTGGTGACATTACCTATGGGACACAACGATCTCTGGAAATCGCCGGAGAATTGGGATTGAAGCGGCAATTCCTCCACGCGTGGAAGTTGGGATTCCGGTCTCCGGATGGCGAGGATCTCGAATTCACGGCACCACTTGCGCCGGACCTGGAACAGGCACTTGGTCGACTGCGAGAAAAGGAAGGGATTTCGTGAGCGGGTATGCGCGGGAACACTCGTTGATCGAGGAACTGTTTGCCGAAGGATTGCAGGCGGTTGAGCCGCGGACGGCGGTGAAAGCGGCCATGCACCTCGATGGCGATGACCTTGAAGTCGCGGGGAGGCGGCTTGCACTCACCGGCCGGGTGATCGTGCTGGCGATCGGGAAGGCTGCCGTTCCGATGGCGGAAGGGTGTCGCGATGTCCTCGGGAGCCGGATCGAAACTGGAATCATCCTGACAAAGGATGGACACCTTGGGGGTGGTGTACCAGGATTCGAGGCATTTGAGGCGAGGCATCCGCTGCCGGACGAGCGGGGAATTGCCGCCACACAACATATCCTTTCAGTTGTGCAGGACCTCACGGACCAGGACGTGGTGATTGCGCTGATCTCCGGTGGAGGATCGGCTCTGCTCGAAGCGCCTTTGGACGGCATTTCGCTTGAGGATTTCCAGCGAACCACCGATGCGCTGCTGCGCGCTGGCGCCCCGATCCAGCACCTGAATGCCGTGCGATCCACCATCAGCAAGGTCAAGGTAGGCGGTCTGCGGCGGGTCATCGGTGATGCGACGTGCGTGTCGCTGATCCTGTCCGATGTGCTGGGGAATGATCCGGCGGTGATTGCCAGTGGTCCAACGATTCCGGCAACGCCAGATGCTGACCGGGCCCTGGCGTTGCTCGACCAATATGGTGTCACGTCGCAGATGCCGGGACCGGTACTGGATGCCATGAAAACCCTGCAAGGCCGGTCGGAGCCTGCGCCGGAGCACGTGGATGATATCTTGCATATCGTGGGAGATAACCGCAAGCTGCTGGACAAGATCAGGGAATCGGCGGAAGCACGCCATCTTTCGGTTGAAACGGCCTGGCAAAACCAGGAAGGCGAAGCCCGCGAGCTTGGTCGGGAGTTCGTTGCACTTGCCCAGGGAGCGAAGCATGTCGACCTGCTGCTGGGCGGAGGTGAAGCAACCGTGACGGTTTCCGGTGACGGAAGCGGTGGCCGGAATACGGAATTCGCCCTGGCCGTGGCGATCGCGCTTGATGAAGAATCAATTGCGGATTGGGTAGTTGCCAGTCTCGGATCGGACGGGCAAGATGGCTCAGTCGATGCGGCAGGAGCCATAGCTGATGCAAGCACGGTGAAGAGAGCCGCGGAACAGGGGCTGGAGGCGGCAGATTACCTGGCACGAAATGACAGTGGAAGCTTTTTCGCTGCACTCGATGACCTGGTGACGCCGGGGCCAACCGGAACGAATGTCAACGACGTTTACCTTGCAGTGCGGGTGAGACGATCCTGAGGGAAAGGGGAGCAGTCCATTGGAACAGCCAGGGAATGGTGAAACAGGCGGCCAGACACTGGTACGCACATTGAAGCGACTGGGTGTCGATCACATTTTCGGATTGCCGGGCGATACCGGAATGGCATTTTACGATGCCCTGTACGATGAACCGAGTATCAGGCACATCATGACGCGGGATGAGCGTTCGGCATCGTTCATGGCCGATGTGTACGCGCGGGTGAGTCGCCGACTCGGGGTATGTGAAGGCCCGAGTGGTGGTGGCGCGACGTATATCGTGCCCGGGGTGGCCGAGGCGCAGGGATCGGCGATTCCGCTTCTTTGCCTGACATCCGACACATCGAGTCGGGAACTCAACTGGGGCGTACTGACGGAACTGGACCAGCCAGGGCTGTTTGCCCCCATAACGAAATGGACCGAACGGGTGCATCACGCTTCCGCGATGGAGGAAGCAGTGATCCGTGCGGCGCGCATGTCATTGAGTGAACGACCCGGCGCCACCCACCTTTCCCTGCCTTCGGATGCCCTCGAAGAGCGCCACGAAAAACCGGTTCGTTCCAGCGGCGAGGCGCACCTCGACCGGGTACCAACAGCGCGAACCCGACCCGATGCCACCGAAGTCGAACGAGCGGCACG
>Ga0180215_1004155_pt1 | contig 13068 bp, 14 predicted proteins | sample eDN3rd37CBELigBY_FD_128871 | JGI IMG/M metagenome (GOLD analysis project Ga0180215, IMG submission 128871) | Enriched backyard soil microbial communities from Emeryville, California, USA - eDNA 3rd pass 37_C BE-Lig BY (version 2) (version 2) | ecosystem: Environmental > Terrestrial > Soil >...
GCCGCCGGAGAAGGCTTCATCTTTCCGGACTCGCATCAGCGTCTGCTCAGCGTTGCCGAACTGCAGCCGCTCTCGCCGGCGCAGCTGCGCATCGCCCGCAATGAAATCTTTGCACGGCGCGGTCGCTTCTTCCGCGACCCGGCGCTCGCGACCCACTTTTCACGCTTCCCCTGGTATCGACCGACCGCCTGGCACGTCCAGACCAATGCGATCGAAGATGCCAATGTCAGGCTCATCCAGTCGATGGAGCGCTGATGCGCGGGATCGTCGCCGCGCTCGTGATACTCGCCGGCCTCGGACCCGCCACGGCCGATCCGGCGCTGGATGCTCTGGTCGCGGCCTATCCTGACCATCTCGCCGGCTATGAAAAGAACGATCTGGTGTTCCGGGACGGCACCCGGCTGCCGATCGACGACGGCGTTCGCGAAAAAAGCTTCGACCGCCTGCTCGACGATCCGGACATCGAGGATCAGTTCGCGATCCCTTATCCGCTCGGCATTGCAGGGGTGAAGCCGCCCGCACGCAACGAGGATCCCGGCCGAATCCGAAATCAGGCGCTGTTCGTGAAGATGTACGGCGACTGCCGCAAGGGCGAGGTCAAAGGACGAATGAAGGCGGTCGCCTGGCTGCCCGGCCGCGGCGGCGGCACGGTGATGGTCACGACCGTCAACGGGGTCGCCGATCAGCTTGCCAAGGTCTCCCGCGATCTCGAAAAGCTGCCGCAGGACATGACGCGATATCTCGTGCCGTCGTCAGGCACCTATAACTGTCGGGTGATCGCAGGAACCAAACGGCTGTCGGTGCATGCCTATGGCGCCGCAATCGATCTCAACGCGAAGTTCGGCGACTACTGGCAATGGGCGAAAGCCAGGGACGGCATCTTCGCCTGGAAGAACCGCATCCCGCTCGAGATCGTCGAGGTATTCGAACGTCACGGCTTCATCTGGGGCGGCAAGTGGAATCATTACGACAGCTTCCACTTCGAGTACCGTCCCGAGCTGATCGCCTTGGCGAAGCGGGGCTGGCCGAAATGATGCTTCCCTTGTCATGCCCGCGCTTGTCGGGGCCATGACGCAAGACGGAGCGGCCCAGACGCTATTTTTTTCGGCTGAGCAGGAACACGGCCTGCTCGCCGAACAGATTCCAGAACCACCACGGCACATTGATGCGAAGCTTGCCGCCCCAGTGGTTCAGTGCGACCGCCGCCTCCATCTTCACGCCGATCTCATTACAGAGATCGCGGAAATCGCGGATCGTGCAGAAATGAATGTTCTGAGTATCGTACCAGGTGTCGGGCAGGTGCGCCGTGCGCGGCATGCGGCCCTGGAACAGAAGCTTCAGCCGTATCTTCCAGTGACCGAAATTCGGAAATGACACGATCGCGCGCTCGCCGATCCGCAGCATATGTTCCAGCACGACGCGCGGCCGCCAGGTCGCCTGCAGGGTCTGCGACAGGATCACATAATCGAAGGCGTCGTCCGGGTAATCGACGAGATCGGTGTCGGCGTCACCCTGGATGACGGCGAGACCCTTGGCGACGCATAGATTGACGCCCTCGCGCGAGATCTCGATGCCGCGGCCATCGACATTCTTGGTCTCGGTCAGGATTTTCAGGAGCTCACCGTCACCGCAGCCGACGTCCAGGACCTTCGCGTTGGGTTTCACCATCTGCGCGACCACCAAGAGGTCGACGCGCGCGCTCGAGCCATTGCGCACGGCATGCGCCGTTGCGAGATCACGCTGCGGGCGGGTCTGCATGTTCATGAGGGTACCACAAGCCCGCGGGCGCGCGCAGCGCCGTCGAGGAAGCCCCGGATGATCGCGAACAGTTCCGGCTCGTCGAGCAGGAACGCGTCATGGCCCTTGTCGGTGACAATCTCGGCGAACGAGACCCGCGCGCCGGCCGCGTTCAGCGCGTGCACGATCGCGCGTGACTCCGATGTCGGAAACAGCCAGTCGCTGGTGAAGGACACGACGCAGAAGCGGGTCGGAGAATTCCTGAACGCGTTGGCAAGCACGCCATCATGCTCGGCGGCGAGGTCGAAATAATCCATCGCGCGCGTAAGATAGAGATAGGAATTCGCATCGAAGCGCTCCACGAAGGAGGAGCCTTGATAGCGCAGATAGCTCTCCACCTCGAAGTCGGCGTCGAAGGAGAAGGTCGGATTGCTGCGATCCTGGAAGCGCCGGCCGAATTTCCGGTGCAGGGCGGCATCCGACATATAGGTGATATGCGCCCCCATGCGCGCCACCGCGAGGCCGCGATGCGGGTTGGTGCCTTCGACCAGATAGCGGCCGTGCCGCCATTCCGGGTCGGCCATCACCGCCTGCCGACCGACCTCGTGGAACGCGATGTTCTGCGCCGAATGCCGCGTCGCGCAGGCGATCGGCAGCGCGCTAAACACGCGCTCGGGAAAGCTCTGCGCCCATTGGAGCACCTGCATGCCGCCCATCGAGCCCCCCGCGACCGCAAACAGCGTGTCGATGCCGAGATGGTCGATCAGCATCGCCTGGGCGCGCACCATGTCTCGGATGGTGATGACCGGAAATTCGAGTCCGTAGGGCTTGCCAGTTGCCGGGTCGGTCGAGGACGGGCCCGACGAACCCATGCAGCCGGCAACGACATTGGAGCAGATGACGAAATACCGCTCGGTGTCGATCGGCTTGCCGGGCCCGACCATGGTCTCCCACCAGCCGTTCTTGCCGGTGACCGGATGGACGCTGGCGACGTGCTGGTCGCCGGTCAGCGCGTGGCAGATGAGCACCGCGTTGCTGCGGTGGGCGTTGAGCTGGCCGTAGGTCTTGTAGGCGATCTGGAACGGCGAGAGCGCGATCCCGGAATCGAGCTTCAGCGGGTGCTCCGCGCCGAACCGCACCACCAGCGATTCGCGCGGGCTCTCCGCTTCCTTGGCGCGTGCCTTCTGGATGGATTTGAGATCGGCCTCGGCCATGACGCTGCAACCCGGCACACCAGACGCGGACCGCCCTCGCAGCGGCGGACCGGACGGCCCTGAGGCCGGTCGCTCTAGGTAGGCCGAACCGCCATTATGTCAATGTTTTCTTTGATTTCGGCCGGCTGCCCACCTAATCATGCCAGCCAACCGATAGCGAGGAAGCCATGTCCGAACAGGCATCCAAGACCGGCTTATCCTTGGCCGCCCTGCGCGCCGAGATCGACCGGATCGACGAGGCCATGCATGCGCTGCTGATCGAGCGCAGCGAGATCATCGAGAACCTGATCAAGGTGAAGGGCACACAGGAATCCGGATCCGCCTTCCGGCCCGCCCGCGAAGTGTCGATGATGCGCAAGCTGGTAGAGCGCCATCGGGGCATCCTGCCGCTCGACACCGTCGAAAGCATCTGGCGCGTCATTATCGCCACCTTCACCCATGTGCAGGCCCCCTATTCGATCCACGCGGACCTCACCGTCGGCGAAGCGGCGATGCGGGACTCGGCCCGCTTCCATTTCGGTTTCACGGTGCCCTTCGTGCCGCATATGGGCGCCGGCCCAGCGATCGCCGCGGTGGCCGCATCCAAAGGCGACCTCGCGCTGGTTCCGGCCGTGTCGGTGACCGGCGCAGGAGCCTGGTGGCAGTCGCTCGAAGATGCAACCGCGCCGAAAATCATCGCCCGGCTGCCGTTCGTCGAGCGGCCGGATCATCCCGCATCGCTGCCGGTCTTTGCCGTGTCGCATCCGGCCGCCGATGCGGTGATGGCCGAGGTGGAGGTGTACAGTGTGCGGGTGTCCGGCTGGGGCGCGGCCGCCGCCCGCACCATCGCGCCGCTGGCAGAGGTGATCGCCGAGCCGGACGGCGCCTTCGATGGCGCGGCGCTGCTGATCTCGGTGCCGAAGGGCCAGACCCTGGCCACGATCACCGATGCGCTGGTCAAGGCGGAAGCCACAATACGGTCGACGGCCCTCGTCGGCAGCCATGCGACCCGCTATACGCTGTCAGAAGCGCAGCCGGTCGCCGCCGCGCGCTAGCTTCGCCCGTTCAATTGTTGAGGTTCTCTGAAATGACTGTCGCTACGCGTCCGCAGCCGCGCCCCGGCGTTCTCGACATCGCCGCCTACGTGCCCGGCAAATCCTCGGCGCCGGGCGTCGACAAGATCCACAAGCTGTCCTCCAACGAGAGCCCACTGGGCGCCAGTCCGAAGGCAATCGCCGCGTATAAATCCGTCGCCGACGCCTTGCAGGATTATCCGGACGGCGCCGCCAGCGAGCTGCGCGAGGCCATCGGCCGCGCCATGGGGCTCGATCCCGAGCGCATCATCTGCGGCGCGGGCTCGGACGACCTGATCAATCTCCTGGCGCGCGGCTATCTCGCCGACGGCGACGAGGCGATCCACACCACGCACGGCTTCCTGATGTATCCGATCGCGACACTTGGCGCCGGCGCGATACCCGTCGTGGCGGCAGAGAAGAATTTCACCGCCGATGTCGATGCGATCCTGAACGCGGTCACGCCGAAGACCAAGATGGTCTTTCTCGCCAATCCGAACAATCCGACCGGCACCTACATTCCGTTCGATGAAGTGAAGCGGCTGCATGCCGGGTTGCCGCCGCATGTGCTGCTGGTGCTCGATGCGGCCTATGCGGAGTATGTGAAGCGCAACGATTACGAGGCCGGCATCGAACTGGTCGCAACCTCCGAAAATGTCGTGATGCTGCGCACCTTCTCTAAGATTCACGGCCTCGCCGCTCTGCGCCTTGGCTGGATCTACGGCCCCGCTCACATCATCGACGCGCTCAACCGTATCCGCGGCCCGTTCAACGTGAGCGCGCCGGCGATTGCCGCCGGCATCGCCTCCATCAATGACAGCGCGCATCTCGACAAGGCGCGCGCGCACAACGAAAAATGGCTGCCGTGGCTGACCACCGAGGTCGAAAAGCTCGGCATCAAGGTCACGCCGAGCGTCGGCAATTTCATCTTGCTGCATTTTCCGGAAACGCCCGGCAAGACCGCGGCCGAGGCGGACAAGCTTCTCACCTCGCGCGGCGTGATCATGCGCGCGGTCAAGGCGTACAAACTGCCGAATGCCCTGCGCATGACGGTCGGCAGCGAGGAGGCGAACCGGCTCACCGTGAAGACGCTGGCCGAGTTCATGGGGAAGTGAAGGTGTCGCGTCGCTCTCCTTTTTCACCTCCCCCCTTGCGGGAGAGGTCGAACGCCGACGCGATAGCGAAGGCGGGCGGGAGAGGGGTGCGTTCCAACACTGGCATTCTCGATGACCTCCCTCCCCGGTCCTCCCCCGCAAGGGCGGAGGGAGCGCGCCGAGTGCGGGGCAAATATCGTGGCAACTGACCCCCTCATCTCCCGCCTTTGCGTCATCGGCGCCGGACTGATCGGCGGATCGGTGGCGCGTGCGGCCAAGGCGACGGGTGCGGCGGCGAGCGTTGTCGTCACCGACCGATCCGCGGATGTGCGAAAGCGCGTGCGCGAGATCGGATCAAGCTTCGCCGATAAGGTCACCGAGACCAGCGCGGAAGCGGTGAAGGACGCCGACCTTGTCGTGGTGGCGGTCCCGGTCGGCGCCTGCGCTGCGGTCGCACGGGATATCGCATCGAACCTCAAACCCGGCGCGATCCTGTCCGATGTCGGCTCGGTGAAGGCCTCGGTCGCCCGCGACATGGCTCCGTTCGTGCCCGAGGGGGTGCATTTCATTCCGGCGCACCCGGTCGCCGGCACCGAAAATTCCGGCCCGGATGCCGGCTTTGCCGAATTGTTCGTCAACCGCTGGTGCATCCTGACGCCGGTCCAGGGCACCGCTCCGGCCGCGACCGAGACGCTGCAGGCATTCTGGGAAAAGATCGGCGCCAATGTCGCGGTGATGACGCCGGAGCACCACGATCTCGTGCTCGCGATCACCAGTCATCTGCCGCATCTGATCGCCTACACCATCGTCGGCACGGCCAACGAGCTGGGCGACGTGACCGAATCCGAGGTGCTGAAATTCTCCGCCGGCGGCTTTCGCGATTTCACCCGGATCGCCGCGTCCGATCCGACCATGTGGCGCGACGTATTCCTGCACAACAAGGATGCCGTGCTCGAAATGCTCGGTACCTTCAACGAGGATCTGTCGAAGCTGACGCGGGCGATCCGCCGCGGCGATGGCGAGGCACTGTTCGAACATTTCACGCGAACGCGGGCGATCCGCCGCGGCATCGTTACGCTCGGTCAGGATTCAGCGGCGCCCGATTTCGGCCGTGCGCACGGTCCGTTGCCGATCGCGCCGATCGCCCGGCCCTATGCCTCGGATGATGATTAAACCTGCCGATGACGTCAGGTTGATTTAATGCGGTTCATCCTCGCCAAAGCGGGGACCCAGCTTTTCTGGATTCACGCTGTCGCGGCAATGAACGGGAAAATATGTTGCGCGGACCTGCAGCTAGAACACCGGCGGCGTCTGTCCGAGCTTCACTGGCCCGAGGGTCGCGAAGCCGTTCTTGAAGCGCAGCGGCATCTTTGTGGCGCGTCTGCCTTCCAGATCGACCTGTTCGCCGAGCAGCGACACCGCGCTCGAGATCGCGCCGGGCGCCATCTGGTCGAGCAGACTTAGCGCGGCACCAAGCCTCTGGCTGCGGCTTCCACCCTGCCGCGACAGTGCTTCAAGCCCCAGCGCCGGCAGGATCGCCTCCAGGCCGGTCGCCGTCACGGTCAGTTCTCCGTCGAGATAGCCCTGCTTGGTCAGCTTCAGATTTCCGGATGCCACCGCAAGCAGATCGCCCTGCTTGAGGCGCGCGTTGCGCACCTCGATGCGGCCGTCCGCCTGCTGGATTTCCTTCAACCGCTCGCCCCAGGACTTGGGCTGGAAGTTGCGCAAGCCCACAAGCCGCGTATCGCCGTTAAAGTCGAACGGCTTGGCCGCGAGCGGGTGCCAGGACGGTGCTGTCGCCCCCTTGAGGGAAGCCGCCACGTCGATCACAGGGTTTTCACGAACTGTCCCGGAGGCGAGCCGGCCATGCAGCTGGCCCTTGTCGGCGGTCAGCAGGCGATCCGGCTTTTCGGAGCCGGCACCGTCCAGCGTGAGCTTTGTGGCGGCGAATGAGACGCGCTGCGGATTGCGTGGCGTGCCGCGCAGGCTGACCTGCGCCAGCGACCAGTTCGCGGTCATCTTCGGCGCATGGCCGGGTTCGGCGATGGTCACCGGCCCATCGATCTCCGCCAGAACCAGCGTCGGCTGATAGACCTGCACCGCGGCAAGGACGCTGCCGGTTGCGAGCGCGACCGGCGGCCGCATCTTCTCGAATGTGGCCGTCACCTGGGTGCAGTGGATCTCGATCCGGAACGGAAATCCGCCGAGCGACTGGGAACCGCAGGTGTAAATTCGTCCGCCGCGCGCCTCGCGCTCGATCCAGCCCGCAATCGTGTCGCGGGCCCGGTCGGCCGCGTAGAACCAGAACGCGCACCACCCGGCCACCACGATCACGACCACAAGTACAGGGATGAGCCAGCCGATGGATCGGCGGCGCTGCTGAGCCGGGTGGCTGTCCGGGTAGCGATCCATTGCGCATCGTCCTGCAGGTCTTTTATAGGCTCACAAAGGGTCGGCGAATACGGCGTTTCGATGTTTGTGCCGCTCGTGCTAGTTGCTATCTCGCCTGTGCAATGAACCTAACGATCGACCAAATCCCCGAAGATTTATGGGTTTTCGGCTATGGCTCGCTGCTGTGGCGGCCGGGCTTTTCCTTTGTCGAGAAACATCCGGCGCGGATCACCGGGCTGCACCGCTCGCTCTGCGTCTACTCTTTTGTACATCGCGGCACCCCCGAGAAACCGGGGCTGGTGCTCGGGCTGGATCGCGGCGGCGCCTGCCGCGGCATTGCATTTCGGGTCCCGGCCGCTGACCGCCCCGCCACCATCGCCTATCTGCGCGAGCGCGAGCAGGCAACCGCGGTCTATCTCGAGGTGCTGCGCAATGTAACACTGCTCGGCAAGCCGGAGCGTCGGATCGATGCGTTGACTTATGTGGTCGATCGCGGGCATCCGCAATATGCCGGCAAGCTCTCGCTCGACCAGCGGCTGCACCTGATCCGCCAGGGGCACGGCCGCTCCGGCGCCAATCCGGACTATGTGCTGTCGACGGTCGCCGAACTCGAACGGCTCGGCTGCCGCGATGCGGAGCTTCACGCGCTGGCGGAGCGGCTGAGGGGCGCGGGGCACACGTCTCCCCTCCCCTCGGGAAGCGGTACGGAGGGGTCGGGCGCGGGGGGCAATTTCGCCTGATAATCGCAGCTACCCTCCACCCCGGCTCGTATCACCGGCACCATGCTCATCGACCCGCGCCACCGCTTCGCGGGCGGAGGGAAAAGAGCCCATCGCCACCAGTTCCGCCGTCTTGGTCTCGATCGCGTCTTGCAGCCGGTCATGGAAGGTCTGGCGGTCGAGACCGGGCGCGATCGGCGGGAGAAACTCGACGCGTACCACACCCGGGTATCGCATGAACGAGCGGCGCGGCCAGAACAGCCCCGAATTCAGCGCGACTGGCACGCAGGGTACCCCAAGCTCCGTGTAAAGAAACGCGACGCCGTACTTGTATTTCGGCTCGGCGCCGGGCGCGCGCCGCGTGCCTTCCGGAAAGATGATGATCTCGCGGCCATTCGCGGTTTCCTCGCGCGCACGCGCGGTCATCGCCGCCAGCGCCTGCGAGCGTGCGCCGCGATCGACCGGGATCATGCGCGCCTTCGCCGCGCACCAGCCGAAGAACGGGATCCAGAGAAGCTCGCGCTTGAGGATATAGGCCGGGTCCTTCAGCACCGTGATCAGGGCGAAGGTCTCCCACATCGACTGGTGCTTGGAGGCGATCAGCGCGGCGCCCTGCGGGATGTTGTCGAGCCCGCGAAACTCGCAGTCGATGTTGCAGATGATCCTCAGCAGCCAGAGGTTCACGCGGCTCCAGTTCTTCACCATCGCCAGCAGCGCGCCGCGCGGCATCAGGAGCGTCGGCATCGCCGCGATCAGATAGACGAACAGCACGAGATAGAAGACGATATTGAACGCAACAGAGCGGAGGACGATCACGACAGCGGCCCGAACTTGATCACGCGAAAATCTGATCGATCACCGGCACATTGATACGGGTGACCGCGGCGACGTATTTCACATATTCGGTGAACAGCAGCCGCAGGGTCGGGCCATGCGCCCAGCCGGCTTTCAGCTGATCGCTGATCACCGGGAACTCAATCAACGTGGTGTCCGGAAGCTGATGCGACAATTCCGCCATCGCGCGCGGCATGTGATAGTTCGACGTAACGACGATCAGCGATCTGAAGCCGCGGTCCGTCACCCAGCGCCGGGTCTCAGTCGCATTGGTGATGGTGTTCACGGCGGTTCGGTCGAGGTCGACGCAGCAGGCGATGATCGTCTCATGCTCGGGGCGGAGCCTGGCAATTTCACGTTCGCCGGTCATGCGGTTGACGCCCGAGATCAGCAGCCGCTGGCCCTTACCCCGCGCGAGGAGATCGATCGCATCCTCGATCCGTGACGCCCCGCCGGTCAGCACCACGATGCCATCCGCCTTTTGGGTGAAGGCGGCTTCGGCGGTTGGAAGGCGATACACGAACCAAAGGAAGCCCAACCCGAATGCCAGAATGGCCACCAGCGCGCATCCGGCCAGCCAGCGGGCCGCGCGGATCAGGCGGCCGGCACCGGACCTGCGTTCTGCGCGCAATGGCGAATGTGATTCAGCTGACGGCATCGCTCCCAACCCCAATACCAGAATAGCGCCCAATGGGGCTCCGCAATGTTTCCGGGCTCAGATGGCGGCGATGGTCTGGTTCACGGTGCGCCGCGAGGCTTCGGATGCGACCGCCGCGATCACCACGATCTGCGCGAGAATCACCAGATAACCGTTAAAGCCGAGCGTGATCGATCCGAACAGCGCGGCGAATTGTTCGGCACCGGCATTGCCGCGGATCAGGGCCTCGACCGGCCGGATCAGCGCGAACAGCACAATGGCGGCGGCCCCCCCGATCGCCCCGCCCTTCAGGCCGAGCCACAGGAAATGCCGCTGGAACTGCCCGGCAATGAAGCGGTCCTGCGCACCGATGAAATGCAGCACCTCGATCACGGGACGGTTCGCCGCCATCGCTCCGCGGGTGGCGAAATTGACGCTCAGGATCGTCGCTGCGATCACCAGGCCGAGCACGATGATACCCCCGATCATGACGAAATCGGCAATGGCGCGCATCCGGTCTATCCAGCCGCGGTGATCGTCGACCGAGGCGCCCGGCACCTTCGCCGCGAGCGCCTCGCGCAGGCCCGCAATGTCGACTGCGGCGCCGGGGGCAAGCTTGACCACGATGACGCGCGGCACCGGCAGTTCATCGAGCGACAGACCGCTGCCGAGCCAGGGCTCCAGCAGCCGCCCGGATTCCTCCTGCGAAAGGGGGCGGACCTCGGAGACCCCTGCAAACCCGCGGGCGATCGCGGCCGCCTGTGTCACGGCCGCAGCGGTCACCTGTCCGTCGACCGGCCTGATCTGGATCGTCACCTCGCGCAGCACCTCCGCCTGCCAGTCGGCAGCGTTCATGCGCACCAGCATGACCGCTCCGGTGGTCAGGGCGGCAAGAAACGTCATGATCGCCACCACCGCGACCAGCGCGCGGCCACCGATCGACTGGTGCGGCACGATCGGCGATTCCATTTTCGGCAATGGCGCCGCCGGCGCCTCGGCGGACTGCCGCGCCGCCTGCGCCGTCGGTCGTGTCGTCTTGCGCGCCGGGGCCATACCGTCTCAATCGTAGAGGTGCAGGCGGCCGCCATGCAGCACGAGGCGGCGCGCGTCAAACTGGTCCATCAGCGCGATATCGTGGGTGGCGATCACAATCGAGGTGCCGGACTTGTTCAGTTCCTGAAACAGATGCAGCAGCCGCTTGCCGAGCCCCGGATCGACATTGCCTGTCGGCTCGTCCGCCAGCAGCAGGTGCGGGCGCGCAACCACCGCGCGCGCGATCGCGGCGCGCTGCTTTTCGCCGCCCGACAGCACCGGCGGCAGCGCCCACATGCGGTCGCCGAGCCCGACCCATTGCAGAAGTTCGACCACCTCGTTGCGATAACTGCGCTCGTCGCGTCCCATGATGCGAAACGGCAGCGCCACATTCTCGTAGGTCGTCATATGGTCGAGCAGCCGGAAATCCTGGAAGACGATGCCGATCCGCCTGCGAAGCGCGGCGAGATTGTCGCTGCTGAGTGTCGAGGTATCGCGGCCGAACAGCGTGATCAGGCCGCGGGTCGGCTTCAGCGACAGGAACAGCAGCTTCAAAAGCGAGGTCTTGCCGGCCCCCGAAGGTCCGGTCAGGAACTGAAATGAATTCGGCTCGATGCGGAACGTCAGGTCGCGCAGGATTTCCTGCCCCATCCCGTATCGCAAGCCGACATTCTCGAATCGGACCACGCCCGCGCTCCGGTTTGCCCCCGCCCAATCCACGACCTTTCTGGTCTTTCCGGGGCGCGCCAAGCCAATCCTGCGCTTTTCCCACCGGCCGCCGGCAACGAGGAGCCTGCCAAGCTGGTCCGGCATGGTTTCCAATCCGTTAACGAACCGCTGCTAGCGTCGCAGCCGAACAAGTGGCTGCCGAATCAACGATGCTCATCGTCTGCCCCAATTGCGCGACTTCCTATCAGGTGACCCCGGAAAGCCTCGGCGAAACCGGGCGCTCGGTCCGCTGTCTAACCTGTCACAATCTGTGGTTTGAACAACCGCGCCAGGCTGCCGCGCCAGCCGATCCTGTCGACCCCGTCCAGATCCGTCCGCCGCTGAACGACGTGGTGGCTGTCGCCGGCGGGCAAACGCTCGCGAGCGAGGACGTCTCGTTTCTGGCGCCTGATGACCCTCTCGCCGCCAACCCACTGTCCGGTGCCGTGCCCTACGACGATGCGTCCCCACTCGTGGCGTCGGGCGAGCCCGCGGCAGACAGCATCGGGCATGATGCCCCAAAGAATATCGAGAGTTTCGCTACCAGCCGTGCCGGCAAGCGTCCGCCAGTTCGCCGCCGGCAGCCGCTGTCCCGGCACGCCCTGCCGGCCGCGATCTGCGCGCTCGCCCTCGCGCTGATCTGCCTCCTTGCCGCACGCCAGCAGGTGGTCCGTTTCCTGCCGCAGACCGCGTCGCTCTATGCAGCAATCGGATTGCCGGTGAACTTGCGCGGACTGGCTTTTGAAAACATTACAATCCTTCGCGAGACCGAGGACGGGGTTCCGATGCTGGTTGTCGCGGGGGATATCGTAGGCACCACGGGGCGGCATACCGAAGTGCCGCGACTACGATTTTCGGTCACCAACGAAGACGGCAAGGAAATATACGCATGGACCGCGCTGCCGCCGCGAAACTTGCTGCCGCCAGGTGAAACCCTGCCATTCCGATCGAGGCTCGCGTCGCCGCCCGCCGAAGCGAGCGGCGTATCCGTCCGCTTCTTCAACCGGCGCGACGCCCAAGCCGGTTTCTTGTGAGGGAATCATGGCCCGAATACTGCTCGCTGAGGACGAGGATTCATTGCGCGAACTGGTCGAGCGCGCGCTCAAGCAGAATGGGCACGACGTGGTCGCCAATTGCGACGGAGCGGCGGCGCTGGACGCACTGCTACGCGACGAGGGGCGCTACGATCTCCTGCTCACCGACATCAAGATGCCGATCATGGATGGCATCGCGCTGGCGCTCGCGGCGAGCCGTGATTATCCGGCATTGCCGATCCTGTTGATGACCGGCTACGCCGACCAGCGCGAACGCGCCTCCGGCCTCGAACTGCTGATCCGTGACGTGATCGCAAAGCCGTTCACGCTCGCAACGATTTGCGGAGCGGTCCGGGACGCGCTGGTGGTGCCGCAGATGCATTGAGGGCCATCCTTCGAGACGGCGCTTTCCGCTTCTCAGGACGATGAAGCCTGCCGCCGAACCAACTGAGCAGGCACAAGGTGCCATCCTCCTGCCGGTGCAGCTTCGAATCGGCAGGAGGAAACCGTCAAAAATCCTTCAGCAGTCGCTCGATGTAATCCAGCTCGATCTGCGGGCGGGCCGGGTCGGCGAAGCGTCGGCGCAATTCATCGAGGATGCGGCGGGCCCGTTGCA
>Ga0180215_1004156_pt1 | contig 13067 bp, 11 predicted proteins | sample eDN3rd37CBELigBY_FD_128871 | JGI IMG/M metagenome (GOLD analysis project Ga0180215, IMG submission 128871) | Enriched backyard soil microbial communities from Emeryville, California, USA - eDNA 3rd pass 37_C BE-Lig BY (version 2) (version 2) | ecosystem: Environmental > Terrestrial > Soil >...
CGTGAAGACGAGCTTGTCGGCGAGGCTGAGCGACATCGACTCGAGCACGCCGAGCGGGTGGCCATCGCGCTTCTTCGACGCCGCGCGGAGGCCTGCGTAGAAGAGCGAGCGAATCGGCGCGGGCTTCTCGGCGATCTGCTTCTGAACGCCGGCGTAGATGCGATTGAAGATACGGGGGACGCTGAACAGAATCGTCGGCTTCACCTCGGCGAGGTTGTCGACGATCTTCTCGACGCTCTCGGCGATGCCCATCGAGGCGCCCATCGAGAGCATGCAGTGCAGCTCGCAGGTGTGGCCGAACGAGTGCGCCCACGGGAGGAACGAGAGGCTGCGGTCCTCGTCGGAGAAGGGGAAGAGGTCGTGCACGGCCGAGATGTTCGACGCGACGTTGCCGTGCGAGAGGATGACGCCCTTGGGGTTACCGGTCGTGCCCGAGGTGTAGACGAGACAGGCCGTGTCGGTGGCGTCCGGCTGGATCGAGGGGACGGGGTTCTCGGCGCCCTTGCGGAGCAGCGCCTTGTACGAGGTCGGCTCGCTCTCGGCCCCGACGAGCGAGATGACGTGCGCGAGGTTCGGCAGGTTCGGCCCCGTGAAGGAGCGGAGCTTGTCGGTGATCTCCTGCGTCGAGCCGATGACGACCTTGGCTTCGCAGTCGCGGAGGATGAACTCCCACTCGCTCGAGAGCTGCGACTCGTACATCGGGACGAACGACGCACCGAGCCCGTAGGTCGCGTAGGCCGCCACGGCCCACTCGACGCGATTGTTCGAGACGATGGCGACCTTGTCGCCGCGCTGCACGCCGAGCGAGGCGAGGCCCGCCCGGAAGTCATCCACCAGCTTCCGAGTCTGCGCGTAGGTCGTCCATACCCACGCGCCGCCGACCTTCGTGCCGAACAGCTCGCGCGGCCCGTATTTGTCGGTGCTCTTCTCGAAGAGGTCGACGAGATTCTCGAACTTGGCCTTCTGACTCATCCTCGTTTTCTCCTTGGGCGCAGGGAATGGGCGGCGATGCTACCACCATTGCCTTTCTTTGCGCTCGAAGTACGCGAGGTTTCGTCGTATGGCGCCCCCGCGCCCGCTCGCCGCGCCTTCGCTTGACCCCGAGCGATCCGACCCGTAGCTAAGCGGCCCGAAAAAGAGAGAGCCCGGTGCCCAAGTTCAGCGTCACGACCTTCGGTTGCCAGATGAACGTCCACGATTCGACCCGCATGGCGGAGGTCTTGCGCCACGCCGGCTGGACCGAGACGACGGACGAGAACGAGGCCGACCTCATCGTTTTGAACACCTGCAGCGTGCGCGAGAAGGCCGAGCACAAGCTCCTCTCGGCGGTCGGCAAGCTGGCCAAGCTCAAGAAGGAGAAGCGCGATCTGGTCGTGGCCGTGGCCGGGTGCCTCGCGCAGCAGGAGGGCGAGCGGCTCCTCGGCAAGATGCGGCAGATCGACGTGCTCGTCGGGCCGGACAACATCCCGGAGCTGCCGCGCCTGGTCGAGGATGCCGCGATGGGGGCGCCGCCCGTGGCACGCACCGTCTTCGACCTGGACGCCCCTGTCTTCCTGCGCGCCGAGCCTCGACCGGGCAGCGACGTCGCGCCCACCGCCTTCGTCACGATCATGAAGGGCTGCAACGAGCGCTGCTCCTTCTGCATCGTGCCCTACACCCGCGGCCCCGAACGTTACCGGCCGAGCCGCGAGATCCTCGATGAGATCGCGCGCCTCGTCGATGCGGGCGTGCGCGAGGTCACGTTGCTAGGGCAGACGGTGAACAGCTACCGCGATCCCGAGGGCGCCCTCCCGCGCGCGCCCCACGCCGATCCGAACGACCCCGACGAAAGCGAGTTCGCGGCCTTGTTGCGCGCCATCGCCGAGCGCGTGCCCGGGCTTTTGCGCTTGCGGTACACGAGCCCCCATCCGCGGCACCTCACGCCCTCGCTCCTCGCCGCCCACCGCGAGCTCGACGTCCTCGCGCGCCACGTGCACCTGCCCGTCCAGTCGGGGAGCAACCGCATGCTCAAGCGGATGATCCGCCGCTACACGAGCGAGGAGTACATCGAGCGCGCGGGCAAGCTGGTCGAGTCGCGGCCGGGGACGACGCTCAGCACGGACATCATCGTCGGCTTCTCCGGCGAGACCGACGAGGACTTCGAGGCGACGCTCGAGCTCGTGCGCGCCATGCGCTTCCGCGGTCTCTTCGGCTTCAAGTACTCGCGCCGGCCCTACACGCCGGCCTTGAAGCTGCCGGAGGACGTGCCCGAGGAGGTGAAGGGCGCGCGGCTGACCCGGCTCTTCGAGCTGAGCGAGGAGCTGCTCCAGGAGCACCTCGCGACCTTGGTCGGCACCCGGCAGAAGGTGCTCGTCGAGGGCCCGAGCAAGACGGGCGAGGCGGTCACGGGTCGCACCGAGCGCAACGAGATCGTCCACATCGCCGGCGAGAACGTGCAGGCCCTCGTGGGCGAGCTCGTCGAGGTGACGATCCAGAAGTCCTTCAAGCACTCGCTCGAGGGCGTCCTCGACGAGGCCGATCGCGCCCGCTTCGCCATCCGCCCCGTCCCGGCCCAAGCCCGCCGCGCCCTCCCGCTCGTCTGAGTCGAACCGCCACGTTCGACAGCTGCGGAACGGTTGCGGAACGAAAGGTTTGGAAACCGCCAAGACGCCAAGGCGCCAAGAGATTCGCGAGGGACGGAGCGATTCGTCGGAATGAAACCCGTTCGCGGCGCGGCGCGCTCCTTTCATGTCAGACGCCAAGATTTCGAGGGATTCGTTCACCTCGAATCATCACGATCCTTGGCGCTCTTCCTTGGCGTCTTCGCGTCTTGGCGGTTCAAGAAACATAGGAAAATCGAGTCATGTCGTCGTTGATCCTTCCGTTTGGTGGAAAATCCCCGGTTCTCGGTCGTGACGCGTATGTCGCGCCGAATGCGACCCTAATTGGCGACATCGAGATCGGCGACGAGGCGAGCATCTGGTTCGGCGCCGTCCTCCGCGGCGACGTGGGCCGCATCCGCATCGGCGCCCGCAGCAACGTGCAGGACCTCTCGATGATCCACATGACCGACGGCGAGACCGATACCCTCGTCGGCGAGGACGTCACCGTCGGGCACTCGGTCGTCCTGCATGGCTGCACCGTCGGCGACCGCTGCCTCATCGGGATGGGCAGCATCCTCCTCGACAACGTCGTGGTGGGGGAGGACTCGGTCATCGCGGCCGGCACGCTCCTCACCCCGCGCACGGTGATCCCGCCGCGCAGCTTGGTGCGAGGCCGACCGGGAAAGGTCATCCGCGAGGTCACGCCCGAGGAGATGGCGATGGGGATCGAGGGCGCCCGCCACTACGTCGAGATGGCGCGGAAGTACCGGGGCGGGTGATACCGCCGCGAGCGCGTGGACCCGCGGGCGTGCGGGGGGATGGGCCGTTCGTGCGAGGGCCGGCGGCGGCAGCACGTGACGGATCGGTCACGACGTCGTGATGGATCGAATACGAGCACGTGATGGAAGAACACGAGGTCGTGACGATCGAATACGACCTCGCGATGGAGGAGCACGACGTCGTGATGGTCGAATACGAGCTCGTATTGGATCGAATAGGACGTCGTGAACGATGAATACGACCTCGTAATCGATCGAATACGAGGTCGTGCGGATCGAATACGAAGTCGAGACGCTCGTTCTCGAGGACGTGTCCGTCGAACACGAGCGCGGGGGCCGGAATCCCGGTCTCGCGACGGATCGTCGAGACTCAGCCTCCGCCGACGAAGTGCACGATTTCGATGACGTCGCCGTCGGCGAGCTCGGTCGTCGCGTGCTCCGCGCGGGGCACGACCTCGCGGTTCCTCTCCACGGCGACGAGCTTCCCATCCAAGCCGAAGTGAGCGACGAGCCCGGCGATGGTGAGCGGGGCGGCGAGCTCGTGGGCGTTTCCGTTGACCGTCAGGCGCAGCATGGCCGCCATCATGGGCGGGAGGGCGTGTGGGTCAAGCTCGCGGCCGCTTCGATGGGCTCGGCCAGGCCCCACGCGTCCTGGGTGGCGACGACGACGCCGACGACGTGACCTTCTTCGTCGAGGAGGGGGCTGCCGCTCGCGCCACGGGGAAAGGGCGTCCCGACGAGGAGGAGGGGAGGAGCGCCGTCGCGCGTCGCGAAGCGCAAAAAGCGGCCGCAGATGCGCTGGCGTACGACATGCCCGTCCTTCTTCTCGATGCGGTAGCCGCAGAGGCGCTCGCCTCGACGGAGCGAAGAGGAGGCGCGGGTCGGAAGCGCCGCGGTGTGCAGGCTCGCTTCGGCCTGGAGGAGCGCGACGTCGATCTCGCCCTCGGCCTCGCGATGCCCTTCGATGGCGACCTCGTCCTCGTCATCGAAGACGACGAGGCTGCGGCCCAGGCAGTGCTTGGCGGTGACGATGCTCGGTCCCGCGTCGGCCAAGTCCACGATGCCGGCCGTGCAGCTCGCCTCGGATTTCCTCTTCGCGAACGCGCCATCGCTTGCGTCGCGCGCGATGGTCACGCCGAGCGTCCCGGGCATCGACGGCGCCGAGGTGCCGCCTTTGACGAGATCCGACGAGGCCGTCGAAGCCAGGAGGAGCAGGCTCGCTCCGATTCCCCACGCCAACCGATATCGAGACGACAACGCGCGGCGACTCTGTCAGGCGCGATGCACGTCGCAACGACTTTTCGCGGGGAGGGCGGGTGCGAGGGCGTGGGCGGGAGTGAGGGTGTGCGCGTGCGTGGGTGGGGGCGTGGGCGAGGAAGGTCGGGCGAGATCACGCCACCGCGACGTCGCTCGCTGCGCTCCTGCGCCGGCGCTCGGCGGCGTCGTTCACCTTCACGCTGACGAGACGCGATACGCCCGGCTCCTGCATCGTCACCCCATAGAGCACATCCACGGCCTGCATCGTCTTCTTGATGTGCGTAATCAGGATGAACTGGGAGCGATCCGTCATCTCGCGAATGAGCTCGTTGTAACGAGTGACGTTCGCCTCATCGAGCGGCGCATCGACCTCGTCGAGGACGCAGAAGGGCGAGGGCTTGTGCTGGAAGAGCGCGAAGATGAGCGAGACGGCCGTGAGCGCCTTCTCGCCGCCGCTCATCAGCTCGATGTTGCCGAGCTTCTTGCCCGGGGGCTGCGCGACGATTTCGATGCCCGTCTCCAGCATGTCCTCCGGGTTGGTGAGGACCAGCTCGGCCCGGCCGCCACGGAACATCTTGGGGAAGAGCGTCTTGAAGCGCTCGTTGACGGACTCGAAGGTCTCGCGGAAGAGCTTGCGCGACTCGCGGTTCATCTGCGCGATGGCCTTGCGCAAGTCGTCGAGCGCCTTCTCGAGATCGGCCTTCTGCGCCGCGATCTCCTGCAGGCGGGCGAGCTCCTCCTCGTGCTCGCGCACGGCGTCGAGGTTCACCGGGCCCATGCGATCGATGAGGTGGGTGAGCTCGGCGATGCGGGCCTCGTGCGCCTCGTCCGGCGGCGGCAAGAGGTGGTAGTCGCCGACGATCCTCGTCAAATCGAGGCCGCGGAAACGATCGCGCACGTCGGCGAGGAGGTGCTCGCGGGCGAGGGCGAGCTTCTGCAGGTTCATCTCGTGGGCGGTGAGCCGCTCGGTGGCCTCGTTGACCCGCGTCCGGAGCACCTTGAGATCCGCCTCGCGCTCGCCGAGGTGCTGGCGGGCTTCGTCGAAGCGCTGGCGTGCGTCGCGCAGGGCCTCGTGGGCCTCTTGGGCGAGCGAGACGGCGGCGTGGAGCTTCTCCTTCGCCTTCACGAGCTGCGCGGCCGTCTGGCCCTCCTGCAGCGCGAGCTCGTCCTGCTCGCGCTCGAGCCGGTCGTCGCGCTCCTTCAGCTCGACGAGGTTGCGGGCGAGCCGCTCGATCGAGGCGCGCGTGCCCGAGGCCTGCTCCTTCACGCGGGCGAGGGCGACCTTGCGCTCGGTCACGACGGCGAGCTGGGCGGCGACCTTCTCGCGCCACTGGGCGACGATCTCCGTCGCCGTCCCCATCGAGTACTCGGCATCGCCCAAGGTCTGACGACCCGCCTCGAACGCGTGCCGGGCCTGCTCGCTTTCCTCGGAGCTCTCGGCGAGCTGCCTCTCGGCCTCGGCCAGCTCGACCCGAACCGCGCGCAGGCGCTTGTCCACGGAGGCGTAGCGGTCCTCGGCGCGGCGTAGCTCCTGCTGGGCGCCGACGAGGAGGATCTCGGCCTCGTGCGCCCGCTGGCGGGCCTCTTCGAGCGAGGTGCTCACCGAGGTGAGCTTCTCGCGCAGATCGTCGTGGGCGAGGCTCGCCCCTTCGAGGTCGGCTTCGAGGCCTTTGCAGCGCTCCCGCAGGCTCCGCATCTCGCGCTGCTGCTCGACGAGGCCGGCGGCCACGGCATCGCCCGCGCCGCCGCAGATGCGTCCATCCGGCAGGACCACGGTGCCATCGAGGGCGACGAGCGCCCGGCCCATCGCCGAGGGAGCGAGCGCGAGCGCTGCCTCCTTCGACTCGACCACGATCGCGTCGCCGACGAGGGCGCGGACGATGGCCTCGTCCTCCGGGGCGAAGCGCAGCCGATCGACGAGGAAGCCGAGCGCGCCCGGGGCTTCGAGGGGAGGGGAGGGGGCCTTCGCCGGCGCGAGCGGCTTCAGCGGGATCATCGCCGCTCGCCCGCGCTTCTTCTCGGCGAGCTCGGTGAGGAGCGCCGAGACGTTCTCGGCGTCGCGGACGACGATGGTCTCCAGCGCATCGCCCAGCAGGCCGGCCACCGCCTGGGTGAGCTCGACCGGAACCTCCACACGGTCGGCGACCAGGCCGAGGAGCGCGGGGTGCTTCGTCTTGAGCAGGTGCTTGACGCCCTCGCCGACGCCTTCGAGGCGCGCGTGCACCTCCTCGAGGGCCCGCAGTCGCGCTCGCTCCCGCTCGAGGTTGCGCTTCGCCTGCTCGAGCGAGCGCTCGCTCACGGACACCGCCTCCTTCAGCGCCGAAAGCTCGCGGTGGATCGACTCGCGCTCGTCCTGCGCCGACTCTTTCTGCGCCTCGAGGGCCTCGACGCGGCCCTCCAGCTCGTCGCGCTTCGAGCTCAGCTCCTCGTGCTCGGTCGAGAGGGACTGCGCCTCGGTGGCCAGCTTCTCGCGACGGGCCGAGAGCTCCGTGAGCCTCCGCTCGAGCGCGTTGAGCTTCGCCTCGGCCGCCGCCACCGCCGACGACGCCGCCGAAGCGCGCGACCGCAGCTCTTGCAGGGCCGCATCCGCCGCCCGCTCGCTCTCGCGGAGCGACTCGAGGGTATCGTGCTCGTCGAGGGCCGCGGACGAGGCGTAGGACTCCTCCTCCTCCAACCGTTCGAGCGCCTCCGTTAGCTTCTCGCGCTCGTCCTGCAGCGCCCCCGCCCGGCTAACCAGCTCGACGCGCTCCTTCCGGGCGGCCTCCGTCCGGTTCTTGAGGTGCGCGAGCTTGTCCTTGCCGCGCGCGATTTCGGCCTCGTAGGTGCGGACCTCGTTGTCGGCGAAGAAGGCCTCGTTCTGGGCCTTCTCCGTCTGCTGCTCGAAGACGAGCGCCTGGTTGCGGGCCGTCTCCAGCTCCAGCTCGCGGGCGAGGAGCTCGTTCTTCGCCGACTGGGCCTCGATTTCGGCCTGACCGCGCTCGGCCTCGGCGAACTGGGTGCGGACGATGAGCTCGAGCAGCTTGTGCGAGTAGCTGTGGAGCTGGAGCTTCTCGAGCTCGCCGCGGTAGGCGATGTAGCGCTCGGCCTTGGCCGCCTGCCTCTTGAGCGAGGCCACGTTGCGCTCGAGCTCCGCCACCCGGTCGCCCACGCGGAGCAGGTTCTGCTCGGTGAGCTCCATCTTGCGCTCGGAGGCCTTCTTCCGCGCCTTGTACTTCGTGATGCCGGCCGCCTCCTCGATGAGCATGCGGCGGTCCTCGGGGCGGGCCGAGACGATGAGGCCGATCCGACCCTGCTCGACGATGCTGTAGGCCTTGGTTCCCACGCCGGTGCCGAGGAAGAGGTCGACGATGTCCTTCAGCCGCACCTGCACCTTGTTGATGAGGTACTCGCTGGTGCCGTCGCGATAGAGGCGGCGCGTGACGGCGATCTCGGCGTAGTCCCGGTATTCGAGCGGGAGGGTGGCGGCCTGCTCCGGGTCGGTGTTGTCGAAGGTCAGCGTCACCTCGGCCATGCCGTGCGGGGCGCGCGACTCGGAGCCGTTGAAGATGACGTCCTCCATCGACTTGCCGCGGAGGTGCCGCGCGCTCTGCTCGCCCATGCACCAGCGGATCGCGTCGACGATGTTCGACTTCCCGCAGCCGTTCGGGCCGACGACGCCGATGACGTCGTGATCGAAGTGGATGACCGTGCGATCCACGAACGACTTGAAGCCGCTGATCTCGAGCTTTTTGATGTGCATGGAGCTGGGGGGAGCCGAGCAGCCCGTTCTTATATAGGGCGTTTGTCCGGGGCATCGTTAGCGGCCGCCCCTTGGGGGTTCAAGGAGAAACGCCCCGCCGGCGCCGTCCGCGGTGGGCTTGACAGGGGCCTCCCCAGGGCATACCGGGACGGGGCGCGAACGCTCGTTGTGCGAGTGATTCCCGACGATTTCGCGTGTGCGCGAAAGCGAGAACGAACCGTCATGCCGACTTACGACTACCTCTGCACTGCCTGCAATCACGCTTGGGAGCTCGAACAGCGCATCAGCGAGAGCCCCGCGGATACCTGCCCCAAGTGTTCGGAGAAGACCGCCAAGCGCCAGATCAGCGGCGGGAATGGCTTCATTCTCAAGGGCGGCGGTTGGTATTCGGACCTCTACAGCTCGACCAAGTCCTCGACGTCCTCGAGCTCGTCCTCGGATTCGAGCTCATCGTCGAGCAGCTCGAGCGACTGAACGCCTCGAACGAGGAACGCGGCGCCAGGAACCTTCGGGTCCTCCTGGCGCCGCGTCATTTTCAGACCCGCTGCGGCTCGGGTACGGCCGCCCGCTCGCGCCGCCGCTCCCGTAGGTAAGCCATCGCCGGCACGAAGAGGACGGCCGAGACCAAGCAGGCCAGCTCGCCGAGCACCGCCGCCGCCCCGAGGCTCCGGACCGCCTGGTTGAGCGAGCCGAGCAAGGCCACGTAGCCGAGGATCGTCGTCACGCTGCAGAGGACGACGGCGCCGCCGGTGGTCTTGATGGCGTCGAGCACGCTCCGCCCCTGGTGCTGGTTCTCGGCGTGGCGCTGCACGACGTTGACCGCGTAATCGACGCCGATGCCGAAGGTGATGGGGAGGGCGATGAAGTTCAGGAAGTTGAGCTTCACGTCGAAGATCGCGAGCAGCGCGCACAGCCAGGCGACCCCGACGAGGAGCGCGCCGAGCACGGTGAGCGCGCGCTTGCGGTCGCGGAAGGCGAGGAAGACGACGAGCGCCGTCGCTCCCAGCGAGAAGAAGATCGCGTTGGGCGCGTCGCGGACGACGGTCTTCAGCATGTCGGCGTAGATGACCGCGCGGCCCGAGCCGATGATGACCTCGCCGCTCGGCAAGGTCGTCTCGCGGAAGGCGTCGGCCCAGCGCATCAGGTACTTCGCGTCCTCGACGCTCTCGCCCTTGGTCGGCGAGATGTAGACGATGCGGCCGCGGCTCCCGTCGCGCTCGGTGAAGGGGCGGGCCATGTCCTCGGGCAGGTCCTCGATGCCGAAGGGGGCGAGGTCCGCCGGCGGGATCATGGGCTCGATCTTCGCCCAATCCGCGTCCTCGATGACGCCGCGGCTCCGCGCCTTGAGCACGAGCTCGCGGATCTCGCCGATGACGGGCAGCTTCGCCTGCTGCTCCTCGGGGACGAAGTCGTAGATGGTGTGGATCGACTCGAAGGGCTTCTCGCCCTCCGGGGCTCGGTCGCGCCGCGCCTCCAAGGCCTCGACGAGGGGGCGGACCTGGTCGAGCCGATCGACGACGATGGCCATCCCGTCGTTCGTGGCCTGCCCCACGATGTCGCTCACCAGCGCCGAGAGCCGCATCCTCTCCGCGCGGGAACGCACGTCGTTGCGGATGCGCTTCATGTCGTACTCCATCGGGTCGGAGGCGACGTAGCGGGCGACCAGGAACGAGCCGGCCACGGTCAGGCCGAGGCAGCCGATGGCGATCGCGCGCGGGAAGCGCTGGATGAGGAAGACGAAGGGCGCGTCGTAGCCGATGCCGCGCCGCCGGAGCCGCTGCAGGAAGCCCTTGCCCTCGCTCTGCCCGTTCTCGAAGGGCCGCAGCTTCTCCAGCGTGGCCAGGACGGAGGGGAGGAGGAGGTAGGTCGCGAGCCAGCAGAGCAGCATCCCCGCGCCGCCGATCAAGGCGAAGTGCTTGAAGCCGCGGAAGTCGGTGACGACGAGCGAGCCGTAGGCGGCGCCGGCTGCGGCCGCGGCGGTGAGGGTGGCGAGCCAGGTGCCTCGGTGCGCGATGCGGATCGCGTCGGCGACGCTCGCCTTCGAGCGCCGCGCCTCGAGGTAGCGCGCCATGTAGATGATGGAGAAGTTGATGCCGTTGCCGACGATGATGCTGACGAGGAAGCCGGTCGCGACGTTGAGGTGACCGATGACGAGCCACGTCAGGCCGAAGGTCCAAATCGTGCCGGCGGAGACGGCGATGCCGAGCGCGATGAGGGTCCGGACGCGCAGGTAGTAGAGGAGGACGACGCCGAGCACGAGGCCGAGGCCGAGGGCGCCGACGTGGACGAGGTCTTCCTTGACCGCGTCGTATTCCTCCATGCCGGTGACGAGATCGCCGGCGTAGCCGATTCGCACGTCACCGAAGGTGGGCGAGGTCGCCTGCGTGGTGTGGATGACGCCCTCGATCTTGGCCATCGCCTCCTTCGCCGCGTCGAGCTCGCCGGCGGGGATGGCGGTGCGGACGGCGACGACCAGGGCCTTGCCGTCCTTCGACTGGTAGTAGCCGTCGGGAAAGCGCTCGACGAGGTCGGCCTTGTCCCCGGCCAGCTCGCGGAGGCGCTCCTCGGCGGCGATCGGCTCGGGCTCGTCCTCTTCGTCGAGGAGGTTCGTGCCGAGCTTCTTCGAGACCTCGAGGTCCCACTTGGCCTGCAGATCGCCGCGGAGCTCCTCCAGCGCATCGAGGGGCGCGAAGAGGCCCGCGCGCTTCTGGAGGAAGTCCCGCGCTTCGTGGACGCCGTGCGCGGTCGAGCCGACCCAGGGCGGGCCGAGCTCCTTCAGCTTCGGGACGAGCGCGTCGCCGAGCTCCCGCAGCACCGTGGAGTCCTCGCCCTCGAGGAGGATGAAGAGGTTCGAGACGGAGGCGGTGCGATCGGCGACCCTCCGGAGCTCCTGCACGCTCGGTTGGCTCTCGGGAAGGAGCTGGTCGAGCCCCGTGCGCAGCTCGAGCCGCGCCGCGAAGAGCATGCCGACGAGGGTGATTAGGCCGCCGAGGAGGAGGACGATCGCGGGGCGTCGCGCCTGGATCGAGCCGAGCCGAACGAGCCATCGACCCAGGAAGCCATCGGGCTGCGTCGGTTCGAGCGGTGTTTCGACGAGATGCTCGTCGGATGGGTGGTCGATGCGCGCTTTTTGCCCTGCTTGCCCGTGATTGGTCACCCTCTGCTCCCCGTTCGCGGGGGTCTGACGCATCGCGCCGGGGGGCGCCAATGCGATGCCGAGGGCCGAAATTCGGCTCCGTCGAGGGCGAAACCCGTTGCCGAGGACTCAGCGCCGACTGGTGCTCAGGTCTCGGGACCGGCCCGACCAAAGGTGTGCAGACCGGCGATGAGCAGCGACATGCCCGCCATGCTGGTCAGCCCGCCCAACGTCGGTCGCCCAGCGCTCGCGAGCGCGATGCCGAGGGCCGCGAGCAGGGCGCCGGCGAGGAGGAATTTGCGGGGAACGGTGGTCGCGTCGGTCATGGGAGCTTGCGGGCCTTGGCTTGGACGACGAAGTCGCGGACGTCGCGTTGGAGCTTCTTCTCGGCGACGACGCCGGACTTCTGGCGCTCCTCGCCGAGGTGATCGTCGGCGCGGTACTCGTCGGCGAAGAGGACGAGGACGACGGTCCCCGCGTCGGGGCCGTGGCCCTGCACGACGGCGAGGTCGTCGTTGGTGGGGCGGGGCGGCAGATCGCGTCCGGGCTCGAGGTGGGCGAGGTCGGAGCTCGTCAGGTAGGCGATGCCCCACTTGTGGCCGCTCGCGGACACGTCCACGCGGAGCTTCTTGCCGGTGGGGAGCTGGATCTCGCGCGGGCCTTCCGGCTGGATGCCGGTGTCCTCGAAGGCTTCGGCGATGAGGGGGATGGCGCGCCGGGCATCGAGGGGGCGGGCTGCCTGGTGAGCCGCGCGAGGCTCCGGTGCCGAGCAGCCCGCGACGAGCGCGAAGGCAAGGGTCGCAAAGGCGAGTCTCGCTTTCATGCGGCGCAGGGTAGCGAAGGCGACCGCGAGGATCGACAGCTCCGCGCCACGAAGGCTGCCGTGCGGGTTCGCGGTGCTAACGTCCCCGACCGATGCCGCCCGGTCGGTGGATCGCACCGCTCGTCCTCTTGCCGCTCTCCGTCGGCTGCGCCCGTGCGCTCCCCGATCCCCGGAAGGCGGCGCAGGACTATGCCGACGCCCTCGCCAAGGGCGACGCCGAGGCGATCCACGCGATGATGAGCGAGCGCTCCCGTCGCGAGCTGCACGTCGAGGACGTCCGCAAGCTCGTGGACGACGCCCGCGAGGAGCTCGTCGCCCAGGCCAAGGCCGCGAGCGATCCGGCCTCCCGCGTCGAGGCGAGGGCCCAGGTCCGCTACGCCGACGGTGAGGAGGCGAGCCTCGATCTCGAGGAAGGCGTCTTCAAGGTCTCGTCCGCCGACGGACTGCCCGCCCTCGCGCGCACGCCCGAGCAGGCGCTCGCCCAACTGCGCCGGGTGCTGGCGAGGCGCAGCTATCCCGGCCTGATTCGCGTGCTCTCGCCGTCGACGCGGACCGCGATCGAGAGCGATCTGCGGTCTCTCGTCGAAGGCCTGACCCATCCCGAGGGGCTCGAGATCGACGTCCAGGGCGAGAGCGCCTCGGTGCGGACCGAGGGCGGGCACGTCGTGAAGCTCAAGCGCGAGCAGGGCGTCTGGTACGTCGAGGACTTCGATTGATGGCCGGCCCCAAGCTCTCGCGCCGCGCGCTTCTC
>Ga0180215_1004157_pt1 | contig 13064 bp, 12 predicted proteins | sample eDN3rd37CBELigBY_FD_128871 | JGI IMG/M metagenome (GOLD analysis project Ga0180215, IMG submission 128871) | Enriched backyard soil microbial communities from Emeryville, California, USA - eDNA 3rd pass 37_C BE-Lig BY (version 2) (version 2) | ecosystem: Environmental > Terrestrial > Soil >...
ATACAACCTGAAATGATTAATCAACTGAATTCCTTACAACAAATCCTTCAAGAACAGAACCAATTAGTTGAAAAACAAAAAAAGATTATCATTCAAAGCAAAAGTCTTTCTGAGGAAGAAAAACAACAGTTGCTTTTGAATTTAGATAGTTTCATGTCTTTTTCCAGTGCAGTTGATTTAAAACAAGGCATTCCAGAATTCGAGTCTACGCTGTTAACCCTTTCACAAGGTTCACAGCAAGTGCAGAGTCAACTTGATCAGGTTGTAAAAGGACAACTATCGATGTATGAAGGCGCTAAAAAATTAGCTGAAGGGCAGCATACCTTTAGTTCAAATCTAGGGACATTTAACAAAATGTTAGCCGAAGCACATAGTGGTGCTAACCAATTAACGGATGGAACTCGCGCTGTTTCCGACAGTATTTTAAAAATGGACCATGCAAGCAATCAATTTGTAAAAGAGATTGAAAAACTTAACTCTAGTGCCAATCAGTTAAGTGAACACTCTCAAAAACTTGCGGATGGTTCCGCATCAATATATAAGGGATCTTCCCAATTATCTGATGGAACAGGCCAATTACTTTCTTCGTTACAATCTGGTGCTACAAAAGCAAACGAATTGAAATTGAAGGATGAAAATTATAACATGTTGTCTAATCCAACAAAGTTGGAACCACACAAAATTAGTGAGGGAAATGAATATGGAGCTGGCTTAATTCCTTATATTTTGTCTATTGGCTTGATGGCTAGTGCATTAATTTTCTCTTCTAGTTATCAACTTAGGGAAACACCTTTAGAACCAACATCCGGGGCTTCTTGGTTCCTCAGTAAGCACAGTGTAGTTATTGTGGTTGGTTTAGTTCAATCAATTCTAGCTGTTACTATACTTATTCAAGGCATGGATTTAGAAGTTAAAAATACATGGGGCTTATATCTATTTACCATTTTGACGAGTCTTACCTTCCTATCTTTGGTGCAAATGCTCTGCACTATTTTTGGAAAAATAGGACAGATTTTTGGATTCATTCTACTCTTATTGCAAATTGGTGGCAGCTCAGGTACATTTCCTATAGCTTTAGCACCTCCATTTTATCAACACATACATGCATACCTTCCAATGACGTACACTATAAAAGGATTTCGGGATTTTATCTCGATTGGAAATGGTCTACATGATGTATGGAGCCATGCATTAATGTTAGCCATATTTGGATTAGTTTTCAATGCTGGTACTTTCTTATTTTTTGTTCTTCAATTAAGGCGTAAGCAAAACATCTCTGCCGCTTAAGGAAATCGCAATTTCTCAATATTAAATTTGAGAAATTGCGATTTTTTGTTACTCAATAAATGCGCCCTTTGTTGAAATTCACAATATTATAAAGGATAGCTGAATACACTCACGACTCTTGCCTAAATAACCCATAAAAAAACGGAACTGTTGAAACCAAATAATCAAGGCAAAGACGATACTTCTATAATAGTATCGTCCTACCTAATTCCAATTAATTTATTATTTTATCGTCTTTACTATATATTGTAATGTGGTAAGGATCGTTTTTAATGCTTGATTTCATTTGTTCTGATTTTAGAAAATCATCAATGACTTTTTCAAGCTGTTGGGCAAAATCTTTCGCACTTTCGTCCGAACTAGGTAAAGTAATAAACGCTTGAATCTCTGGTTCTGGGTGGACAGAATATCCTACCATTCTAACTTTGTAATCTTTTTTCCCTAATAAATCTTCACTAACTACGTCAAGAATCTCCCTCCATCGTATATCTTGTTCTCTCTTCTTCATATCTATTTTTTTAATTTTTAATGGAATGGAATCTATATTATTGGCTTTAAGAATTTGATTAACTACTTTCTTCATCTCATCGATTCTGGTCTCAGTATTAGGAATCTCTATTTCAATTGTTTTTGGATTATAATTCAGTGACAGTGACAATACGTTGTAATCACGTTTTTTTAACTCTTTAGTAATTGCAGGGTAAAATATATCATATTCCCGTGCAAATTCTATACTTTGCTTCTCTTCCTTCTCATCTACTTCAATCTTGCGTTCCTTATATCTAGTCACTTTTATTGAATAGGCATCATAATTTTTAGATTGTAAAATGTCCTTCGCAATATTTTCTACATCACCTTTAACAGTATCAAAGTACTTTTCCGACCCTTGGATTGTTATATATATTACCTTTTCAGGAAATGAGACTCCTGCTCCAGTACTGTTATAACCTTTTGCTCTTAGTTCTTCTGAAATAACTTTAACTATATCATTCTTAGATTCAAAAATTTGCCCTAAATATGGAATTTTCGATACGACTTTTGCCATAGCCGGAGAAACAAAAGCTGAACCGATTAATAGGCCAAAAAAAAGAATGGCTGCACTGCTAAAGTAAAACACTTTCTTACCAAGACTTCGTTGATTTTTTTTACCTCTTTTAATACCAATTTCAATCGTTTGATCCAATTTGTCTTCAGGAATTTTTATTTTGTCCACTTCTTTTTTAACGTTGTTGGATAAATAATCGTTCATCAGATACACTCCTCTTTTAAATCCGACTTCAATTGATTTATAGCTCTATGCAATCGGGTTTTGACAGTCCCTTCAGGACATTCCAATATTTCAGCAATTTGTTTTATAGAAAGGTCTTTGTAATATCTAAAAATAATTACTGTTTTATATTGCACTTCTAATCGCTCAATTGCTTCAACTAAGTCCAATTTTTCTTCAATTCGAAGGTTTGAATCACCGCGAAATCCATTAACATCACTAAATGGAATCATACGGTTATTTTTCTTAATAAAATCTAAGGCCGTATTAATTAAAATTCTTGATATCCAAGTGGAAAAAAAATGAGGATCCTTTAGTTGTTTGATTGATATATAAGCTTTGTAAATCGTATCCTGTACAATATCAAGGGCATCATCTTCATTTTTTACATATAAATAGGCCATACGAAAGAGTTTGTTCTTTTCATCTTGAATCAACTCTTGAAATGCTTTTTCGTTTCCTCTTCTTGCCTTCTTTATTTTTTTCTCAGCCGACATGTACTCACCTCTTTTTTCTAACCGTTAGACTATCCATACTACAAAAACGTTTCATTAAAAATAAAATAATCCTAAATGGTACCAATAAAACAAACTTAATTTAACATTGGATTATAGAGAAAAAGGCGTGTTCCTATAGAAACATGCCCAATCGTAATATGAAGTAAATTATTATATAGGAATTTACTTATATTTAAACAAGGAATTTTATTCGGTGACTACCATCTTATTAAACTATATGGCCCTTTCATGCAAAAAGGATGCTTTTCCTATTCCGGAAATGCTCCCTTTTGTTGAATATAAGTTTGTTAAGGTCGGGACAAATGTTTGTACTCCAAAATTCTTATTTTGAAATTGTGATCACATAACTGCTTATTAAGTTTCTCACTATCACAAGATGGAAATATTCTTACTTTAACAAAATCCTCGTTAAATTCATTTGGATTATCCTTTAAAGGTACTTCAATCCTTACAGAAACATCATAAGAATGATTGTTATTGTAATTTATACCAACAATTCTTTTCCATTGCCAGCCAACGAAAGAATCACCCTCATACTCTTTTACAACCTTTTTATCAATAGACGGGAACACAATATCTGCAATGATATCCTCTGTCGTAAAATACTCTCTTTCCGTATTTAAAACAGTTTCTGCCTTAACAGTTTGTAAAGGAGTAATAGCAAATAGCACTAATCCATATAAGATTATGTATTGTTTAACCATCAAAATTCACCTCATAATTACATTTACCCCTTATTCTTCACAATTTGTGATTCCTTATCACAGCAAAAATACACACTATTAATTGTTTTAGAGTCGTTGCTCAAAACTCTTGGCCCGATTCATAAAGAAGAACGTATCTCTTGCTACAGAAATGCGCCCTATTGCGTAATGGAACTTTCAAATTTAACCTATTTTACTTCAATCCCCTTTTTCGCCATAACAAACGAAACTATTGCAAATACAATTAAAAAGAAGGCGAGAATTCCGTAAGCTGCACCTTCGAATCCCCTAATATTTACGAAACCAATGTAAAACATAATAATTGTAGCTATAATTGTTAAGATTCCTGGTATTGTTCAAACAAATAAAGAAAGATTCATTTTTTTAAACCACCATGTACACAATAATATAACAATACCTGGCATAACAGCCATCAGAAAAGGTGCTAAAATCATCATTCGTGAACGTTCTATTAAACCATTTGTAATCGGGAGAAAAAATTGGATGTTCTCAAACACACCGCGAGGTGCTAGAGGAAGTGCCATCATGTATAGTGTGGTTGAAACCGCAAAAGAGAACAATTTAAGTCCCTATCATTATCTTCTTTATTTGTTTGAAACACTCCCCAATATCGATTTAAACAATAAAGAAGAAATTGATAAAGTCTTGCCGTGGTCAATGGATTTACCATCTAGTTGCAGAGTACCGAAAAAAAGTAAAGCAAACAAAAAATAACTCCAAAATCAACTTTTATTGTATATTTTGGAGTTACTTGACGTTTACCGTCAAAATACAGTACCTATGGGGATAATTCATACATCATGAAAACGATTAAACATTAATGACCATTAAATAAAGGCCGACATATACAATGTTTGATTCTCCAAACTAGTATATGTCGGCCTTTTAATACGATTGACTGCTTGTAAAACATCGGGAGGTATTTGAATGGAAATTAAATAATGAATGCCATTTAAATGGTAAAACTTGAACAATAAAACTCAATTACTTATGATACGGTTCACCGTAACGCATCTAAATGAGGTTCTTGTACTAATATCCTAAAATACTCACAAGATATTATTCCCTTATTTTTTTACTACCTTTACTTTAAGTTTATTGCTAGAATATTTAGATTTTTGCTTGCTATCCATTACACGAACTACTACTACTTTATTGAGTTTTAATTTCTTATTTAACTTTGCTTTAAAATATCCTTTTTTATCGGCTTTAATATTGTCTGCGTAATAACTATAATCCTCTGTTTTTATTATTAAATGTGCATTAGGCAAGGTTTTCCCTGTTATGTATTTACTATTAACTGTTACTTTGTTAATCTTTAATGGAACTGGATTACTATTTTTAATAGTGAAAGTCTTTACAGTTTTATTTCCCGCAAAGTCCTCAGCCACAAAGGTATACTTTCCATTTTTATATACTTCAAATTCCAATGGATTTCCCGTCATTACAGTATTTATATCATTAATATATCTTATAGAGTCATCATAACTCCCATCTGGCAATTTAACACGGTAAACACCTATATTATCTGTTACATTAACTTTTAAATACTGAACACTATCCCAAGTATCCACATAAGTCTTAACAAATTTTATAACAGGTTTACTTTTATCAATATTATTTATTGTAGCACCACACCAAATTTTATTGGAGTCCCCAAGATTTGCATCATTCGGGTCATAGTAATCTTTCCTTAAAACCATAAAATGATAATCCCCATTGTCCTTTGCTTTAATTGTGTATTTGCTTCCATAAGTAACTATAAAATTATTATCGCCAGGATTATATATAATTACATTATCACCATTATTATAATCTGTAGCATCAACAGTTATTGTTACTGGTTTATTTGTCATTTTAGATGGATTATCAACTTTAACTTTAACCTTACTATTATCAGAAAATGTTGTGGAAGTATACCATTGTTTTGTAGCAGCATAAGCAGATTTGTTATTATCTATATTAATTATTGAAACTATTAATAGTAAAACGATTGTTATAATATTAACTTTTTTCAGCATTATCTTTCTCCCCTTTGAAAACCTGTTAAGTTTTATATTTCCTGCACTTTATTAATAGTCATATGAATACGTTCTTAGCCGTCTTTCCAATGACATTTGTACCTATACCATCCACTGCACCTCCAATAATCCCCCCTACTAAAGGTACTGCTTTCCCTAAATTGACTACACCTTTTTCTCCAAACTTAGTCACTAATCTAAAACCAACTGCTTTATTTATTGATTTAATAATTTCGCCAGGTATTTTCTTTATAGCTTGTTTTGTAATTGCCGTTCCTGCTTTAATTCCAGCTTGTTTTAATATATCTGAAGCTGACTGACCTGTTAAACATACAAAAACAAATGTTTTAACTTGGTCATCCTTTAAATCATATCCTCTCATGTGTGCAATTGCTGCAATCATTCTAATTTGTACATAAGTGACGGAAGCTATATTGGCTGGAATGGCTACTGGTAAAGTAATCAGTCCCCCTAAACCAGTTAAAAACCCACTTGTTGCAGATTTAGAATTTTGCCATCGAACTAGACTGTCTATGGCTTTATCTATTGAATTATGCTTAGACATATAGTTCTCTGCTATTTCATAAGCTGTATCCGTACCTGGTATTCCATTTATAGATTTTTCATAAGCCCAATCCAACAATTTACCTGCTTTACTCTCCGTCAATTCCTTACCAGACATAATTCCCCTCCTGAAAATAGGATATATTCACTAATACTATTTTAATACAAAATAGGATATTGGAATATAAATTATTTCAATATTGGATATTTTGTTATGTCCCCAATCTTTATAAATGAAATAGCAAAGCTGAATATCTTCATATTGTCTCATGCCAATTCGTAATATTACTGTGTCTTTTAAGTAAGCTTCCTCCATGTACTCAACCTCCATTTGATTTTGGATGAGTTTAAGTAGTTCTTTTTCTTCTTCCAGTATTATCATTGCTTGATAAAATGGGAGTATAAAATCCTCTATGTCTTCACCATTACTTAGATATTCATAAAGACTGAAAAACTCTTCTTCTAAATATTGCATTAAATTCTCCTGTAGTTCCTGTTTTAGTGCTAATAAATCCTTTAACCTTTGCATTTTTTTCATACCATTGACCTCCATACTGTTTTTGGACACGCTCTGTGACCATACAAACTACGATTCCAAGCACAGTTCCTAAACAAGAAATATCGCAATATAATCACCTCCTTCCATCCTTAAAGTCTTTATTGTCTTTCTTTAATCAAAGGCATAAATAGATAGTCTAAATGCAACTCCTGCTTTAAATAAATCAATTGGTGACACACCATCCCATCCTTTCAAATCGTGAATTCAATAGAAAAAGGAGAAGAGAAATCATCCTTATTAGATGATTTCTCTTCTCCCTGTTTGGTAAAGTGTCTTACCACTTCATTATTAAAGTTTATGTGTATTGAATTAATCTTGCGTTTTTCCCCAATTGTTATTTTCTTAATTAGCAAATGCAAAAGTCGTTTTTTCTGCTCTGTTGTAATTGTTTTTTTATAACTAGATACAAAGTTAGTCACGACCTCCTTGACCATGCCATAATCCATCTCTTTTTTACCTATACTTTTATTTATAGGTTTCCATTAATTAAACGTTTAAAATACTACATATTGTGTACGATTAAGTTTTCATGTTATCCATAGCTATTCTGGTTGGAGATTTATATGGCGGGTACTGAGTTGATCTTTTAAAGGGACAGGTTGTTTGATTATTAATATCTTTAATAACATTTTTCATGTAATTAATACGATCATTGGGAAAATAGAAATTAATTTCTTCATTCATATTTTGTGGGATTTTTACGATATACATTGGTATGTTATCGTCAGGATATATTAATTTAAACTTTTTGGGCTGTTGAACCACCTCCAACCACTTAATATAACGTTCAATTAATAAATGCGAGATAATTCTATTTACAATATAATTCATACTTGCGATATTACAATTCAAGAAATTAAACTCTTGATCTTTGTTAGTAGGATTTAAGAGTTCTTCTAAATGTGTCATAAATGCTCCATGAAGAAAGGTACTAAACCTTTCTTTTATGCATTCAAAATCATAAGTTTCAGAAATTTTGATATGAGTCTCGATTTCTGAAAATGAATTTTTTCCCTCACATTCCATTCTCCATAAAACAAACGCAAAAGCATGGGGACATACATCACCGTTTTGATGTGCCTTATTGAATATTTTTACACATATACTGTGTTTTCTAATAATTTTACGTAATATATATCTGGTTATCGCTTTGTAAGTTATCCTAGTTTGTTTATAAATTTCAAAGAAAATACTATCTACCTTATTTTTTTCTGTAAATTTAAAATGTAAGAACCGGTAAGAAAAAGCCTCCATATAATGTTCTTTTAAAAGTGGATAATCATTTTTGATCTTGAAAATACCTTTATTAGAAGAAATTTTCACAATTTCATTATTATTGTCTAAACCCTCTTCATTAAAAGCAACAATTAATACTTTAGGTATCCAGGTTAAATAATTGGTTTCATTATTTTCGAGTTTATAATATTTTTTATAATTATCAAAGGGGTAATTTATATAGTATTTATGGATTTTATGTCGAGGTAATTTTATCCATGAATTTATGATTTTGTATTGAATTTTTGGTTGTATTTTCCATGATAAAAATATTGATCTTATATTTTCCGAGTCAAGAAAACAATAACCACAGCTGCATCGATAAGCCTCATTATTACCTTTATTAATAAGGTACTCTAGCATAGCCTTCTTACATTGTGGACATCTATCTATTAATTTTTGATCAGGATGAAATGCACAGTATTCAAATAATCTAATTTGATGAAAAATACTGTGATATCCTCGCCGTAAACATATTGGACAATAAGATAAATTGTTTTTAAAATAATTACCTACGTACTTAATTTGGGGAACTAGATGAATCAGTTTATCTATTAGAGTATCATGATATTCTAATAGATTGATTCCTAAAATATTTTCGGTCATTTTTGGATCAATACTAGGGAAGTGAATTAGATTACGATGTACACTTCTAGCAGATGAAATGTTTTTTAATTGCTTAACATTTTCATTTCCTATTAATCCTAAAACAGTGTTACCGTCAATTGCATTAGCATACTTGAATTTTTCTAATATTCCCCAAGGAGATTCATACTCTTGAATCCAATCAGTAGACCAAGTAAATTCAAAATTCACAATTTTTCATTCCCCTTTAAATAACACCAGTTTTTCTTCTTTAATTAATCTGATACAATTCTGATTGAATGTATCCAGAATTGTTAATCGCTTCTTGCCAATGAGTTTTATCGATGGTTGGTAAATCGAGACCATTACTCCCAAATCTTTTTAATGCATATTCAATTGTTAAGGTTATATATTGCATTGGGATTTCTACTTTCTGGGGTAATCCGAATTCTCTTCTTAAATCAACAAAAACTTGAAATAATTCTTCTGCAGAATGTTGTAATCTATATCCTCTAATAAATGAATCTACAAAAAAATATTTGGTAAAGGACCATTTACTATCTGAAGGATATTCGCAATAATCATCATAACCCATTAAACAGATTTTTAAATCATTAAGGGTCTGTATTCCTTTAAATTGATATTCTTGACTCATAAAACGACCTACTATTTGAAACTTTTCTCCACTAATAAATGCTGAACGTTGATGAACTAATTCTTTTTGTCCCACAAGGATTGTAGTTAGAGTGATACCGTATTCGTCTAATTCATTGTACAAATCCATCAGCCAATCATAATTTAATTCTACTAACCTTTGAGCATCATCAATGAAAAAAATTATCTTATTCTTACCAGAAAAGTCCGCCCGTTCAACGAGAAATCTCAAAAGTCTAAGCCTCTTCATGTTTGATTTACCATTTAAAATTATTGAATGCCCTACTCCATTTAATAAATCTTCAAAGAAAAAGTTTTCATTAGGGTTTTTATACTGCCTGCAACGAATATGATAAATAGGCGTGTTTTCTCCAAAATCTTGTGGTAAACAACTAATCAAATATGAAATAGCTCTCGTTTTCCCTAATCTTGGACGACCATAAATAATGGCACCTGGAGTCCTATTCTCAACCCATTGAATAACAGTTTGATACATTCTATCGATTTCATTGGTTGAAATTAGATATTTACCAGTTTCAACAGGATGAGTATCTTTTGGAATAAAGGGTCTAATAATGTCCCTTTGAGATTGATTGGATTCCAATATTTCTGACATTTCTTAACCTCCATATTTAGAAAGTTATTGTTCTTTTTAATATTCGTTGATCTATTTCGTTCTTTGCGTTGCTACTAATTTTGTTTTGTTTAATGCTATCTATTGATGCAGTATTATCTGATTTCGAGGTGTCTTCAATACAATTATTACCAAAACTATTCATTTTAGGGTATCGCTCTTTTTTGCTCTTCTGAACTTTCTTTAGATTTGCTAATTTATTTCTACTAGTTTTATTTTTTAATGCTTCTTTTTCTAAATGCTTTTGGTAAACTTGTATCGGGTCATCATATTGAGTGAAATGTATTATCTTATTATTTTTAAGTTTATTTATGGCCTTCCTAGTCCGTAAATCATGTGGAGTTATCCCCCATTTTCCTGTCGCAGTTAAACTCCCTAATTCACTTCCATCTGCTAAAAATGCTTTTATAACTCTTATATCATCTGTATTGATTAGTAATTCAAGTGTTTTATTTATTAAATGTGGTGAACGGTTTAGTACTTCGTTCGTGTATCTTACTCCTTCATAATAAACGAAAGGTCTTCTCCCACTTTTCTCGTTTCCATTAACCATTCTGGTTACTTTTAAAGAAAAAAAGGCTACTTCATTGCGTTTTTCCTCTGGTAATTGAAGTATTGTCATTCCTCTATCTACTCTTTGTTGAAAAACCTCTAGTGGACTTAGATTATTATTTCCTTCATGGGGGCTTCCGTTATATTCGGCAATTAAAACATCTGTAAGTTCTTCAAGGTGTTCGGATGTAATTCGATATTTAACAGCGTTTTCTTCTGAATTCTTTCTTTTTGGATCTTGTGGGTTACTTCCAGTTGTAGAAGGCAATCGATGATAGCCATTTTGTTCTAGGGTTCGGAAAAAACGTTCAATAATGGGTCTTCGAACCGGTACTGCAACAGGTCCCATATTAACTGAACAGCCAACTAAATCTATAAGTTTATTTTTTACATTCTTTGCAATATTAGCTTTTGCGTTATCATAACAAAACTCGTCCCACAGTCCAAAACTAGCTTCGGGGATTAATCTTGATGGGTAGTTCGCCTTTTCAGAATAGTTTAAGCCTTCAATTGTTAGTGATTTCTTTTTCCAGGGAATAATGGCATTCCTAATACACATTAAAACGTCATGAGAGGAATATTCTTTGTTTAAGCAAAGGTGATAGCCAATTATAGCCCGCGTTGCCACATCGACAATAGAAAGAATCCATATTCGATTCATTACTTCAACTATTTCATCCCCCTCTGGAGTTTTAAAAATTATAGCTATGGAAGTATCAATTCTATGACCGTCAAATTCTACTCGTTCTAAAGGTCTTATAGTCATTGGGTTATTTTTGATACCAATTCCAGTGTTTTTTGCAACCATCGCTGCTTGTTCACCATTTCGTTTTGCTACTTCAACAAAATGGGATCTTGATAGTGTTTTTACATACCGTTCAAGAGACTTTTTTGCCAATGATTTTGTATTAAAAGGGTATTCATTCATTTTTAATCCTAATATTCTACACTCATTAATAAACTTTTTGTGCAAATTTTTAATACTAATGATAGGATCGTTAATTTTGTTCTTATTACTTTTTCTGTTAAAATACGAATCTATTATGAATTCTTTTAGAGTTGGGTAGGTGTCAAGTAATAAACTGAAGGCACCTGTGAAATTATTGAAATCTTCTTCTTTATTTATCGGAAAAGCATTTCTAGTATATTCTTTTAATCTTTTATAAGGAATTAACGCTCTGTACCCAATTATTTCTTCATTTTCGTCTTTTTCTAAGCATCTTTTAACAAATCTATGAATCTCATCTCGTCGTAAACTCGTTACGCTTTCTATATCTTTTACCTTCATGTCAGTGGATATGAATAAATCAACTGCTTTTTTTCTTTCTAAAAATATCTTACGGTTTTCAGGATCTAGATTTTCTATCAATACTGTTGGCCAAAGTGACGTATCCAGTGAATTTTGATCTATATTTAAATTTTCAATATTTCTTCTACCCATCAATCCACACCTCTGTATTGACTCCAAAATGACTTTGGGATATATTAGATTGTATTTCTCCCTTAAAAATCATCCAACCAATTAAAATAAATAGTCTATTTGAATTTAATTCCAATTTATTCAAAAGAGTTTCAAGAGATATTTTTTGAGGCATGCTTTCTTTTAGTATTTTTTTGATTTTATACTTATCAATATCTGTAGGGGCGGATTGTTTCATTGTTTTTAAAATTAATTTCACATTAGAGAGTAATAGCCTGTTTTCACGAATTTGATTTTCGGTTTGTACATAGTGTTTATACCCATTCTCATTGCACCACTCTTTTTGAACAGCAATTTGATCAATTACCTTAGGTTTATTAAGTTCAGAAGAATATTTGATTTCTATAAATTCCTGCTGTCCATCAATATATTTAATCCACATATCGAAAATTGAATTCTTAACTTTCCCATTTATAAGACTTGTTACTTCTAAAGGCTGTTCGCAAAATTCTGAAATTTCAGGATTGGATTCCACAAGTAACCAATGCTCATATTCTAAATCGCTAAACAAATAAACATCTCTTTTTAATTTTGGACTAAATGAATACCATCTATTATTTCCAAACCGTGTACTTCCATCAGTAATTACTGGAGTATACACATCTCTTCCCCCTTTTAAATTAACATTATAATTATTCTCATAATTACAACAATCTTCAATATATCCAGAAAAGTACAAACTTTTGTGTCTCTAGTATAAATTGTACAAACTTTTGTGTCTATTATAAGGACAAAAGAGTTTGTACAATTTCAAGTGTATATACCATTAAATCAGTATTCTATTACATTTATGATGTACAAACTTTTGTGTCCTTTTACACCTTTTCCTTTAGGAAATTCTGAGTGATGTTGCTTTAAAATAAAGTTTGATCAAAAATACCTCACAAATCCGTATTTTACGGTAAATAAGAAGAATCCATTTTGAAAAAAGAGGATCAAAATG
>Ga0180215_1004158_pt1 | contig 13060 bp, 10 predicted proteins | sample eDN3rd37CBELigBY_FD_128871 | JGI IMG/M metagenome (GOLD analysis project Ga0180215, IMG submission 128871) | Enriched backyard soil microbial communities from Emeryville, California, USA - eDNA 3rd pass 37_C BE-Lig BY (version 2) (version 2) | ecosystem: Environmental > Terrestrial > Soil >...
AAGTTGCAAGCGAATCACCTGCAACTTCTTTTTTATTGGGTTATATTTTCTTTTTCAATAATAGAGTCAGACTTTCTAACTACTACTAATGCAATGATACTAGATATCGTTAAGAATACAGAAGATGTTAAAAATGCTTCAGTAGTAGTCATTCCAAACATACCTGTAATAGAAGAGCCAAATACAACACCTAGTGAAAAGAAACCATAGAAGAGCCCAAATGCTTTACCTCGTCTATCATTACCTGAATGGATTGTAATAAGTGAGCTAATCGATGGAAATAGTAAAGCGAAACCTATACCATATAAAGCCATTGTCCCATACATTACAGAAAGTTGTGAAGTAAAGCTTAAACCGACTAAAGCTAAAGCAATAATCAACATCCCGATTGCCATAATAATTTCATTTCGGTATCGATCATAAATTCGATTAGTTGGTAGTACGAAGAAAAGAATGGCTACAATACCAAAAATACTTAGTAACATTCCGCTTGTTTGATCTCCAAATTGGAGTTCACTTGTTTTTAGAGGTAATTTATATGCCAAAATTCCTTGTGAGAACATTAATGAAAAAGCTCCTAAATAAGCGGTAAGTAAACCAGGTTTTTTAAGTAATTGTAAATAGTCTTGTAAAGTCACTTTTTCTTCACTTTCTTCATCGTCTGTTTTTTCAACGTTTTGTGGTTTTAAAATGATTAAAGATAAAATACCAGCGATGATCATTAAAAAACCAATCGTGTTGAACACTGCTCCAGTACTAATTCTTTGACTAACAATTCCTCCGAATGCTGGACCAAATACAGCAGAAAAACCAACAGCTGCTCCAGAAAAAGCCATAGCTTTTCCGTTTTTCTTTTTCTTGTTAAGTATGGAAACATAAGTAAATGCTGCAGGAACTAATAAACCAGCACTTATACCGTGCAATAGTCGAACGATTAATAACAGAATTGGAGAAGTAATAAAAGAATAAGTAAATAAAAGTGCACCTGTTACAAAAAATCCAATTACTAAAACAATTTTAGGACCATTTTTATCAACAAAATGACCTGAAAAAATATTACTGAAAAGGTTTGAGAATGAGTAAGCTGCAACAATAAAACCGATTAAGCTTACAGATGCTCCTAAACTTTGAGCGAAAGTACTCATAATAGGTAATTGAGAAAACATGTCAAAGAATGACAAACCGATTAAAAAATATAAAAAAACGATCATTTTATCCCTCACTTTCTGGGTTTAATATATAGAAATTAATTCATTAATGGTTATATTATAGCATTAAAAAATTCATATGTGGTCGTACAACTTTTTGTAAAAAGAAATTTATCAGTCATAGAAAAAGCGACATTTATAGTCGCCAATGTATTAATAGGTTGGTTTTTTATTCCAATGTTGTTGGATAAATTCATCTCTTCCAGATTTTTTACGGTCTTCCATATACTCCTCTGGATTTTTCTTATAAAAATCTTGATGATAATCCTCTGCAGGATAAAATGGGCTAGCTTCAATAATAGGGGTAACAATTGGTTTTTTAAAGCGACCACTTTTTGCTAAGCTTTCTTTTGAAAGTTCAGCAATTCGTTTCTGAGTTTCGTTATGATAGAAAATTGCTGTACGATATGAAGGACCTCTATCATGAAATTGACCGTCTGCGTCTGTTGGGTCGATTTGTTGCCAATATATATTCAAAATTGTCTCATATGAAATAATATCGGGATCAAATGTAATTTGAACAACTTCATAATGTCCTGTAGTGCCTGATTTTACTTGCTCATACGTTGGGTTTTCAACCGTTCCTCCACTATAGCCAGAGATAACACTCTCAACGCCATTCCATTTATCAAATGGTTTCACCATGCACCAAAAACATCCACCTGCGAACGTTGCCTTTTCTAAACGTTTTTCCATTTTCTTCCCTCTCCGCCATTCAAAATTTTGTTCTAGGAAAATAACAATGAATATTTTAACACCATTATCGAAAAAAAGAAAACGAAACAGCTTTTAATATTTATGCGAAAAATAATGGGAGTAGGTATAAACTCTCAGAAAATGACTCAATTTATAAATGAGTTGAGGATTAAAGGAGGATATTATGGAACATTTAAAGGCTATATTTATTAAATTTATTCTATTTACAGCAGTACTTTCTATTGTCTACGGCTTTATTTACGGAGTTTCATTCGTTTATGTATTGGCACTAAGTGTCTGGATGACGATCTTAACTTATATAATTGGTGATTTGTTAATTTTACCTCGTTTTGGAAATTTAGTTGCTACAGTAGTTGATTTTGCATCTTTACTAATAGGATTTTATTTACTTGGTTTATTCTATTTGGACCCACCTTTCCGTTATGGAGTATCTAGCTTTTTAGCATCATTATTAATTGGAGTCGGTGAAATCTTCTTGCATTCTTACTTAGTTCGAAATATTTATGATAATCGAAGAGAATATCGTTCAAAAACAACGAATGAATTCAGAAGAAAACCCGCATTCCAAACGGAGATAGCTGAAGAAACCTATCCTGAAGTCAATACAGGACTAAAAGATAAAGAAAAGAAAGAATAAAATAAGGAAACAGCTGTTGCTGTTTCCTTATTTTTTATGAATTTACCATTTGAGTACCATCTTGCTTAATTATTTTCTTCATTAAATCGCTAATCATTTCACGGTTTTTCTTTCTTGACAATGTGTAGGCTGTGGCTCCCCCAGCAATGCTAACTCCAATTAAAGATAATAACAAAGAAGTGTTATTTTTTCTTCTTTTAAATAAATTTCTATACATAGGAGCCATGTTTATATTTTTTAACATTCGATTTAGTTTCACTTCTGATTCCCCCTCTTAAAAATTGAAGAATTTATCTTCTTTCCTATTGTTTGATGAATGAACAAGACTATTCGAGGGAGTCTTATCAGAAATTGGAGATAAAAACCATTTCCTATGTTCATAAAATATATACATTAAAACAAGAAATTCCATCAACTTCCACTATAATTACATATAATCTTCCTTTATACTCAAGTAATGGAGGGGGATCAAATGGATATATTTATGATTTCTATTTTTGCATTCATCATATTTTGTTCTCTCATTTATGTTGCTTATCAAAACACTAAAAAAGTGAACGTTAATACAATTAAAGTTGAAAATAAAAAGATAAATAAATTGAAAATACTACAACTGTCCGATATCCACTTAGAAAATATTTCTGTTACTCCAGAAAAGTTAAAAGAATTGATTGGGGATGAACCCATTGATTTAATCGCTCTTACTGGAGACTTTTTAGAACGAAAGCGGTCAATTCCAAAGTTTATCCCATACTTAAAAGTACTTCAAGAAACTAATCCAAAATATGGAATTTTTGCCGTTTTCGGTAATCATGATTATGTATTATCAAAACAAAACTTTAAGAAGTTAAAGGATTTGTTAAATCAATATGGCTGTACTACATTACAAAATGAACATGTTACGATTAATGTTGAAGGAGCATGTTTAAATATAATTGGAATTGATGACTATAGTACAAAAAGAAGTGATATTGAAAAATCTTATCAAAATCTTCCTGATGGGTATAACTTAGTATTAACGCATGACCCAAATATTGTATTAGAAATGAAAGACTTTCATTTTGATTATTTATTATCTGGACATTTTCACGGTGGTCAAATATATTGGCCAAAACCTTATCATTTAGTTAAAATGGGAAAACTCGCTCGCAAAAAAATAATCAAAGGTCTTCATTATGCAGGTGAGAAACCTTACTATATAAATGAAGGTCTAGGACAAACAGGTGTTAATATTCGAGTAAAAAGTCGACCCGAAATAACTTTCCATATGATTGTATCGTAAGGCCAAAGATGATTTCTTTGGCTTTTTTTATTCTCCTCAAATTAACAATTATGTTTCTGCATTTTTTAACCATACTAAAGATAAAAGTTAGGGAAGGAGTTTTTTTATGCTAACAAATCAACAAATTTCCACCTTCCGTCATATTTTGCAACAAGAAAAAATAGAGACACTGAATCGTCTTCAAAAAAGTGATGAAAAAGATTTGAACAAAGGTCATCTTCATGAATCAATCGGAGAACTATCTAGTTATGATAACCATCCAGCAGATGAAGGAACAGAGCTATTTGAAAGAAGTAAGGATTTAAGCTTAATCGATCATGAACGTAAACACTTAGAAGATATTGATAAAGCATTACAGGCAATAGAGAATGGGACTTATGGAAAATGTGAAGTATGTGGGAAAGATATCCCACTAGAACGGTTAGAAATCCTCCCAACAACCACGTTTTGTAAGGAACATAGTCCTGACCAGGTTATTTCTACTGAAGGCCCAATAGAAGAAGAGGTTTTAATGCCTCCATATGGTAAATTTGATTTTGATGATTCTGAAGATGAAGGGGTATCTTTTGACTCTGAAGATTCTTGGCAAGAGGTGGCTAGCTGGGGAACATCTGAAACCCCGTCAGATTTTGCTGAACCAGAAGGCCATTATAATGATGTGTATATTGAACCAGATGAGAACATTGGATATGTAGAAGATATTGAAAACTTTGCTGCTGTCGATTTATATGGCAGAAATGTAACAGTGTATCCGAATAAACAACATGAGAAATATGAAGAAGAATTAGATGAATTAGGGTATATGACCCAATGGGGCGATTTACCTGCTTTTGAAAAAGAACCCTATACTAAGGATGCAGAAGACTAATTAATTTAGAATGTCAAAAATGGTTTCCTTGATAAAGTAAAAATTCAAGACTGAATCATTTTTGACATTCTCTATTTTTTGAAACGAAGTGGGTGAAATGTCAATATTTGTATGTTAAACTAAGAGATATTTCGAAAATAAAAATAATTTTTAGATTTAAGTTGGGGGAAACAAATGAAAGTAGTATCATTTCTAAAACCTTACCGGAAACCGATGATTATCGCCTGGTTATTGATGCTAATTGAGTTAACGGTAGAGTTATTGTCGCCAATTTTAATGGCGAAAATCATTGATGAAGGTATTATCCCTAAGGATTCTAGAGTGCTATTGACATGGGGGATTGTGTTACTAATATTGAGTCTCATTTCATTTGCTTCAGGAATTACAAACTCATTTTTTGCAGCAGGCGCTGGACAACATTTTGGTTATGATATTCGGAAAGAATTATTTCGTAAAATTCAAAATTTATCCTATTCAACGATCAATGAATTTTCCACTTCTTCATTCATTACGAGATTAACGAATGACGTAACACAACTCCAAAATATTGTCTTTATGAGTTTGCGAATTGCTTTCCGTGCACCACTATTAGTTTTGTTTGGAACTGTGATGGCTTTTATCGTGAATTGGAGGCTTGCACTTATATTTGTTCTATCCATTCCTGTTATTGTCGTTATTCTTATCTTTGTTATGAAAAAAGCGACTCAACTTTTCCAAACTTTGCAAAAACGTTTAGATCACGTAAACCGGATAATGAGAGAAAATTTACAAGGGATTCGTCTAATCAAAGCATTTTATCAGTTCACGTTTGAGCGAGAACGATTTAAAAAAGTAAACAAGAATTTACAAGATTCTTCTTTAAAAGCTTTTCGTTTTATTGAGTTTACTGGACCTAGCATATTATTTTTAATGAATATTTGCATTGTGCTCGTTCTTTGGTTCGGACAAAAAGAATTATTAGCGGGTCATACAAATGCTGGAGACTTAGTGGCAATTGTTAACTATGGAACAAGAATTACAATGGCATTAGGGATGCTTACTTGGATTATTATGGCTTTCTCTCGTGCAAAAGCTTCGAATGATCGAATTAATGAAGTGTTAAGCATGGAAGACGAGAAAGACGCTCCAATAAGTACAAAAGTATTCATCAATGAAGGGAAAATAGAATTCGAGAATACTAGTTTCAGATATCCGAATCAGACATTTGATGCAATCCGTAATATAAATTTTTCTGTAGCTCCAAAACAAACTGTTGCTATTATCGGTGCAACTGGATCTGGTAAAACAACGATTTTTCAATTAATACCAAGGCTTTTCAATGCGACAAAAGGTAAAGTGAAAATTGATGGGGTGGATGTTTTAGATATCCCATCTAAAGAATTACGAATGAAAATCGGTTATGTCCCTCAAGAGTCTCATCTTTTTACTGGAACCATTCGTGAGAATATATTATGGGGGAATCGAGAAGCTTCAATGGAAGAAATCGTAGAGGCAGCAAAAGATGCCCAAATTTATGATACGATTTTAAGTTTTCCTAATGGATTTGATACCGTAATAGGACAAAAAGGTGTTAACTTATCTGGTGGACAAAAACAAAGACTTTCAATAGCAAGAGCGCTTGTAAGAAAGCCGAAAATTTTACTTTTAGATGATAGTACAAGTGCGCTAGATTTAGAAACAGAAAGAAAATTATTAAAGTCAATCGAAAAATACGAATGTACTTTACTTATTATTACTCAAAAAATCACAACGGCTAAAAAAGCAGACTATATCATTTTATTAGATGAAGGAAAACTTGTGGCATCGGGAACACATAAAGAGTTACAGAAAGAATCTGAGCTTTATCAAAAAATTCTATGTTCCCAAGATGCAAAGGAGGTCTTAACGAATGCATAGAAGAATGAATCGTAACCAAGGTGGCATGACAACAAAAGACCTTCCAAAAAGTATTTCTTTAAAAACAATTGTTCGTGTATGGCAAGAAATGGCAGAGAAAAAGGGATTATTAATTATTGTTCTCTTATTTGTTATGTTAAGCTCCGCACTTGGAATTGCTGGTCCATATATGATTGGTCATATTATTGATGGACTAATTTATGAGTCGAATCAATTTCAATTGCTTCCGAGTTTACTGATATTATTGATGATTTATTTTTTCTATTCATTGACGACATTTTTACAAAATTATTGGATGGTAGGAATTGCACAAAATACAGTATTTCGTTTACGTACTAGGCTTTTTAGCCATCTTCAACAACTCCCAATCGCTTATTTCGATAAGCGCCAACACGGAGAGTTAATGAGTAGAATAACAAATGATATGGATAATGTAAGTTCAACATTAAACAACTCGGTTATTCAAATTTTTTCAAGCATATTAACTTTAGTCGGGACTTTATCTGTCATGCTTATCATGAGTCCAATCCTAACATTAATTACATTAATCATCGTTCCACTAATGTATGTGGGTATGAAATGGATTACGAATCGAACAGGAAGATTATTTAAAGAACAACAGCGCCAATTAGGGCAACTGAATGGTTTTATCGAAGAAACGGTTACTGGACAAAAAATTATTAAAACTTTTTCACAAGAAGATTATGTTCAGAAAGAATTTGAAGAGAGAGCGGAAAAATTACGTGAAGCTGGATATTGGGCACAGACCTATTCTGGTTTTATTCCAAAGTTAATGAATATGTTAAACAATTTAAGTTTCGCGATTATTGCTTTATTAGGTGGTTATTTTGCCTTTAATGGTTGGGTTACAATTGGCGTAATGGTTGCATTTACTGAATATGCAAGACAATTTACTCGTCCATTGAATGATTTAGCCAATCAATTTAATACGATTCTCTCTGCAATAGCAGGAGCGGAACGGGTATACGATATATTAGACTTACCACAAGAAATTGAGGATGAAAAACATGCACAAGATCTTCAAAAAGTAGTTGGTAAGGTCGAATTCCACAATGTAACATTTTCATATGAAAAAGATGGGAATACCATTCAAAATGCAAGCTTTATTGTTCAACCTGGGGAAATGGTTGCTTTAGTTGGTCCGACTGGTGCTGGTAAGACGACAATCATTAATTTATTAACTAGATTTTATGATGCGAATCAAGGGACTATTTATATTGATGATCGTCCAATTTCGAGCATTACTCGAAAAAGTCTTCGTTCTCACATTGGATTCGTTCTTCAAGATGTCTTTCTTTTTGAAGGGACAATTAAAGAGAATATTCGATATGGTCGGCTTAATGCAACAGATGAGGAAGTGTATGAAGCGAGTCGAAAAGCAAATGCACATTCCTTTATCATGAGACTACCAAATGGTTATGATACCGTTCTTTCCCAAGATGGTAGTGGAATAAGTCAGGGGCAGAAGCAATTATTATCGATAGCTCGTGCTATATTAAGAAACCCTAGCATATTAATTTTAGATGAGGCGACAAGTAATATTGATACGGTAACGGAAATTAAGATTCAGGAAGCCTTACACCATTTAATGAAAGACCGAACCACTTTTGTTATAGCCCATAGACTTAATACAATTTTACATGCGGATCAAATTTTTGTCTTAAAAGAAGGACGAATCATTGAAAGAGGTACTCATGCATCATTAATTCAACAGAAAGGTTTTTATTATCAATTAACAAGCGGAATTCATCAAGAATTGAGTTCGTAAAAATATTTTTAAAACCCATTGACACTATTTTAGATATAGTGATATGATTCATTAAGGTTAAAATATTTATAAAATTTTAGAAAAGGAGGTTATGATCATGATGAAAATTTTCACTAGCTTAACAATTAAACAAAACCAAATAAACGATCATAGTCTGCCTTTTTTCCTTTGTAACTACTGAATGGGTATTTATTGACTTTTTAATTAGTTGTTCAAGACGCAGACTATTGATTAGTTCTGCGTCTTTTTACATGTAGACACCACTTTGTTCTCGTGTAGGGGACGTGTGGTGTCTTTTTGCTTTTTTGAAAGAATCGAGAGTAGCAGAGCAATCTGTTCTCATAAATGTTCCACTCAGGGTGCTCGACACTCTGTTTGGGATTTTCAAAAAATAAAAAAAGTAGGGAGAGATGATAATGACTGTACAAAAGTTAAAGGTAGTAAAAATCTTGGATCCAGATAGTGGATAGTGGAACGAGCAATCATAAAACAACTAGGAGAGTGAATGGAATGTTTAGTGTACTTTTTAAATTAGGATGGTTTTTTAAACAACATTGGAGGAGATATGCAGTAGCTATAGGACTTCTCATTATTGCGAATTTCTTTGAAGTTGTCCCACCAATGTTAATTGGTTCTGCGATTGATGAAATCTTTTTAAATACTTTCACAAATGAAAAACTATTATTTTATTTAATTACATTATCTTGTATTGCAATTCTAAATTATTTAGTTACTTTTAAATGGCAGTACAATTTATTTGGAGGAGCGTTCATTGTTGAGAAAACATTACGCTCGAAATTGATGAATCACTTGCTGAAAATGTCGCCAATCTTTTATGAAAAAAATAAAACCGGAGACTTAATGGCAAGAGCTACCAATGATTTAAAGTCTGTTTCTACAACTGCAGGGTTTGGGATTCTTACTTTAGTAGATTCGACTTTATATATGTTTACGATTTTACTTACGATGGGATTTCTTGTTTCTTGGAAATTGACTTTAGTGTCTATTATTCCTCTACCTATTTTAGCATTCGCGATGAAAATATTAGGGGATAAAATTCATAAGCATTACACGATTGCTCAAGATGCATTCGGTGAAATGAATGACCGAGTATTAGAATCTGTAAGTGGAGTGCGGGTTATCCGTGCTTATAATCAAGAACGAGCTGAAGAAAAACGATTTGAAGAAATGACAGAAGATGTATTTCGAAAAAATATGATTGTTGAGAAAATCGATGCTTACTTTTTCCCATTCTCGAGAATTTTAACGGGATCAAGTTATGTCATTGGACTTTCTTTCGGTACATTTCTTGTATTTCAACAAGAAATTACGCTAGGTCAACTTGTTTCTTTTAATGTGTATTTAGGTATGTTAACTTGGCCAATGTTTGCAATTGGTGAACTAATCAATGTGATGCAAAGGGGAAATGCTTCTTTAGATCGTGTACAAGAAACCCTTGATTACAAAGATGATGTGCCAAATCCAAATCAACCTAAAACAATTGAAACATTAGATGACATCAACTTTTCAGAATTGGAATTCCAATATCCATCCTCACAATATAAAAATTTAGAAAATATTAATCTCCAAATTAAAGCAGGAGAAACAATTGGGATTGTTGGAAAAACAGGTAGCGGAAAAACGACATTAATTAAACAATTGCTACGTGAGTATCCTCTTGGTGAAGGTGATTTGGAATTTTCAGGAGTGAGTCTAAAAGATCAAGCAAAAGAAGATGTAAGACGATGGATTGGTTATGTACCACAAGACCAATTTTTATTCTCTAGAACGATTAAAGAAAATATTTTATTCGGAAATGAAGACGCAACTGAAGAAGATTTGCAAAAAGCAATTGAACTAGCTGACTTCCAAAAAGATATAGCAATGCTGCCTGATGGTTTAGAAACGTTAGTAGGTGAAAAAGGTGTTGCCTTATCTGGAGGTCAAAAACAAAGAATTTCCATTGCAAGAGCTTTAATTAAAGACCCAGAACTATTAATTTTGGATGACGCTTTATCAGCGGTAGACGCGAAAACCGAAGCGAAAATCATTCAAAATTTAAAAATGGAACGAAATGGAAAAAGCACCATTATTATTACTCATCGATTATCAGCAGTCGAACACGCTCACTGGATTCTTGTATTAGATGAAGGTCGCGTCATTCAACAAGGAACTCATGAGAAGCTAATTCATGAACCTGGCTGGTATCAAGAACAATATGAAAGACAACAAATTTTAGAGCCAGAAAAAGAGGAGGTGGAAATCTAATGGTAGGAAAACGATTATTTCAATATGCGTTGAACTTTAAAGCCATTATTTTCACTGCCCTATTTATGTTAACGATCGCCGTTACTAGTGAAGTTATAGGGCCATTTATTGCAAAAACCGTTATCGATGATCATATACTAGGAATTCAAGATTATTGGATTGAAACAGATGAAAATGATTACTCTGTCCAATATCAAGGAAGAACCTTAACAAGAAGTGCCTATTTAAGTGAGGAAGTTACAGAAGATGCCTCAACGATTATACAAATCGGAAGGAATTTTTACTTAATTAATGAAAAAGTTCCTCTAAATGGAGAAAAGATTGTTGAAGATGAAACGGTTACCATTCATACAAATGACGAGACACTTGTCTATGAAGCCGAGAAACTATCCGTTTCAGATATTATGATTTTCTATGGACCAGAAATTCCTTCCATTGTGCTGTTAATCAGTATTTATTTTGGATTGTTTATTGTTGCAGGTGTTTTTAATTACGGACAGTACTACTTCTTACAGAAAGCAGCAAACCGTATTATTCAAAAAATGCGCAATGATACGTTTAAAAAGATTCAAACTTTACCGATCTCATATTTTGACAACTTGCCAGCTGGAAAAATTGTGGCGAGAATCACTAATGATACGGAAGCGATTCGTGAATTGTATGTAGCCGTTTTAGCGAACTTTTTCACAGCCATCGTTTACTTAATTGGTGTGTATACAGCTATGTTTTTCTTGGATCCAAAATTAGCGGCAATTTTCTTGCTTGTCTTGCCATTAGTCGTCATTTGGATGTTTATTTATCGAAAATTTGCTTCTCGTTACAATCATGTTATTCGTTCGAAAATTAGTGAAATCAATGCAATGATTAATGAGTCTATTCAAGGGATCTCAATCATTCGAGCATTCAATAGACAAAAGAAAACGGAAAAAGAATTTGAAGAGTTAAATGAAACTCACTTTAAATATCAGACGAAACTATTAACCTTAAACTCTCTTTCGTCTCATAACATGGTCGGATTAATCCGTTCCTTAGTCTTCGTTGGTTTTATTTGGTATTTTGGTGGGGATTATTTAAGTGTACAAAGCACTGTAACAGTAGGTATTTTATACGCTTATGTGGATTACATTATCCGTTTATTTAATCCAATCAGTAACATTATCAATCAATTGTCAAACTTGGAATCTGCCCTTGTTGCTGGAGAAAGAGTTTTTCGATTATTAGATGAAAAAGGAACTCCAGTAAGTGATGAGAAAATACCTCGTTACAAAGGAAATGTTACGTTTAATCATGTAACTTTCGGTTATAAAGAAGGGGAAGATGTTTTAAAAGATATTCATTTTGAAGCAAAACAAGGAGAAACTGTTGCCCTTGTTGGACACACTGGTAGTGGAAAAAGCTCCATTATGAATTTATTGTTCCGTTTTTATGATGTTAAAAAAGGAGAAATATTAATTGATGGCGTAAATATTAACAATGTTCCAGTTCAAACGATTCGTGAACATATGGCCATCGTTCTTCAAGAACCATATTTGTTTACAGGGACCATTTACTCTAATGTCAGTCTAAATGATCCGAGAATTACAAGAGAAATGGCAGAAGCAGCACTGAAAGCTGTTGGTGCTGAAAATGTGTTGAATCAACTTGAGAAAGGGCTGGATGAGCCAGTTATTGAAAAAGGAAGTACTTTATCATCTGGTCAAAGACAATTAATTTCATTTGCTCGAGCTTTAGCTTTTAATCCTGCAATCCTTATTTTAGATGAAGCAACATCAAATATTGATACAGAAACAGAAGCGATGATTCAAAAAGCCATGGATGTATTGAAAAAAGGAAGAACAACCTTTATTATTGCCCATCGTCTTTCAACAATTAAAAATGCGGATCAGATTCTCGTCCTTGACCGAGGTGTTATTGTTGAAAAAGGTACTCATGATCAACTAATGGAGCGAAAAGGGAAATATTATCAAATGTATCAAATTCAACATGGAGAATCGATTAACCAAGCTGGATAAACTTTATTTAAGGGGACCCGAAATAGATGGGTTCCCTTTTTATTTAAATAAATTAAGACTATTGTGAGCCGTTTTTATAGAGGAAATTTAGCTTTTTGAATAGAATGTTAAAGTAAGGGGTGAGAATATGGATGAATTATTTAATAAAATAAAGAATTACACACCAGACATATTAGATAGCAATGATTACCGCAAATATAGTGTACTCATTCCCATTATTCAAAAAAACGGTGAACTTCATATTCTTTTTGAAGTTCGATCACTACAATTACGTAATCAACCAGGGGAAATTTGTTTCCCTGGAGGAAGAATTGATTCTAGTGATGCAAGTGCTAGAGATGCAGCAATTAGAGAAACGACAGAAGAGTTAAGGATTCCAGCAA
>Ga0180215_1004159_pt1 | contig 13059 bp, 12 predicted proteins | sample eDN3rd37CBELigBY_FD_128871 | JGI IMG/M metagenome (GOLD analysis project Ga0180215, IMG submission 128871) | Enriched backyard soil microbial communities from Emeryville, California, USA - eDNA 3rd pass 37_C BE-Lig BY (version 2) (version 2) | ecosystem: Environmental > Terrestrial > Soil >...
AAATTGTCTCGCCGCTGCGTGGTCGGCCGGTTTACGTCACATTCGATATCGATGGTCTGGACAGCGCCTTCATGCCCGCGACCGGAACACCAACTCCTGGCGGCATGCAGTACCTGCAGGCTCTGGCCATCCTGAAGCGCGCGGCTGAGGTCAGCCGAATCGTCGGCGCCGATCTTGTTGAGCTCGCGCCCATCCAGGGTCTCCACTTCGCCGACTACACGGCAGCGGCGCTCGCCTACAAGATGATGAGCTACGCGCTGTCCGGGACCGGCCCGCGGCGGTAATCGTCACGTGTGAGCGCGCAGAAAAGCGCTCATATGGAAGCGAGCCTGCTCGGGCCCGTAGGCGAACTCGCGACCGACCGGGCAGGCGCGGCGCGCGAGGCAGGCGAGCTCAAGGCAGCTCGCGCCCGCTGCCCGCTTGATGTGGTCGACGCAGCGGGGGACGTCGTAACTGTCGTCTGTAAACGCCCCAACAGGGCACGAGGAGAGACACGGCTTCTCTGCGCAGGTTTCGCATGGACTGGCGGCAGACTCGACTTCCGGCAGCCGAATGACCTCGGCAAACGCGAGTGCTGCACGGTAAGCGTGCCACAGTCCGTAAGTCGGATGAATGAGCAGTCCGAGCGGCGACTCGTGTACGGGTTCTGCGCGCTTCGCCCAGCGTTGAAACGGCAGATAGGGCGGCCCGCCGAAAGGGAATAGGGCTGTCGCCCCGAGCTCCTCGGCGAGTCCCTGAACAACGCGGCGTGTCCACCGGTCGAGCGGATCGGTTGTGCTCTCGGCTTCGGGGGATGCGCGGAATGTCGGCCAAAATGAGCCGCCGGCGCCCCCCAGCATGATGACCGTAGCAGCAGAGTGCCCGCAAGCCAGCCGCGGCACGCCGTCGTCGGCCGAAGGATGAAAACCACCGCGTACCAACAGCCCGCGCGCTTGCACACGCTCTCGCAGACGATCAAAATCCATGCGCAATCAAGTCCCGCTCGTATCGGGTCGTCGTCACCATCCACAATCCGGAGGATGAAGCGTTGGTCAAGCCGCTGGACGGACTGCTGGTCGTATCCCTGGAGCAGGCGGTAGCCGCGCCGATGACAAGCCGAAGGCTGGCCGATGCTGGAGCTCGGGTCATCAAGCTCGAACGGCCCGAAGGCGATTTCGCACGAGGGTATGACGCGGTCGTCAACGGGCTTTCCTCCTATTTCGTCTGGCTCAATCGCGGGAAGGAGTCCGTCGTCGTCGATCTTGCACGTGCAGACGACAGGGCGTTGTTCGAGGCCATCCTCGCTCGCGCCGACGTTTTCGTTCAGAACCTCAAGCCAGGATCATTGGCGCGGCTTGGTTACCCGGTGGAGGAGCTGACGCAGAAATACGAGCGATTGATCGTATGCTCAATTTCCGGGTACGGCGACAGCGGCCCCTATAGAGAGCGCAAAGCCTACGACCTTTTGATCCAAACCGAGTCGGGCCTCGCTTCCGTCACGGGGGGACCGGAAGGACCGGCGCGCGTCGGTGTATCCGTTGTCGATATCGCCGCCGGACTGAATGCCTACGAAGCCATTCTCGAAGCGCTTATTGCGCGCGGGCGGACGGCTCGTGGCGCGGATATTCGGGTCTCCATGTTCGACTGCATGGCCGAGTGGATGACGGTTCCGCTGCTTCAGGGCGAGAACGGGTTTCCGCCGAAACGCGCAGGGCTCGCGCACGTGTCGATCTCGCCCTATGGCGTGTTTCAAACGGCCGACGGCGCGCCCATTCTCATCAGCATTCAAAGCGATCGCGAATGGGTGAAACTCTGCCGCGACGTTCTGGAACAGCCGGAGCTCGCCACCGATCCGCGTTTTGCAACCAACGTGGTGCGCGTGAAGAACCGCCCTGAGACCGACGGCATCGTCGCGAAATGGTTTGCCGGACGCGGTCACGAGACGGCCATTGCGCGGCTTACCAAGGCTGAAATCGCGTTTGCCTGCGTGAACGATGTAGCGGGTCTCAGTGTCCATCCACACCTGCATCGCATCGCGGTGGGCACCGAGAAAGGACCAGTCGAGGTGCCGGTTCCTGGCGCGCGCGTATCGGACGCCCCGGTTGCGTTCGGTCCGGTGCCAGCGCTGGGCGCACACACGGAAGCGGTCCGGCGAGAGTTCCTGGGATAGCGCCGCCAATGGCTTGCCTTATCCCGGAAACATTCCGATGCTGTCGAAAGTCTTCTGAAGCTCAATAAACAACGGAAAATTGGCCGAAAGATCATGAAAACCGACGTAGCGCGCCCCATTCGCCTCAAGGATTACCGGCCTGCCGATTATCTCATCGACACTGTAGAGCTGGATTTCACGCTCGATCCGAAGCGCACCCGCGTGTTTTCCCGCCTTGCCTTGCGCCCTAATCCGGCCGGGAAGAAAGGGGCACCCTTGAGCCTCGATGGCGAAAATCTCGAATTGGGCGAAATTCGCCTCGATGGAAAGGCGCTTGCGTCGCGCGATTACACGCTGACGGACGATAGGCTCGTTTTGCCGCGTGTGCCGCGGAAGCCCTTCACGCTGGAAATTGAGACCTTCATCAGTCCAGAAGCCAACAAGGCGCTGCAGGGGCTTTATCTTTCCCGCGGTATTTACTGCACGCAATGCGAGGCGCAGGGTTTTCGCCGGATCACCTATTTTCTCGACCGGCCCGACGTGCTTGCCGTCTACACGACGCGCATTGAGGCGAGCACTGAGGAGGCACCCGTTCTGCTGTCCAACGGCAACCCGGTTGAACGCGGGACACTGCACGGCGGTAAGCGACATTATGCGATCTGGAAGGATCCGCACCCGAAGCCGTCCTATCTGTTCGCACTCGTGGGTGGAAATTTATCGGCCGTTACGTCGACATTTCGCACGCGTTCGGGCCGAAAGGTGGATCTCGCCATCTACGTCGAACCGGGCAAGGAAAATCGATGCGATTGGGCCATGGACTCGCTCAAGCGTTCGATGCGCTGGGACGAGGAGCGGTTCGGGCTCGAGTATGATCTCGACGTGTTCAACATCGTCGCCGTGTCCGATTTCAACATGGGCGCGATGGAAAACAAGGGGCTCAACATCTTCAACGACCGGCTCATTTTGGTATCGCCTGAAACGGCGACGGACGCGGTCTACGAAGCCGTCGAATCGGTTGTCGCACATGAGTATTTTCATAACTGGACGGGCAATCGCATTACCTGTCGCGACTGGTTCCAGCTCTGCCTGAAAGAGGGGCTGACGGTTTATCGCGACGAGGAGTTCTCCGCGGATGAACGATCGCGCACGGTCCAGCGCATCGCCGACGTGCGTCAGCTCAAGACCCATCAGTTTCCCGAGGATGCCGGCCCGCTCGCCCATCCGGTGCGGCCGGACACGTACATCGAGATCAACAACTTCTACACGGCGACCGTTTACGAGAAAGGCGCCGAGGTCATCCGCATGATCGAGACCATCGTCGGCCGGGAGGGCTTCCGGAAGGGCATGGATCTCTACTTCGAGCGCCACGACGGCCAGGCAGCGACGGTCGAGCAGTTCGTGAAATGCTTCGAGGACGCCAACAACGTCGACCTCAGCCAGTTCATGCTTTGGTACGCCCAAGCCGGCACGCCGGAGCTCATTTGCGCGCTGGATTACAACGAGACCCGCAAGGAAGCGAAACTCACCGTCGAGCAGGTGCTCTACCCGACGCCGGGGCAGCCGACGAAGAAGCCGATGCACATTCCGCTACGGCTCGGACTGCTCGGAGGGAACGGACAGGACATCGATCTCAGGCTCGCCGATGGCGAAAGCGTCCAAGACGGCGTGGTCCATGTTCGGAAACGCAAGCAGACCTTCCGCTTCGTCGACGTGCCGTCGAAGCCGGTGCCGTCGCTGCTGCGCGGCTTCTCGGCACCTGTGAAGCTGACAGTGGACCTCAGCGATTCCGAACTCGAATTCCTGATGGCGAATGACAGTGATCTGTTCAATCGCTGGCAGGCGGCGAACAGCTACGCCATGCGCACGCTGGTGCAACTCGTGAAAACGCGCACGCCGGAGCGACGCCCGCCGAGGGCTGTCGCCTATGCGCGAGCCCTAGGCGCCAGCCTCCGCAACGAGGAGCTCGAACCCGCCTATCGTGCGGAATTACTGAAACTGCCCACGGAAAACGATATCGCGCGCGAAATCGCGCGGAACGTCGATCCGGACGCTATCCACCGAGCTCGTAAGCTGCTCTTGCGTGTCATCGGCGACACCTTGGGAGGAGAGCTGGAGGACATTTACGAGACGTATAATGATGGCGGGAAATTCTCGCCGGATGCCATGAGCGCCGGCCGCCGCTCATTGCGGAACGCGGCGCTCACGCTGCTTAGTGCCCGGAACTCAGCTGCCGACAAAACGCGGTTGGGGGACCACTACCGAAAAGCTTCCAACATGACGGATGCTGCTCACGCGCTGTACCTGCTCGCGGCGCGCGGTGGAACCGATGCCAAGAAGGCGTTCGACGATTTCTACGAGCGCTGGAAGGGAGACCATCTCGTCATCGACACCTGGTTTGCGGCACAGGCTGTGTCGCCGCTTGCCGGTACGTTGACGCGTGTTAAGACGCTGATGAAGCACCCGCTTTTCTCTCTAACGACGCCGAACAAGGTGCGCGCGCTGATCGGCAATTTTTCGGCACAGAACCCGGTGCAGTTTAATCGGCCGGATGGCGCGGGATACGAGTTCGTCGCCGAGCAGGTGCTTGCGATCGACAAATTCAATCCACAGATTGCGGCCCGCATGCTCGCAGGGTTCCGTAGCTGGCGCGAACTCGAGCCCGGACGTCGAAAGCTTGCGCGGCAGGCGTTGCGCAATGTGGCAAAGGCTAAAGGACTTTCGCGGGACGTGACAGAAATCGTCACGAAGATGCTGGAGACCCCGACAGTTTAACGGCGCGAGTTCCATCCCGGGCTTCGTGCCCGGGATGGCCGGCGAAGTTGGCAAGGGCGCCGCCTTTTGCTGAAGATGACCCGGGATCAATGAGTCCGCGGTCGGCTGCAATTCCGGCCTGAACTTCACGCTGAATTGAAAATCTCCTCTTTTCCTTCAAACATCTAAGCAATTTCGCTGCTTTCCCTACGATAGGGGCTGCACGGCTGAGCTTTCTCCCGGCTCCGACGCACCAAACGCGCTTGCCAAGCCATACTCGGCCCTTAATCTTTTCTTCTGATCATCGCGGCGCTCGCGACGATGCGCCGGCGTACGTCAAAATCAAAACCAACGCCGCAGGAGGACGCTTGAGCCATGGCGAAACTCAACGTCAATGGAAGGCAGTTCGACGTCGACGTGGACCCGGAGACACCACTGCTTTGGGTGCTTCGCGAGCAGATCGGGTTGACCGGCACTAAGTACGGCTGCGGCATCGCCCAGTGCGGCGCCTGCACGGTTCACGTCAATGGTGAGGCCCAGCGCTCCTGCGCGTTGCCGATTTCAGCTCTGGAGGAAACGGACGAGATCGTCACGATCGAAGGGCTGTCCCCAGACAGCTCGCATCCGGTCCAGCGGGCTTGGCTCGAACTCGACGTCCCCCAGTGCGGCTACTGCCAGTCGGGCCAAATCATGGCGGCAGCGGCGCTTCTCGCCAGCACGCCCGAGCCGACGGACGAGGACATCGACGCGGCGATGACCAATATCTGCCGCTGCGGCACTTATCAGCGTATTCGAGCGGCCATTCATCTCGCGGCCGATTACGCCAACAAGAACGCGGGCTGAGGAGGTGAACCATGTCAGAACGGCATCGCATATCTCGCCGCGGATTCATCGTCGGGTCGGCTGCGGCTGCGGGCGGCTTGGCACTCGGCTTCCACGTTCCCTTCGCGGCAGCGCAGACGGCCAGCAGCACGACGTCGGAAGGTGCTGAGGTCAATGTCTGGGTGCTCATCCAGCCGAATGACGACGTCGTCATCCGTATCGCCCGATCTGAGATGGGGCAGGGCACATTGACAGGTCTTGCCCAGCTTGTCGCCGAGGAGCTCGAGTGCGACTGGAGCAAGGTCAAGACGGAATATCCGACTCCTGGTCAGAACCTGGCGCGCAAGCGGGTCTGGGGCGACATGTCCACGGGCGGAAGCCGTGGCATCCGTCAGTCGCAGGAGTACGTGCGCAAGGGCGGTGCCGCTGCCCGCATGATGCTGATCCAGGCGGCTGCCAACGCGTGGAGCGTGCCGGCTTCGGAGTGCGTCGTCGAAAAGGGCGTGATTACACACAAGCCCTCTGGCAGAACGACGACCTACGGCAAAGTCGCTGCTGCGGCGGCGCAGCTCGAGCCGCCAGCCGAGGTCCCGCTCAAGGACCCGAAAGACTGGAAGATCGCCGGCAAGCCGATGAAGCGGCTCGACACGGCGGAGAAGCTCAACGGCAAGCTCGTCTATGCGATCGACGTCAAGTTGCCGGGCATGCTCAATGCCGCGATCAAGGACTGCCCGCACTTCGGTGGCAAGCTGAAGAGCTATGACGAGGCCGCGATCAAGAACATGCCGGGCGTCCGCCACGTTCTCAAGATCGGGGAGACCGGCGTCGCCGTGGTCGCGGACACGTGGTGGCAGGCTAAAACGGCCCTGGACGCCCTGCCGATCGAGTGGGACGAGGGTCCCAACGCCGATGTCTCCAGCGAGACCATCGCCGAGTTGCTGAAGGAAGGCCTCGACAGCAACGAGGGTGTTTTCGTCGGGAATCAGGCCGGCGATGTGAAGGCAGCGCTGGAAAAAGCGGCCAAGAAGGTCGAGGCGGTTTACGGGACTCCCTTCCTAAATCATGCGTGCATGGAGCCGATGAACTGCACGGCCAAATGGACGCCCGATCGATGCGAGGTATGGGTCGCATCGCAGAACGGCGAGGCCTCGCTTGCAGCCTGTTCGGAGGCCGCCGGGCTACCGCCGGAAAAATGCGAGGTCTACAAGCATCACCTTGGTGGTGGCTTCGGCCGGCGCGGTTTCCAGGATTACGTCACCAAGGCCGTGCTCGCGGCGAAGCAGATCCCCGGCGTGCCGATCAAGATGATCTGGTCGCGCGAAGAGGACATGCTGCACGGGAGGTTCCGGCCGATCACACAGGCCAAGCTCGTCGGCGCCCTTGATGAGAACGGTGATCTCACCGGACTGCATTTCCGCATTTCCGGTCAGTCGATCCTCGCGGCAGTGCGGCCGGCCGGCATGCAGGACGGCATGGACCCGCTCCATTTCCAGGGGCTCCACGCCAGTGCCGACAGTCCGTTCGGTCAGTTCGGCTATACCATCCCCAATCTGCTCATCGATCACGCGATGCGGAACACGCACGTGCCTCCAGGCTTCTGGCGTGGCGTGAACCACAATCAGAACGCGATCTATCTCGAGTGCTTCATGGACGAACTCGCGCACGCCGCGGGCAAGGATCCACTCGAGTTCCGCCGCAAGCTGATGGGCAATCATCCGAAGCACCTGGCCGTGCTCAATGCTGCGGCCGAGAAAGCCGGTTGGGGCACGCCGCCGCCGGAAGGTGTCTATCGCGGCATCTGCCAGCACATGGGCTTCGGCAGCTACTGTGCGGCGGTCGCCGAGGTCTCCTTGAAGCCCGACGGGAAAATCAAGGTGAACCGGCTCGTGATCGCGGTCGATTGCGGCATTGCCGTCAACCCGGACCAGATCGCTGCGCAGGTGGAGGGCTCGGTGGTTTATGGCCTCGGGGCGGCGTTCTTCCAGGAGAATACGGTCGAGAAGGGCCGCATGGTCCAGGAGAACTTCGACACGTTCGAAAGCCTCCTCATCGAGCACATGCCGAAGGTGGAGACCGTGCTGGTGCCGTCCGGCGGGTTCTGGGGCGGCATCGGCGAGCCGACCATCGCGGTTGCCGCGCCGGCCGTGCTCAACGCGATCTTTGCGGCGACTGGCAAGCGCATCCGCACGTTGCCGTTGAAGCACCACGGTCTGGTCTGAGGAGGCACGTGCAGAGGGTGATACCCGGCCGAGTGCTGGCAACAGTGCTGTTGGTTCTCGGCCTGGACGCTGGTTTGGCGGCAGCGGATAATTATCCGCCGCTGCTGCCGGAGAGCAGGTTCGTGGGAGATACGATCCCCGAGCCGCTGACCGATACGCCGGGCGACCCCGAGCGCGGCCGCCAAATCGTGCTCGACAGGGAGGTGGGCAACTGCCTCATCTGTCACAGGGTGCCCGAGCCGGCCGAGCGGTTTCAAGGCGAGCTTGGGCCCGACTTGTCCGGTGTCGGCAGCCGGCTGACGGCGGGGCAGCTGCGTTTACGCATCGTAGATCAGAGCCGGCTCAACCCGCGGACGCTGATGCCACCCTATTACCGGATCGACAGGCTCGCGCTGGTGGCAGAGCAGTATCGCGGCAAGCCCGTGCTGACGGCACAGCAGGTGGAGGACGTCATTTCCTACCTGCAGACACTGCGCGAGTGAGAAAGCCCATGAGCAAAAGAAGAGATGAAGGTCTGACACGGCGGCAGCTCGCGGGCGGCCTGGTCGCCGTTTCGCTGGCGCCGCTAGCGTCGGGATCGCGGGCAAAAGCAGACGACCAGCTCTCAGCGGCGCTCGAAAGCGTCACCGGAGGCGCTGCGGTGACAGAAGGCCGGGTGAAGCTCGAAATCCCGTCGCTTGCCGAAAACGGGTTCTCCGTTCCGCTGACGGTTTCGGTCGAAAGTCCGATGACAGCAGAGGATCACGTAAAGGCGATACACATCCTGTCCGAGAAGAACCCGGTCGCCCACGTAGTCCGCTTCAATCTCACGCCACGCTCTGGCCGGGCCAAAGTTTCGACGAGCATTCGTATGGCCGACACCCAGCGCGTCATGGCCGTCGCCGAGATGAGCGATGGCAGCTTCTATTCCGGCACGGCAGATATCATCGTCACGCTGTCTGCCTGTATCGATGGGGGCTAGGGCATGAATACGTCGACCCGCATCGTGATCCCCAAAACCGTGACACGCGGCGAGGTGATCGAGATCAAAACGCTGATCAAGCACCCGATGGAGACCGGCTACCGCCGCGACCACAGGGGGCAAGTCATCCCGCGGCATATCGTCAAGCGCTTCGTCGCGATCTACAATGGTACGGAGGTGTTCAGCGCCGATCTCACCCAAGGGGTCGCGGCTAATCCTTATCTTGCATTTTCGACCGTGGCCGAGGAGAGCGGCGAGATCGTCTTCGAATGGATCGACGATCTCGGCGATACGCATACGGAAAAGGTCGAAATAACCGTCAGCTGATGACCCAAGGGCATCGATCTTTGCGCGCCTTGGCCGTTGTTTTGGCGCTGCTCGCGATCCTGGGCTTCAGTACCGCATCGCGCGCCGATCGCGCCAAGGCTGCCGACCAGATAATTCCCGAGAGCCTGCAGCTCGACGAGCGCCGTTCGGGCACGTCTTTTCTCTCGCCAGCTCTTCGCGCCCAGCAGTCGGACGAAGGTGCAAATCCGGGCATGTTGTGGGTGGAAACCGGTGAAAAGCTTTGGAGCACACCTCCGGGGGCTTCCGGCAATTCGTGCGCGAGCTGCCACGGCGAGGCTCGCACCAGCATGATGGGCGTTGCGGCCCATTATCCTGCAGTGGACAAATCATCAGGCAAGCTGATGAACCTGGAGCTGCGCATCAACGAGTGCCGCACTGAGCGCCAGGGAGCGGAGCCCTTTGCCTACGAGTCGAATGAGCTGCTCGGCCTGACTGCGTTCATTGCCTACCAATCTCGCGGCTTGCCGATTTCCGTCGACGTGAGCGGGCCGGCCGCCTCCTATCTTGAGGCCGGACGGAAGTTCTTCACCACACGGCAAGGCCAGCTGAACCTTGCGTGCACTCAATGTCACGACGAGAATTGGGGCCGCAAGCTGCGCGGCGACACCATCAGCCAGGGGCACCCGACGGGATTTCCCATCTATCGCCTCGAATGGCAGTCGCTGGGTTCGCTGCACCGCCGTCTGCGCGCCTGCAGCCTGGGTGTACGGGCTGAAGTGCTTGATTATGGCTCGCCGGAATACCTGGCTCTGGAGCTCTACCTCGCGTGGCGCGCTCGCGGCATGCTGATCGAAACACCCGCCATACGCCGATAATCCGAACTCATTGCAGGATTGTCTCGAGCGCGGCGTTGAACTCGGCGTAGCTGCCGATCACGGCATCCGGCGCAAGCTCGGTGACCGGAATGCGCGTATAGCCGAACGTGACCCCGATGACGGGAATGTGCGCTGCCTTCGCGGTGTTGATATCGACCTCGCTATCGCCCACCATGACAGCTCGGTGGGGATCGCCCCCGGCGAGGCGGATCGTGCCCAGCAGGTGCTCGGGATGCGGTTTGCACACGGGAAAAGTGTCGCGGCCGGCAAGCGCTTTGAAGAGGCGCAAGAGCCCAAGTTCATCGAGGAGCTGGCGCGAAAGGTCCTCGCGCTTATTAGTGCAGACCGCCAGCATTGCCCCTTTGCCGAGGCACTCTTCCAGCACACCGGTGAGCCCCTCGAACGGTCGGCTTTCTACCGCGATATTGGCGGCATAATAAGCCTGGAAGTCGTCGAACAGTTTGTCGAGCTCTGCCTCCGTAAAGTCGACGCTGCGAAGGCGCAGGCCCGTCGCGATCATGTGGCGGCCGCCGAAGCTGATCTCGGGCATCAAACGCTCGGCTGGTAAAGGCTCCAACCCTCGATTTTTGAGCACCTGGTTCACGGCGCGGAGGAGATCCGGCGCGGTATGGATCAATGTTCCGTCGAGGTCGAAAACGAGGGTGTAGTCGCGCATTGTCCGTCGTCATCCACTTTGGCCCCGGGGAGGCTTAGGCCATCTGTCCCGCGGTGTCACGGGTTACGACCCTGCTTGCCAGCGTCTTTCCGTGGACTTAGATCAAGGTATGCCAGTGCGCCGCTACGGTACTGACTTGATCTTCCCCCAATAAATGGAGTGCTCCCAATGGATAAGCCCGTCATCAGTCTTCTCAGGACGCAGTGTTACGTTGACGGCCGCTGGGTAGGGGAGCCGGCCCTGCCCGTGACCGATCCCGCCACGGGCGATGAAGTCGCCAAGGTGCCCATGATGAGCGCCGAGGATACGCGCGCGGCCATCGATGCTGCTGCGCGGGCGCAACCGGCCTGGGCGGCCATGCTGGCGAAGGAACGCGCGGCCATCCTGCGCCGCTGGTACGAGCTGCAGATCGAGCACGCCGACGAGCTGGCGCTGCTCATGACGACCGAGCAGGGCAAGCCTCTGGCCGAGGCCAAGGGCGAGGTCATGTATGCCGCCTCGTTCGTGGAGTTCTACGCGGAAGAAGCCAAGCGCATCTACGGCGAGACGATCCCGACGTTCAAGAAGGACGCGCGCATCGTCTGCATCAAGCAGCCGGTTGGCGTCGTGGCCGCCATCACGCCATGGAACTTCCCCGCTGCCATGATCACCCGCAAGGTCGCCCCGGCGCTGGCGGTTGGCTGCACGGTCGTCTGCAAGCCCGCTTCCGAGACGCCGCTCACGGCACTGGCGCTCGCGGAGCTCGCCGAGCGCGCCGGCATGCCCAAAGGGGTCCTCAACATCATCACCGGCAAGGCGAGCGTGATCGGCGGCGAGCTGACCTCGAACCCGAAGGTGCGGATGCTGACCTTCACCGGGTCGACCGAGATCGGTAAGATCCTCATCGAGCAGTGCGCCAAGACCGTGAAGAAGGTCGGCATGGAGCTTGGCGGCAACGCGCCGTTCATCGTCTTCGACGATGCCGATCTCGACAAGGCGGTGCAGGGCGCCATGGCTTCCAAGTACCGCAATGCGGGTCAGACCTGCGTCTGCGCAAACCGGATCTACGTTCAGGACGGTGTCTATGACGCGTTTGCCGAGAAGCTGGCGGCCGAGGTTGCCAAGCTGAAGGTGGGCCGCGGCACCGAGACGGGCGTCACCACGGGTCCGCTCATCAACAAGGCCGCTGTCGAGAAGGTCGAGGAGCACATCGCGGACGCGACCTCGAAGGGCGCCAAGGTGATCCTTGGCGGCAAGGCGCTGGGCGGCAACTTCTTCGAGCCGACGGTCATCACGGGCGTCACCACCGAGATGAAGGTCGCGCGTGAGGAGACATTCGGCCCGGTTGCGCCGCTGTTCCGCTTCAAGACCGAGGAGGAGGCGATCAAGCTCGCCAACGACACCGAGTTCGGTCTCGCTGCCTACTTCTACTCGCGCGACATCGGGCGTGTGTGGCGCGTCGGCGAAGCGCTCGAGTACGGCATCATCGGCATCAACGAGGGCATCATTTCCTCTGAAGTTGCCCCGTTCGGCGGTGTGAAGGAATCCGGCCTGGGCCGCGAGGGCTCGCATCACGGTGTCGAGGAGTTCCTGGAGATCAAGTACATGCTCATGGGCGGCGTCTGATGGCGGATGCCCACAAGCTCAAGGCGGCTGAGAAGGCGCTCGAGTTCGTCGAGCCCGGCATGAAGCTCGGGCTCGGCACGGGCTCGACCGCCGCGAAGTTCATCGATCTGCTTGGCGCCAAGGTGAAGGAGGGCTTCGACGTTGTCGGGGTCCCCACCTCCGAGGCGACACGGGCCCAGGCAGCGGCGCTCGGCATCCGCCTGACGACGCTCGATGACGACCCGCTACTCGATCTCACCATCGATGGCGCCGACGAGATCGACGACAGCCTCCAGCTCATCAAGGGCGGCGGCGGAGCCCTGCTGCGAGAGAAGATCGTCGCCGCTGCGTCCGAGCGCATGATCGTGATCGCCGACTCCTCGAAGCGTGTGCCGGTGCTTGGCGCCTATCCGCTCCCAGTCGAGGTCGTCCGTTTCGGCTTGGCCGCGACGCGGAACATGATCGAGATGCTGGCCGCGGACGCCGGCTGCACTGGACACATCCAGCTCAGGATGGGCTACGATGGGCAGCCGTTCGTGACCGATGGTGGAAATTACATCTTCGACTGTGCCTTCGGCCGGATCGAGGATGCTGATGCACTGGACGAGGCGTTGAAGCTCATCCCGGGTGTCGTCGAGCACGGTTTGTTTCTGGGATTGGCTGATGCAGCCATCATCGCTGGCGCGGACGGTGTACACGTGCTGGAGGCAGAATTCGGCGGCGACTGACCGGTGCGATCTGTCGCTAGCCGCCGC
>Ga0180215_1004162_pt1 | contig 13051 bp, 7 predicted proteins | sample eDN3rd37CBELigBY_FD_128871 | JGI IMG/M metagenome (GOLD analysis project Ga0180215, IMG submission 128871) | Enriched backyard soil microbial communities from Emeryville, California, USA - eDNA 3rd pass 37_C BE-Lig BY (version 2) (version 2) | ecosystem: Environmental > Terrestrial > Soil >...
CGACGTTCCCTTCCTCCGCGAAACGGGGATGGGCTACGGCCGGGGGTTCGACGACGTGATCTGGATTCGGGGCCAGGGGTACGACCCCCTGATCCCGGCGACCGACAAGCGGGCCCAGGGCGTCAGCCTGGAGGACGAGCCGGGATTGCGGCTCCCTCCCGAAGAGGATGACCCCGAGCGCCGGGAGATGTGGAAGGCTCGTTGGGAGCAGTTCCTCCGCAACCGGAAGGTCTTGCGGACCGACGTCGAGGAAAACACGGGCGTCGCCCGGACCGTCAAAACGGCCATCGACTGGCTGGAGCGGCGGGGGGGCGAGTCGGACCCGTTCATGCTCTGGCTCGACCTGTTCAGCCCCCATGGTCCGTGGGATCCTCCCCAGCCCTACCGCGACCAGTACGCGACAATCGAGCCCGACGAGTTCGAGTCGGACGAGGAGGGGAACATCGTCGAGGACATGCTGGAGGAGGACGACATCGACATCGAGGACGTGCCGGTGTTGATCGACGTTCCAGCCTGCGCCGTCGGCGACGACATCGACGAGGCCGAGCTCTTCCGCCTCCGGCGCACCTACGCCGGGACCGTCACCCTGGTCGACCGCTGGCTCGGCGAGTTGTTCGACGCCCTGGAGAAGATGGGCCGGATGGACGACACGCTGATCATCTTCACCAGCGACCAGGGCGAGCCCCTGGGCGAGCACGGCTACGTCCGTCGGTTCCGCCCCTGGCTCTACGAAGAGTTGATCCATACTCCGCTAATCATCCGGATGCCGGGGGGCAAGCACGGGGGGGCCCGCCATCAGGCGCTCGCGCAGACGGTCGACCTGCTGCCGACCCTCCTGGAGTATTTCGGCGTTCGGCCCCCGAAGGACGGCCCCTTGATCCACGGCCATGATCTGCTCCCCCTCATTCGAGGGGAACAGACCAAGGTCCGCGAGTACGCCTGCATGGGGATGGATGTCGAGGAGTTCGCCATCCGAACCCACGCCTGGCACCTGACGCTCCCCTTGATCCACGACCCCGAGGAGCCCCGCTCCGTCGAGCTTTACCGCAAACCCGAGGACCGCTGGGATCAGAACGACGTGATCGAGCAAAACGTCGAGGTCGCCGAGCACCTGGAGCTGGCCCTCAGGCGGTTCGCCGAAGCGCTCCAGCGCGACGCGCTCGACGACCTGCCCCCGCTCCGCGCCGCGGCCCGGTACGGGACGCCCGATTGATTCGCTCATTCTCCTGTGGCCGGGGGCTGTGCCCCGCCTTTTCACCACATCTCAGAGGCCGCCTGGGTCTCGGTCTATAGCCCCAAAGGGGCGGCGGAAACTCCGGCCGCCATGGAGTTTCCGTCCCTCCATCGGCGATCCTCGGAGAGATCCTCCGATCGCCGCGCCGATCCCAAGGGCTAACGCCCCCGGCTATTGGCTTCCGCCCCTTCGGGGCTAATCCGCAAAATCTCCCATTTACATATGTTGTGAAACTCTCCACTCTCGAAAGTAGAGTGTGGATGCCCATGCCCCTGGGAGCGGGGGGCCCCCCACTTGTGGGGTCGGGCCGTAGTCCGGGTGAGGGTCGTCGGGTTTACTGAAGGAGCTTCGGGACGGGGCCGGGGGAGCGAGGCTCCCGCCCGCCGAGCCGGAGCCATGCGTGGGGCTCGGCGGGAGCCTCGCCCTCCCGAAATCGGCCACGCCCGCCTTGGAATCCGAAGACCCTCACCCGGTCCTCCGGACCACCCTCTCCTGGGGGAGAGGGGATTCATAACGCCCGCCGCATACGATCGCCATCACGCCTCAATACAACCCAAACTGCGAGGTCGCCAGCACGGACGGCGCCGACTGGGGCGAGGCCAGCGGTTGGACGAACGATTCCGCGTCGCCGCCACAATCCAGGCACTTGTGCCCCTTCAACGCGGCCTTGAAGTTCTGGATGTGCTTGCAGATATGCTCGTGCTTCCAGGCCCGCAGCCGCTCCAACTTGTCGTGGAGCCGGGCGCCGAGCGCCTTGAGGCGCCAGCATTTCTCGACGGGCGCCGTCGCGATAACCTGAGGCGAGGGCAAGGCGACCGGTCCCTGGGCCGTCGGCGTGACGCCGTACGAGGCGGGGAACTGGACCGCCGGAAGCTGGGCCGACGTCTCGATGGGGTATTCGCCCCCGCGGCTCGACGTATCTTTCCAGCTCCAGAAGGACCACCGGGGCGGCGCGTCCTCATGAGGCCGCAGGGGAGCCGGCGCGCCCGTCGACGGCCCCGGCGAGTCAAAATAAACCTGGGGAGCGGCGGCGACCGGCGCGGATGGCGGCGTCTGGGACGCGGCGAAGGGGGACGTGGACTCCTGGAACGGCGACGGCGCGGCGCTCGGCTCCGGGGCCTCGATCGCGGGCCCGGCATCGGTTTTGACCGTCCGCGAAGGCTCCGAGGGCTCGGCGGGCTTCACCGGCTCGAGCGCGGGCTCGGCGGGCTGAACAACCTCGGCCGGCGCGGGTTCCGGCTTCGGCTCAACCGGCTTCACGGGCTCGGCGGGCGGGGCTGTCTCCGTCGGCTCGGGCTCGGGTTTGGGCTCGGGCCTGGGCTCGGCGGGTCGGGGCGTCGGCCGCAAGGGCGGCGGGGGAGGCGCCTGCGTCAGGATGGCGTCGGGCTCGATCGCGGGAGCGGTGGCGGCCGCCTCGCTCGCCCTCTCGGCGGCGTCTCCGCCCGGCAGCGGGATGGGGGTCTCCAGCAGGGGCGGGGCCTCGGGCTCGGGAGCTTCGGCCGGGTCGTCGGCCGGCGCTTCGCCGCGCGTGGTCAGGACCGAGGCGTCGCGGGTCGCCGGGATCGAGGCCGGGGCGGGTCGCGGCCGGGCGGCCCGGGCGATCGCCGCGTTGGCCTCGGCCACGGTCAGCTCGCCCGATGAGGGCGACGATTCGCGACGGCTCAAAAACGACGACCCCGTCCCCGACCCCGCGCCGGCCGCGTTGGACCGCGACGACGGGAACGCCGTGAGCAGCCGCGACAGGACGCCGCGGCCGCGATCGGGCCAGATGTCGGTCTCGGGACCCGGCGCCTTAACCGCCCGCCGCGTCGTCTCGACGCGGGGCTCGGCCGACGCCAGCCGCCAGCGGAACAGCCGGGTGGGCCATCCCGGACGACCGGGGACGTCCACGGAGAGGCCCTGCATCGGCGACGAGGACCGGCCGCGCTGTTGAACCCCGGCGCAGCCGGACAGCCCCACCAGCGTCAAAATGACGATCCCGACCTGCCACGAGGACCTCATGGCGTCTCCTCCCACCCACGCGATGTCCGGCCGATCCGGGGATCGACCGACGAGACCAATCCGTTCCGTTCTCCATAACGCTCGATGGTTTCCATCGGCATTCCCCCGATCGGCCCAGCGGCCATTCCCGCGGCTGGGCCCGGCCGCCCCGCCCACAACCGGCGCGACCGGCCGGGTCGCCGGAACGCGAACAGTTTGAAGGAGCCGCCGAAAATCGCTACGCTTGTGGGCGTGATATCGAGAGGACCGCGCCGGGCGTCGGCGGGCCGCCGCCCCGCGGATTCGGACCATCGAAGGACTGACAATGATCAACGCCGACGCCGCGGAACGCTTCATGGCCGCTCCCTGGTTGAAATCCGCGCCCGACGAGATCAAGCGGACGATCCTGGAGGCGCTGGCCGAGGAGCGCGCCCCCAAGGGAACGATCCTCCTGGCGCAAGGTCAACCCAACGACCATCTGTCGTTCCTGATCGAGGGAAGCGTTTCGATCGATCGGCTCTCAAGCAACGCCCGCCGCGACCAGATCACGCTCCTGGAGGCGCCCACGGTCTTCGGCGCCACCTCGTTCTTTCAGCCCCGGCCGCCCCAGGTGACCGTCGAGGCGGCCTCCGACGTCTGGATGCTGACCCTCCACCACGCCGCCCACGAGGCGCTGCGCCGCGATCACCCCCGCGCCGCCGAGGCCCTGGCCGCCGCCGTGCTGCAAGCCCTCTGCGAACGCTTCGACCTGATCGAGAAGCTGTTCACCGACTTCATCGCCCGCCACCCCGATAGCCCGGCCGAAGTCACCACCGAATGGTCGCGATTCCGGTCCAGCTTGTTTGAAGACCAAACCTTCTGATCCCGGCAAAAGCAAGACGCTTTTTCGTAGGGCGGTTGACCGCCGGCGCCTTTCGATCTATGATCGTCGAAGTCGATCCCTTCATTTTGGAGCCCCCGATGCGCCCGTCGCTTGCGAGCCTCGACCTACTTACCCTCGGCCTACTTGGCCGCTTGGGCGGGTCGTCGTAAGGCTTTCAGGCTCCCAAATGGTGGATCAGCGAAGCCCCGAGACTCACCCGGCCGGTGAATCTCGGGGCTTCTTTTTTTGCGTGCGGGGTCCCTGAAGTTCATCGTCGGTCGGGCAACCGTCTTTGCGTTGGAGGCGGGTCGGGGCGTACACTAGTTTTGAGGTCAAGCGGTCCTGGTGAATCGTCGCGTCTAAAATTAGGGGAGGGCAATACCCTCCCATAAGAAAGAGCCGAGCTCGACATCTCGGAACAGCCGCGACGAACCACCAGTCGGCCGTGAACTTACTCAAGGAACTTATCCAGCCATGACCGCTCCCGGCGAGCCTCGATCCGAATCTCCGAAATCGAGCACCATCCCCGACCCGAACCGCGTGCGGATCTTCGACACCACCCTGCGCGACGGCGAACAATCGCCCGGCGCGAGCATGAACCTGGCCGAGAAGCTCGACGTCGCCAAGGCGCTCGCCGGCCTGGGCGTCGACGTCATCGAGGCCGGCTTCCCCATCGCCTCCATCGGCGACTTCGAGGCGGTCCGCGCCATCGCCGCGGAGATCACCGGCTCAACCGTCTGCGGCCTCGCCCGCTGCAACGACCGCGACATCGACCGCGCCTGGGAGGCGATCCAGTTCGCCCAGAGCCCCCGCATTCACGTGTTCCTGGCCACTTCGGCGATCCACCGCGAGCACAAGCTGCGCATGAGCCGAGCGCAGATCGTCGAGCGGGCGGTGGCCGGCGTGCGGCGGGCCGTGGCGCTCTGCAAGGACGTGGAGTTCAGCCCCGAGGACGCCGCGCGGACGGAGATCGACTTTCTCCGCGAGGTGGTCGAGGCGGCGATCGAGGCCGGGGCGACGACGGTCAACATCCCCGACACGGTGGGCTACGCCACGCCCACGCAGTACGCGGCGGTGATCCGGGCGCTCCGCGAGGGCGTTCCCAACATCGACAAGGCGGTCATCAGCACCCACTGTCATGACGACCTGGGGATGGCCGTCGCCAACAGTTTGGCCGGCGTCGAGGCCGGCGCCCGCCAGGTCGAATGCACGATCAACGGCATCGGCGAACGCGCGGGCAACGCCGCCCTGGAGGAGATCGTCATGGCGCTGAAGACGCGCCAGGACTATTTCGGCCTGGAGACCCGGATCAAGACCGAGCGGCTGTATCCGGTCAGTCGGAAGGTGTCCACGATCACCGGTCTCGCCGTGCAGCGGAACAAGGCGATCGTCGGCCGCAACGCCTTCGCCCACGAGTCGGGCATTCATCAGGACGGGATGCTCAAGGATCGATCCACTTATGAGATCATGCGTCCCGAGGACGTGGGCGTTCCCCGGACCGACCTGGTTTTGGGCAAGCATTCCGGCCGCCACGCGCTCCGCGAGCGGGTCTCCGAGATGGGCTACACGCTGACCGACGAGCAGGTCGAGACCCTCTTCAGCGACTTCAAGGCGCTGGCCGACAAGAAGAAGGAGATCTACGACGAGGACCTGGCCGCCTTGATGGACCACCTGACGGGCGACACGCCGGCCGCCTGGCAACTCGTCGGCCTGCACACGACCGCGGGCACCAGCCTGCTCCCCACGGCGACCGTCTCCATCCGCCGCCCCGACGGCGAGGTCGTTCAGGACGCGGCCATCGGCGACGGGCCGGTCGACGCCATCTTCAAGGCCGTCGAGCGCGTCACCGGCGTCCACGCCAACCTCCGCGAGTTCGTCGTCCGGAGCGTCAGCCAGGGCAAGGACGCGCAAGGCGAGGTGACCCTGGAGCTGGAGGTTGAGAGCGACGAGACCAGCTTCCGGGGCCGGGCCGTCTCCACCGACATCATCGAGGCGTCGGCCATGGCCTACCTCAACGCAGTCAACGCGATCACCGCCCGCAAGGAGCGCGGCAACCACCCCCGCGAGGTCCTTGGGCGTCCCGGAGCGGGACTGTAGCGCCGCGCCGCGTCCACCTCTGGGACGGCCTGGGCCTTTTCCCGGCGCGCCACGCCCGCACCGCAAGCCGCGTTGTTGGGCGGGCGTGGCCCGCCGACTCCACAAACCTGGGACACCATGATGCGTCCAACGATGTCGGATTCGGCCGGAACGGACGGCGAGGATCGGCCGCTGGACGCGATTTTCGCGCCGCGGACGGTGGCGGTGATTGGGGCGTCGGAGAAGCCGAACAGCGCGGGGCGGGCGGTGCTCTGGAACCTGATCCGCGGGCCGTTCGGCGCCACGGTCTTTCCGGTCAATCCCAACCGCCGCAATGTTTTGGGGATCAAGGCGTACAAGGACGTCGCCGCGGTCCCCGACCCGGTGGATCTAGCGATCGTGGCCACGCCCGCGGCCACGGTTCCCGACGTCATCGGCGAATGCGTCGACGCCGGCGTGAAGGGGGCGATCGTCATCTCGGCCGGATTCAAGGAGGCGGGCCTTGAAGGGGGACGGCTTGAGCAGCGGATCATCGAGCAGGCCGATCGGGGCCGGTTGCGGATCCTGGGCCCGAATTGCCTGGGGGTGATGCGGCCCCACCGCGGCATGAACGCGACCCTCGCCGGCCAGTCGGCCCGGCCCGGGACCGTTGGCTACATCAGCCAAAGCGGGGCGCTCGACCGGGCGGTGCTGGACTGGAGCCACCGCGAGAACGTCGGCTTCAGCGCCTTCGTCTCGGTCGGCTCGATGCTCGACATCGGCTGGGGCGACCTGATCGATTACCTGGGGGACGACCCGCTCACCAAATGCATCGTCATGTACATGGAGTCGATCGGCGACGCCCGGTCGTTCCTCTCGGCCGCGCGCGAGGTGGCCCTGACCAAGCCGATCATCGTCCTGAAGGCCGGTCGAACCGCCGCCGCCGCGCGGTTCGCCGCGTCGCACACCGGGGCCCTGATCGGCAGCGACGCGGTCCTGGAGGCGGCCTTCCGTCGCGTGGGGGTGTTGCGGGTCGAGTCGATCTCCGACGTCTTCGACATGGCCGACGTCCTCTCCAAGCAGCCCCGCCCCCGGGGCCCCCGGCTGGCTATCATCACCAACGCGGGCGCGCCGGGAGTCCTGGCCGTCGACTCGCTGATCGAGCATCGCGGCGAGCTGGCCGAGCTGTCGGCGGACTCCATCGCGGCGCTCGACGCCGCCGCGCCGGGGCGATGGTCCCATGGGAACCCCGTCGACATCCTGGCCGACGCCGATCCCGAACGGTTTGAAAAGGCCATCAAGGCGATCGCCGCCGCCCCCGAGATCGACGGCCTGCTGACAATCCTCACCCCCGAGGAGGCCGCCGACCCGACCACGACCGCCGAGCGCCTTCGGCAATTCGCCAGACTGCCGGGCAAGCCGTTTTTGGCGGCCTGGATGGGGGGCGAGTCGGTCGAGCGCGGAACCCGAATCCTCACCGAGGCCGGCGCGCCGACCTATCCACATCCCGACGCCGCCGCGCGGGTTTTCGCCCTGATGTGGCGGTTGACGTACAACCTTCAGGGGCTCTACGAAACGCCCGACATGCCGGCCGCCGACCTGATGGCCGCCGCCGCCCGCGACCAAACCGCGGCGCTTCTGGAGGGGGTCCGCCGCCGGGGCCGAACCATCCTCACCGAGGCCGAATCCAAGCGCCTGCTGGCGACCTACGGGATCCCGACCATCCCCACCACGGTCGTCGAAACCGTCGACGAGGCCGTCGAACTGGCCGAGTCGATCGGCTATCCGGTCGCCTTGAAAATCAACTCCACGACCATCACCCACAAGAGCGACGTCGGCGGCGTTCGGCTCAACCTCTTCGACGCCGAGGCCGTGCGCGGGGCGTATCACGCCATTGAGCGATCGGTGGCCGAGCGCGTCGGGGCCGAACATTTTCACGGCGTCGGCGTTCAGCCGATGATCCAGCCCGAGGGATGCGAGCTGCTGCTGGGATGCGCCCTCGACCCGGAGTTCGGCCCCGTGATCCTCTTCGGCGCCGGTGGCCGGCACGTCGAGGTCCTGGGCGACCGGGCGCTGGCGCTGCCGCCTCTGAACACCACCCTGGCCCGCCGGTTGATGGAGCAGACCAAGATTCACCAGGCGCTCAAGGGGGTGCGCGGCCAGCCCCCGGCCGACATGGCGGCGCTGGAGCAGCTCCTGGTTCGGTTCAGTGACCTGGTCGTCGAGCAGCCCCTGATTCGGGAGATCGACATCAACCCCCTGTTCGTCTCCCCCGACCGGATGATCGTCCTCGACGCCCGGGTGATCGTCCACGGCCCCGAGTTCCACGCCGTCGACCTTCCCCGACCGGCGATCCGCCCCTACCCCTCGCAGTACGTCTTCTCCTGGACGTCGCGCCAGGGCGAGCGCGTCGTCATCAGGCCGATCCGTCCGGAGGACGAGCCGCTGCTGGTCAAGTTCCACGGCACGCTCTCGGAGCGGAGCGTCTCGTTCCGCTACTTCCACGCGATGAAGTACAGCGCCCGGGTCGCCCACGAACGCCTAACCCGAATCTGCTTCATTGATTACGATCGCGAGATGGCTCTGGTCGCGGAGTACGAGGATCCCGAGACCGGCGAGCGGAAGATCCTGGGCGTCGGCCGCCTGAGCAAGCTCCGGGGGACCGACGAGGCCGAGTTCGCCGTCCTGGTCAGCGACCAGTTCCAAGGACGCGGCCTGGGAACCGAATTGCTCCGCCTCACCATCCAGGTCGGCCGCGACGAGCGCCTGTCCCGAATCCGGGGCGACATCTTGCCCGAGAACATGGAGATGCGCAGAGTCTGCGAAAAACTCGGCTTCCGAATCACCCACCTCGCCGACGAGGGCGTCGTCCGGGCGGTGTTGGAGTTGTAGGAGTGAACGAGCGAGCGGAGAGCGTAAGCCTGGCGTGATGAAAAGTAAGTGTTGACTTGACGTTTCGTCGGACCAAGGCATCACGGACATGTTGCGCCGTCTCCGGGATTTTGAACCCAGGGGGGGGCAGAATTCCTGTCTGCCCAGAGACCAAGATCAAGAGTAGGGCAGACAGGAATGTCTGCCCCCCCAAGGAAGCAAATCCGGGATGTAGGCCAGAGCGGGTCAACGCCAACTTTTCATCGACCCAGCGTAAACCCCCTGTTCGGTGAACGGTCGCCCGCGCGAAGACAGGGGGCTGACGCCCCCCTCTCGCCTTTTTCCCCTCTTTCCTCAGCTCAGCCCAGTTCCGCGGCGGCGGGTTCGTCGAGGATCCAGACGACCTTCTCGGCGACGGTTCGCAAGAGCGAGGCGGGGACGGTGGGGGTGATGGGGCCCTTGAGGGATCGGGCGACGATCTCGGCCTTGCGGGGGCCGGTGGCGAGCATCAGGATGACGCGGGCGGCGAGGATGGTTTTGATCCCGACGGTGAGCGCCTGGGTGATCACCTTCTCGGCGCTGCCGAACTCGCGGACGGCGTCGGTGGTGGTGACGGGGTGAAGCTCGACCGGGCGCGTCGGCAGATTGATCGCTTCCTCGACGGAGAGGTCCGACGGCTCGTTGAAGCCGATGTGGCCGTTGCGGCCGATGCCCAGCAGTTGGAGGTCAAGCCCGCCGTCGGCCTCGATCCAGCGGTCGAATTGCGCGGCGTGCTCGGCGGCGAAGGCCGCGGGGACGGTGCCGTCGATCACGTGGGTCTGGTTGGCGGGGATGTCGACCAGGCTGAAGAGGCGCTGGTGCATGTAGTGGCGGTAGCTCAGCGGGTCGAGCGGCTGGATCGGGTAATATTCGTCGAGATTGTAGGTGACGACCTTTTGGAACGAGAGCGAGCCGGCCCGATGGCGGGCGGCCAGCTCGGCGTAGACCGTCTCGGGCGTCGCGCCGGTGGCCAGGCCGAGGACCGCCTTGGAGCGGTCCCGTTCCGCCGCTTCAATGATCGCGGCGATCCGATCGGCGGCGAGCCGGCTGGCCGCCTCGGCGTTGGGGCAAACGATCACGTGCGATCCGTCAACATCCAATTTGCGCTCGTCGGCGGCCATCGCGTTCAGCTCTCGATGAAATCAACAGGGTTGAAGAAAATGGCGGAGAAAGGCCGGCTCAAGGACCGGCCGCGCGTAATCTGGGAGGACGCCGCCCTCCCGCCGAGCCGGGGCCATGCGAGGGGCGCGGCGGGAGGGCGGCGCCCTCCCGAAGATGAGCGCTCGGCGCCGGTCGGGCGGCCGCTCAGGACGGGACCTTCTCGGCCGCCGGTTTGCCGGCCGGCTCGCGGGCGGGAGCGGCCTTCTCGTGGCCGCCCAGCAGGCCGAGGGCCCGTTGGATTGGGTCGGGGGGATAATTATTGACCCGCAGCGGGTCGTAGGTCTCGACCTGGAACAGTTCGACGCCCACGAACCGCTCGTCGGTTCGATGCGCCCGACCGGCCAGGCTGTGCCCCTCGGCCCATTCGCGGGTCAAGGCGGCGTAGGCCCGGCCCAGGTGCGAGCAATACTGTGTGTAGTCGGTCAGCAGGATCTGCGAGGCGTGGCAGTGGATGGCCCATTCCTTGGTGCGCTCGGCCTCGCCATCGTAGGCGAAATAGGCGTTCGGCTGCGCCAGGGGGCCCCAGGGGGTCCAGCCCGAGAGGACCAGGGCGTCGGACAACCCCGCGCCCACCAGGCCCACCGCGGCCAGCGCCCGGGTGATCCGGTGGGCGGCGTGGGCGTCGTTGGAGGGGGGGACGATCACCGCGCCGGGGCGGCGCTTGGCGAACCAGCCGACGATCGTGTCGATGTCCTTGTCGGTCGGCTGGTAGCCGGGCATCCGATAGCCCTCCAGGTTCCAGCAAACCGCCTCGGCGCCCAGGACGTTGCACTCCAGGCGGAACTCGGCCTCGCGCACGGTGACCTTCTGCTTGTCGTCGAGCCAGGGCGCGGCGACGTTCCGCTCGCCGGCGAAGACCAAAACCTCAATGACCGGCAAGCCCCGGCGCACCGCGTACTCGTGGATCAGGCAGGCCGCGGTGATCGCGCCGTCGTCGGCGTGGGGGCAAAGCATCACCAGGGGACGATCGGGCCCCAGGGCGTCGCGCAGCGTCTCGCGGATGTCCACGAGTTGGCCGTGACTCGCCACCGCGCCTCCGGCCTTCAGCAAGGCGTCAAACTCGGGACGCCTGCTCGACGAGCCGGACGTCAATGAGGAAGTGCTCATGATCTCTTGCGAGCCTTAATGAATCGACGCGCGACAACGAAGAGTCGCGCCTTCCGCGGTGGCGTTCGGCGGGTCGTCGCGGCTTCCGCGCGGCGCCGAAACGGAACGCTCCGCCCCCCTCGCCCGCGACGGGCGCATCAACTGGTTCCGTCTCGAAACACCGAATGGGGCGGCGATTGGAAGCATGGGATTAAGCAATCTTTAATCGGTGTTCCGGAACCTCAATTGTGCAGACTCCGGCGTCCGGCGTCAACCATCCGCCGACCCCGACCGCCGAATTCCCGGAGCCGCCGGCGGCCCGAAATTGTCGGGAGATCGTTCCCCTTCGGCTCGCCGGCGACGTATCCTTAGCGCAATGAGGCCCAAACGTCCGGTTGGGCCGTCGCGCGGTTCGATTTCAGCCGACGCCGGACTGGGGAGGCACGATCCAATGACGAGGCTCGCGTTGCTTTTGCCGCTTGTGGGGCTGGGGTTCGTCGCCGACCGGCCCCAGGAAAACGCGCCGGATGAGGGGAAGGCGCCTCCTCCCGCGGCCGAGGCGCCCTCGCCCGACGAGGCGGCGATCCGGGGAGTGGTGGCCGAGTTCGTCCGCGCCTACAACGCGGGCGACGCCCCGGCGCTCGCCGCGCTGTTCACCGACGAAGCCCAGATCAAGGTGGAGGATGGCGAGACCGTCACCGGCCGCGCCGCGATCCAGGAGCGCTTCGCCGAGCGGTTCCAGTTGGCCCCCGGAGCAACCCTCGCCATCCAGACCGAGAGCCTTCGGATGCTGGGCCCGGGGGCGGCGATCGAGGAGGGAGTCGCCACCGTCACGACTCCGGCCGAAGATGGTCGGGACGAACCGGGCGCGGAGGCGTCGCGCTCCCGGTACGTCGCCACCTACGTCAAGGTCGACGGCAAATGGCTGCAAAACGACATCCACGACTTCCCAATGCCCGACGAGGAGGACGGGAAGTCGGCTCACGAGCACTTGAAGGACCTGGAGTGGCTGCTCGGCGAGTGGATCGACGAGGACGACGAGGGCGAGGTTCAAACCGTCTGCGACTGGTCGGAGGACGGCTCCTTCCTCCTCCGACGCTTCAAACTGAGGGTCGGAGGCGAGTTCGTCATGTCGGGCGTTCAGCGGATCGGCTGGGACCCGCGATCGAAGCAGTTCCGGTCGTGGGTCTTCGACTCCGAGGGCGGGTTCTCCGAAGGCCTCTGGTCGCGCGACGGCGACCGCTGGATCATCAAGGCGACCGGCGTCTTGCGGGACGGCCGCTCCGCGTCGGCGACGTACATCATCACTCGCGAGGCCGGCGACACCATCCGTTGGGCCGGGATCAGCCGAGCCGTGAGCGGCTTCGGCCTCCCCGACGCCGACGAAGTGGTCCTCGTCCGCAAGCCCCCCGAACCGGGCCCCATCCCCGCTCCCGCCGAAGAACCGCGAACCAAGGAGACGCCGCGATGATCAGGACCATCAGGCTCGCGCCCGCGGCGATCGCCGCTCTGCTACTTTTGCCGGCCCAGGCCGACGCCCAGCGCGGGGGTGGTCGGGGCGGCGGGCGCGCGGGCGGCGGCTTCGCGCGTCCCTCGTACAATCGAACGCCTTCCTTCAGTTCTCCATCCCGCCCCAATTACGGCGGTTACGGGAATTACGGCGGCGCGCGTCCCTCGTACCCGACGAACCGGCCGACGCAGCTCCCGAACCGGCCGACGCAGCTCCCGAACCGGCCGAACATTGGCGGCGGCGCGCGGCCTCC
>Ga0180215_1004163_pt1 | contig 13051 bp, 29 predicted proteins | sample eDN3rd37CBELigBY_FD_128871 | JGI IMG/M metagenome (GOLD analysis project Ga0180215, IMG submission 128871) | Enriched backyard soil microbial communities from Emeryville, California, USA - eDNA 3rd pass 37_C BE-Lig BY (version 2) (version 2) | ecosystem: Environmental > Terrestrial > Soil >...
ACTATTCGGGATCCCTTGGAAAATCATGATTGACAGTTACCAACCAGAAACAGGGATTTTCGCTGATTTAAAGGCTTTGAAAGAGCTTGATGGTAAGTGGTGGAACAATGAAACACAACGCTACGAGAACTTCTTGGATCATTACGGATATGCCATCCAGATGGCTGTATATGCAGAGGTTGAACGTATTTTCACAGGAAGAAAAGAGTGGCTCATCCCTCACATGGTAGTCGTAACAAAACAAGATCCTCCAGACCATGAAGTCATCTATTTTGATTACGAGTCCATAGAAAACGGTTTGTGGATGGTTGAAAAGTACATTGATCGAGTTAAGCAAGTCAAAACAGGTGAGCAGAACCCAGCGCGCTGCGAGAAGTGTGATTACTGCAGAAGCACAAAGAAGATTACACGAATCAAACACTACACAGAGCTATCCGCTAATTAAGGAGGGACGGCATGAATAAGGTCATTCTCATTGGTAACCTCACAAAAGACCCTGAACTACGCTATACACCTAATGGCGTTGCAGTTGCTACTTTCACAGTGGCAATTAATCGTCCGCGAACAAACCAGGCTGGAGAACGCGAAGCCGACTTCATCAACATCGTTGCCTGGCAAAAACTTGCTGATCTGTGCGCAACGTATCTGCGAAAAGGCAGACCAGCAGCGATTGAAGGAAGGATCCAGTCAAGAAGCTACGATGACAAGGAAGGCAAGCGTCGTTATGTGACCGAGGTTGTAGCTGAAAATGTGCAATTCCTCGGTGGAAACAATGGAGAGGGAAGGCACCAGTCTGCTGATCCGTTTGGAGATCCATTCGCTGATGCTGGAAAGACCATCAACATTTCGGACGACGACTTATCATTCTAACGAATAGGGTGATCCGACCGTGTTCAATGAAGTCAATGCCGTGCCGAAGGTAAAGCACAAACGGCGAAATCCTAAACACAAGGAAAGGGGCCGTATCAAGCCGCGAACATACGCCAAGGTATATGAACGGGATGGCGGTCAATGCGTTTTGTGCGGCCGAGGAGACAGTCTGCAATGCCATCATCATGTGTACCGTTCCCAAGGTGGCTCAGGAACGGAAGACAACCTGGTTATGCTGTGTGTCAGATGTCATGATCTAGCACACAGCAGCAGGGAGATTCGGGATAGGATCGGGGAGTATTTGAGGCGGTTGTACCCGAATAAGTGGAATTCTCGATAAAAGGAAAGTGAGGGATGAATTATGAGATTCAATGTGACGGTTGAAATTGATTGGTTGGAAGACGGCTCCTTGGATGATGAAATCAAAAGCCATATCGTTGGTGAAATAGTGGAGCGCATATCAAAAGAATCTCTTGTTTCTGTAAAGAGGGATGCCGAGAAGCGAGTATCATCAAAAATTGAAGAACTGGTCACAAAGACTTATGAAGGGTTCTTATCAAAAGGCGTGACTATCACGAATGAATGGGGCGAAGTGAAGAGAGAGAATGTCACGATTTATGACATCATCAAAGAGAAGGCGGATAACTGGCTCACGCGTAAGGTAGATAAAGAAGGTCGAGAAAGCAACTATGGAGCCGATTGGACACGTATGGAATGGCTTATCAATCATCAGCTTGACAAACAAACCAAGCGTATGTCTGACGAAATCGTGAAGAAGGTAAGCGAGGAAATCAAGAAATACATCAACGATTCGGTGAAGGCCTCGATCGGAGAAAAGTTGGTCAAGGAGATTGGCTTAGAGAACATCATTAACGGGGCAAAGGGTAAGTGATCGGGAGAAACATGGAAACCATTGATATTGCCCAAGAAATCCGGCGTGTTTCTGCCCGCCTGGACAAAGCGCCACAGGCCATATTTTACAACGCCAAAGCCTTTGCGGAGGCAGAGAGAACATATCGGATGGAACTGGCCAAGGAAATAACTCGACTACGTGCAGAGGGCATGCAAGCCACGCTCATAAGCGATGTAGCGCGGGGGAATGTGGCTGAGTTGAAGTACAAACGTGACCTAGCCGAGGGGCTATACCGCTCCTCGCTAGAGTCAACGAAGGCGCTGCAAGCAGAACTTAGTGGGTTGCAGTCGATTTTCAAGCAGTTCAACGAGATGTAAACCGGAGGGATGCGCTAAATGACTCTTCTCTTCAACGAACCGCCCTTAGTTGTCTCTCCGACGTTAGCTGAGGAGATCGGATTGAACGAAGCCATTGTCCTTCAACAGCTCCATTATTGGTTGCAGAGAAGTGAACACTTTTACGAAGGACGAAGGTGGATTTATAACACATATACGCAATGGCTTGAACAGTTCCCTTTCTGGAGCGAAAAGACAATCAAACGAACGATCACAAGCCTAGAATCAAAAGGATACATCATTACAGGGAACTTCAACAAAGCTGGATTTGATCGCACAAAGTGGTATTCAATTGACTACGATCTGTTGAATAGTCCAAAAGTCCTAGTGACCCGACGATGGGGTCAAAATGACCCGACGATGGGGTCAAAATGGCCCGATGCATCGGGTCAAAATGACCCGACCTATACCAGAGACTACACAGAGACTACTACAAAGACTACTAAAAAAAGAGTACCTCCCAAAGTCCAATACATGGAGTATGTGTCGATGAAAGAAGATGAGTACACCAAACTCCTTACTGAGTTTGGAGAAGAAGACACCAAACGTCTCATTGAAATCCTAAACAACTACAAAGGCGCAACAGGAAAGAGATACAAGTCAGATTACCTAGCTATTCGCAATTGGGTGGTCAGTCGCTTGCAAGAAGAAAAGCGTAAGGCAGGGGTGAAGTCGAATGCAAAGCCTGGGCAATCTTATGACGAACTTTACGCAGGAAAGGACTTTGGATTCTGATGTCTTGCGAGAGTACATCTGCGAAGGCTGCCAGTGTAGGGTGCAGGTGAGACCGCTCACGCATCTTTTCGGACCAATGAAAGGCCAATCCTTTGAAGCGCATTACGGATGCAAATGCGAGGACATCCGAAACGCCAAGGAAACATTACAAAAGCACGAGGAACGGAAACGTTCCCGGATATTCGGGGATCACAGCTTGATAAACCCCAACCTACAGACGGTGTCGTTTGAAACATATCTGCCGCGCGGCCAGTCGAGTGCAACGGCAAAAAAAGCGGCGATAAGCTACGTTGAGTCATTCGACCTTAAAAGTCCACGGAACATCCTTTTCACTGGCAGTTACGGATTGGGCAAGTCGCACTTAGCTGCCTCCATTTCGAAGGCGCTTATGGCAAGGGGATACACCAGCATCTTTATAGCTGTACCAAAACTCCTGACAAAGATCAGGGACACATACAGGAGCAAAAGCGAACACACAGAGTCGGAACTGCTCGGAGTGCTGGAGAAAGTTGATTGTCTCGTACTAGATGATGTCGGCGCGGAGCAGTCCAAAAAGCAAGATGATGGCGAGAGTTGGGCTGTATCCAAACTGTTTGAAATCATCGACAGCCGGGTGGGGAAACACACCGTTTTTACCACTAACCTTGCCTCGCGAGAATTGCAAGATCGAATTGGACCGAGAAGCTACTCGCGCATGATGCAAAACACCGAGATCATCAAAATGGTCGGTGAGGATTATCGGCTGAAGGACTTTTAAAAGGAGGGAGAGCATGAACATAACATACCACGGCAAGCAGTATAAGGTCATCGGTTTTGCCAGAAGTACAGTACTTCCGGAAGCGTTTATCTTGCTGCGAGGACAGGACGAATACCTTGTTGCTCCGACTCATGATTTGAGTGGCATCACATTCGGCGAGGGGGCATCGAGCAATGAAGCAACCAAAACGCCCCAATAGGCGACAGAAGAACGAAATGCGTTTTTACGGTCTCGATCCCGACAACTGGCTGGTATAACGGGACACACCGGATGAGTTTGTGATAGTACACCGATACACTGGAACGATCAAACGATACGGGAAGTGATGGTATGGGCAAAGCAAGTCGAGATAAGGGAATCCGAAGAGAGCGTGAGTTTTGCGAACTGACTGGCGGCAAGAGAGTGCCGTTGTCTGGCGCAGTTGGAGGGGAGTTTTCCAACGATGTAATTTTGCCGAACGGTAAGCGAGTCGAGGTCAAAGCGAGAAAAGACGGATTCAAGGAGTTGTACAGGTGGATACAAGATGAGCGCGAGAAGCCGGACATGTTGGCACTCAAGGCAGATCGCAAGCCGTGGTTGGTGGTCATAACTCTGGATGAGTACATGAGATTGCAGAGCGACCGAATATAAGGCCCAAAAACGCATTTTTTACCTTAGTCGGTATATTTACCCTAGTTTGCTAAAAAACGCATGTACGAGGCGCGTAGAAGGCGAGAGAGCCATGCGAAAGGAGCGAGTAAGATGCCGAGGATAACAAGACCTGATTACATCTGCTTTCCAGAGGGTCTGATGCACAAAAGTATGCTGCGAAACAGCGAGCCAAGCGAAGTAAAAACCTACTTTCTGACGCCGGAAGAACGGCTGGCGGCCATCGAAAAGTATGGGCCGATCCGGCAGCCGTTGCATCGGAAGTTGGTTAGAAGAAAAGCGCGATAAGGAGAGTGTGAAAAGTGAATAGAGTGGACGTGAAGGTAAAGAAGTTGCACCCTGACGCGGTAATACCCAAGTATTCGCATGTGTTTGATAGTGGATTTGATCTTGTATCGGTGGAGGACGTGATCGTTGAGCCTGGTCAAACGGTTAAAGTGCCAACAGGACTTGCGTTTGCTATCCCGCCAGGCTACGAGTTGCAGATCAGGCCAAGGTCGGGTATCAGTAGCAAAACAAAGTTGCGCGTGAGTAACGCGCCTGGAACGGTCGATGCGGGGTATCGTGGCGAAGTGGCGGTGTTGGTCGACAATATCTATCCAGATACTGGATGGAATGACGTGTTGGTCAACACCTTGGATGGCAAACAAGTTAAGGCTGGCGGGATTCACTGGGAAGGCACCTACCTCATCCGCAAAGGCGATAGAATCGCTCAAGGTGTTATTGCTCCAGTTTACCAGGCGCGGTTTGAAGAAGAGGACGAGCTTGACGAGACAGGGCGCGGAGCAGGTGGCTTTGGCAGCAGTGGAGTGCGTGCGGAGGTGAGTGGATGATCGGAGGATTCGATCTCGAACCTGATAAGTGGTATCACAAGCTCTGGTTTTATCCGTTGTGCCTAGCTCTCTTAGTGGGTGTTACGGTTTGCGAAGCAGCGAAGGATGTTGTTGAGAAGCTGAAACAAAAAATGATGCGGGGAGTGAAGTGAAGATGAACCAATGCGATTTTTGCGGGGAACGGTGCAGCACAACCTACACCTATCAGGACGCAGACGGAAACTACTTTATCGGTCACAGAAACTGCATGACCCGCCTCGAACGGATGGACGCGGAAAGCAAAAGTGCAAGGCGCAGCGCAGGAGGCTGACCGTGATGAAAAAGCACAAAAAGCCTCCGATCCGAAACCGTGATCCGGTTGTGCCAGTGAAGTTATCCGATCTTTACAAAGCGTCTCAAGAAGCAGTAGAACGTGCAACGTGGCTCATAGAAACAGCTTTGCGCGAAGAATTTGGTTTTGGAGATTCGCGGATCGCTCGGCTGCGTAAGAAGGCAGACGAGTTGGCGATACACAAAACGTTTGAGGACTGGGTAGATAGTACGCTCAGGCGAAAAATGCAGGGTTAACAAATGCTCAATTATGTAAAGCAGGCGGTGAATTATGGGACTAACTTTTCTTGATCTGTTCGCCGGAATTGGCGGTTTTCGACTTGGGATGCAGCTGGCAGGACATGCACCGGTTGGATGGGTTGAGTGGGACAAGTTCGCTAGGAAATCATACGAGGCAATTCATGAACCAGAAGGGGAGTGGACAGCACATGACATTACAAGAGTCTCAGATGACGATATTCGAAACCTTGGGAGAGAGCGAGGACCAGTACAAGTTATCTGTGGAGGATTTCCGTGTCAGGCTTTCTCGGTTGCTGGAAAGCGAGGAGGTTTCAACGATACTCGCGGGACTCTCTTCTTTGAAATTATGCGCTTTGCATCTATTCTCCGACCACGCTATCTATTCCTTGAGAACGTCGTCGGACTCCTCAACCACGACAACGGGAATACGTTCGAGACAATCCTCAGAACCCTGGATGAAGTCGGGTATGATGCAGAATGGGATGTGCTTAACTCTAAGGACTACGGAGTCCCGCAGAATCGGGAACGGGTATTTATTATCGGACATCTTAGAGGAGGACGTACCAGAAAAGTATTTCCTCTCTCAAACACAGGCTCAGAAGTTGATTGCAAGCTTATAGGGTTACTGGATATCAAGGGGAAGGAACAGATCAAAAGAGTGTATGACCCGCAAGGAATATCACCAACTCTTACAACGATGCAAGGTGGCAATCAAGAACCGAAAATAGTGATCCAGAAAACCCATGGGTCAACAACAACTGTGAAGCATGACGAAACCGGTACTCTCCAAGCAGCAAGGCTTGACAAAATTCCATGTATAGTCGATCAAGGAAAATTAAAACTTCGTAATGACAACATATCTACGCGTTTGAGTGCTAGTTACTATAAGGGACTTGATAATCATGGAGCAAGAACTGGAGTTGCCGAAATTCGTCCGGTGTTAACACCTGATCGGGAAGAAAAAAGGCAAAACGGCAGGCGTTTTAAAGAGCCTGGGGAACCAATGTTTACGCTAACTGCTCAGGACAAGCATGGCGTGGCAATAAAGAAAATTGGACATCTTGAGTCGGATTCAGGGCAAACAGGAGCAGTGTACTCAACCGATGGTATCGCTCCGACTCAACTGAAGCAACACGGGAATGCAGTGACAAAAATTGTGGATGATTGGCGCATCAGAAAACTTACGCCGCGAGAGTGTTTCAGGCTCCAAGGCTTCCCGGATTGGGCGTTCGATCGAGCATCAGCCGTTAACTCTGATTCACAGCTTTACAAACAGGCGGGAAATAGCGTGACGGTCAATGTGATTCACGCGATTGCCAGTCAGTTGATTTAACAAAATGCTCAAAGAGATAAGGGGTGAACGCGTTGAGAAAATCCATTTGGGTGGATGTTCCTGAACAGCCGAAGAAATCTGCTTTGCAAAGAAAAGTGGAACGATTGATGAAAAAGGCTGAAAAGCAAGGATACCACTTCAACGATTTGGAACTAAGTGTGTTTGAAGCACTTGGACGTGAGAATTGGGATGAGGATAAGGTGAATTGGCTTGCTTTATGTCAATTTGAAAATTTGTATCGTAAGTTCTACCCAGCAAAGTAACTCATTGTGTAGTGAGATTATGGTTTTTTGTTTGATTTATTATTTTTGTCGAAAGAATCCCAGAGATAATACACTACCCAGAATACTAATACGACAAGCAATGTAAGTGGTTTTTGTTTTGGGGGTAACCAAAAAGCCAGTATTACTACAATTACCAAAAAGGGAGGGAGTAAAATCCAATATTTTTTATTACGGAACATAAATTAACCTCCTCACATACATCAAAACTTCTAACCATTTTACCACAATGTGGCTTCGGCAGTTTCGAGAAGATCAGGGGTTAATTTCGATTCTTATCACAATAGTTAGGGGAGGAAAGAACGTGATTCCTTGGAAAAAGTACGATCCGGAAAATCCTCCGGAGCTATTCAAAGAGTATCTCGTTTCAGACGGTCGTCATGTAGACGTAGCCCAAATTTGCAACTATTTCGACGAGGTAAGGTGGTATCCACCTGATCGGAGCCAGATTGATGAATCTTCAATCACCCATTATGCAGAGATAAACTTACCTGAATAGTTAGGGAGGAAAGAACAATGAAATTTTTTGAAATCCATTCTCCATATTACGCTTTGTTGAAAGCCAATACGCAGGAGGAAGCTGTCGCAAAGTATACGAAATGCGTTGCTGATGATGACGGCACGCTGCATGAAGAGATCACAGAGGTGGATCGGGATTACGCACTGGTATCTTTCAGCCGGGGAGCCACAGAGGACGGTCAAGTGGTTCCCATCTTGGAAATACTCAAGGATTTTCAAAGCGAAGACAGCGGGGTGCTGCTGATAGATTCGGGCCTAATTTAAAAGGGGAGGGAAAGTTGATGGCACACTGGGTTGATACTTACCCACACAAGGTCTATGCAAGCGTGCTGCTGCTCGATGGGAAGATCTACAACTACAAAATCGGTCAGAACTATTGGGAGCATCCTGGTGAAGTCAAGATGAGAATTACTGATTTCCATAAGATCGACCGGATGACAGTGGAGCACACCTATTTTGAAGTGAATAATGACCAGGAGCATCGCGATGCATTTGCAGTGCTTGCTGTTAACTGGTTTAAGAATTGGGAAATTCATGAGGACCACGTTGGTTCTGGGTGCTACTGATTTAACACATCGGTAATTTTGGAAAGGAGGAACGAGGATGAATACTTACACAATCAAATATGTACGAGGCCATGAACCGGGAACTTATGCAACCTCGATCCGGGCAAATTCAGAAGAAGAGGCAATAAACATTTTTTACGCTAACAATCCAAAATGCTACGTTGTCTACGAATAACATCGCAGCAGAAGCATGACACACATCACACGATTTGTAAAAGGGAGGAAATAAAAATGCTAATTTCCATGGGCAAAGGTGACATCGCGGTTATGTTTTGCTCGGATCGAGAGGATAAGCAGCCGAACGGAATTGCTTTTGTGAAAAGGAACGTAACTTATCCTGTAGCAGTGGATGTTGATTGTGATGTTACGGATGAAGAAATTGAAAACGGCACGCTTGGACACCTGACTTTTTCCAATCCTAAGTCAATTGATGCGGTTATCACCCAATTGACTAGGCTGAAAGAAAAGATGGGTGTTTAACAAACCATTACGTGTGTACTCAGGGAGGGAGTCCGCTTTGAAAATCGGAAAATGGAAGCGAAAGGTATCTCCAAAAGAGTCCGGCTTAACGGATCGTGGTTGGTTTTCGGAACTATCGAAAGCTTTTTCTGACGGGAAGTATGCGGTCATGATCCGCACCGTCGAGACAGAATGGGGTACTGTTCAGCACGCTTGCATGAGAAACGTGCCGAATACAGATATTCCGTGGGCCGAGAAACAACGGATCAAAAACGAGTTGTTTGGCGAGGAAGCTGTTGCAATTGAAGTGTTTCCGAAAGTGTCAGAGCTGGTAGACGAAGCGAACATGTATCACTTTTGGGTATTGCCAGAGGATATGGTTTTACCATTCGGATTAAAAGAGAGGGAGCAGGATGGCAACTAATTACGACAAACTGGTAGCGGATTTGCACTACGCAAATGATGTCGCATGCCAATCAACTGCGAAAATCAACGATGGAGGAACTGCCAATAGAGATTCGGTTTTTTTGAGAATTCCACGAGCTAGAGAAAGATCGGTCTTGGCTGCAATTCAAAAGGCTGGATTGTATTGCCGGAGGAAGAGTCAGTGGCTCGGACAAGGGTACTTCATAACTCCAACATCCGATGGTCAAGGCGACAGGCGAGCAAAAGCCGTCGAGATAATGGCAAAGACTTTAAATGACCATGGGTGGAATGCACTTACCTTTAAACAGATGGATTAGGAGGGGAACGGGATGCAAAAACGCGAGATCAAGTTTCGGGGGAAACGCAAAGACAACGGAGAGTGGGTGTATGGCTACATCTGGATCATTCCGGTGTTGCAAATTCATTACATTTTGACAGGCAAAATTGATATGCGCGATTGCTCCATCGAGAAATATGAAGTCGATCCAGCATCTGTCGGGCAATACACCGGACTCCGCGATAAGACTGGCAAGGAAATTTACGAGGGGGATATCCTGGGAAAAACGTCCGAAACAAGCGGGCTGTCATATCGCTACACCGTTGAGTGGGACTCCGAAAATGCGCGCTTTATGGCAAGAGGAAAACACTTTCAGGAACTGGTGTCTGACTCATTGGAACGCTGTTGTGAAGTCATCGGCAATATCTACGAATCGCCAGAACTCCTGGAGGTGGGAGAGTAATGGAGGCAGGACGTGAGCTTGATGTGAAAGTTGCTGAAGCGTTGGGGTGGCAAGTCGTGAGTGTGTATGACGACACCGACTATTGCGTGGAAGTTGGGTCGGGTGATCTGCAAGGATATATGCCAATTCCGGATTTTTCGACTTCATGGGAAGGCATGGGCGTGCTGGTGGAGGAAGCGAAGAAGCAAGGTATCTACCTCGAATACTCGCACTCGCTGAACGGCGGTTACTACGGCGGAGCGTACAGCTTTGACGATGGCGAGTATCAGATGGAGCACACTACAGAGCAAGCAGTACCGACAGCGCCGCATGCTTTAGCACTGGTGTACCTTATGGCAAGAGGAGTGATAAGCAATGCGTGACGCAGAAAAAGACCTAAAGATGTGCGAAGAAGCGACGCCGGGTCCGTGGAGATGGGAAGACGGCGAAGGTATTGATGTTGGTCGTTTTGTAGGCAGTAACGGGAAAATCATCTGCGATTTCGGAGCCAGCGAGTATTACCATCCGACGGAAGGCACGAGGCCGGAATGGAATGACGAGAAGTTCATCGCAGAAGCCCGCACCGCGTTGCCGCACTGGATTCAGCGGGCGGTTGTAGCGGAGGCGGAGGTTGAACGATTGAAAAATACGATGAGAAGCATGTCGGGATCGCTGATAGCTTGGTCTATGCACCTGGATGATACCGTTTTGACGCCCCTACAGTTCCGCGAGCTGCAACGGATAACAAAGCCACTTTTCGAGGCTTAACATAAGAGAAATTGTGGGAAGGTAGGTTGACTCGATGAAGGATATTGAGAAGTTTGTCCAGGATGGATTTCGCGAAGTACAGGAAAAGTCGAAAGCATTCGATGACGAGTTGGCCAGTACCTCAAAACGAATCGAGGACTTCAGGGAACAGATGAGCAACAAGAAATGTCGGTTATTGATTAAGAGCGATTCTCCAGACGATAAATTGTTATGAGGTGACAGGATGAGAACGGAGATAGCCATAAAATTGCTGGTTGTGATGTCTTTCGCTAATTCGATCGGCATTCTGGCTAACACGCTTACGCTGTTAATCAAGTAGAAAATGAAAAAAACGCCTATTTTTTAAATTTAGGCGGCAGGATGTGACAATATGGACGTCACAAACTTTCTACAAATCAATTTTATCACGTTTTGGTAATTGGTTCCAGTATCGTGTTTTTAAATTTTACAAAATATTTCGTGTGTTAAGACCAAGCATCGGGGAGTATGCCAGCTCCCCGAACCAGGAGGTGAAGAATGAAACCGCTCCTACACGATAAGCATGGCAAAGAAATATTCCCGGGGGATCAAGTCATTGCACAAATCAAAACTTGGAACGGATAACTTGAGGTAGCAAACGGACCGGTGGAATACATCGAACCTTCGCATTGCTGTTACGGCTGCGGTTATGCCATTGTTGATCCGACAAGAGGCAAGACGTTTTTGAACACACTGAGCAAGACAACAGTGGAACTGGTTAAGCAGTGAGATCGGAGGGGAGTCCATGAACGCAAAAGACCTATCCTATCGGCAGCCCATTATCGACAGACTGGACAAGCAGACAGAAAAGGGCATCAAAAAGTACGGCGGCACAATCGACAGGTCAGGTCATCTGAAAACAGCCGATGAAAGCCTGGAGTATCTGGCAGAAGAACTGACGGACGGCCTGGTATACATCGAACACGCCAAACAGATGATGCGGCAGATGGAACAAGATATAAAGTGCATCAAAAACAGACTGGCTGCGGCTGTAAACGCACTGAGGGCGATAGCTTATCATGATAGCCCAGGTGCGGCGACGGCGAAAAAAGCACTCAAAGACATGGGATTGGAGTAGGAAACCAGGAGGCGATAAGATTGACTGTGATCGAAGGCTTTGGACGCACCTACAGCGAGTTGATCGGGGAAATCAAAGTGTTGGAGGCGAGGATTGTTGATCTGAACACAGAAAGGGAATTCCTTTTGAAAAACATGCGTGCCAACGCTCCAAAATACACAAGCGCTGTAGACTACTCAAAAGAACGGGTGCAGTCAAACTTTGTGCCTTTTACACTGGATCGGATTGTCGAACGCATGAATAAGATTGACGAGATGCTGGATAATCTGACGGAACAACTCAAGGCCAAGCGCGAAACTTTGAAGAGGCTTGACCAGGTACTGGCGCAAATGGATGGACTGGACTACAAAGTGGCCTTCATGCGAGACAAGCTGAATATGCGGTTGCATGAGATTGCGGATAAGCTTGGATACAGTTATGCGCATATCAAACGAGTATCAAGCGGAATACGGAAGATGCCAAACGGCAGGCAAAACACTAATCATACCACCGCCTAAACGAAAATGCTACCATCATGCTACCGACAAAACAAAAAAAATGAGATAAACTAGTCATAGTGGGGCAATAGGGCTAGAACTTATTGCCATAGAGGGATCGGGGTTATCCCGGTCGGCGAAGGGACTGCGCTTGCGCGGGCCTTTTGTTTTTTGAAGAGCTTTTGCGTGGTTGAAGTCTTACAAAGGTTGGCTACCCGTTAAACAGCTTAGGACTTTGGTGGTGGGAGAGTAAACCGCAAAACCGCGCATATCATGATGCAGTGCCGGAATAGGTAGACGGACAGAGACTCGAGAGGGCAGATACATGAGGAAGAGAGCGCGTAAATTGTCCTTGGCTGGCTAAAGGCCGTAAGAACCAAGGTAGCGAAACCATTCCGAAGTTCAAAAACTGCCATGCAAGGTGCAAATCCTTGCCTGCATCATCAGATGTTTTTAGCCGCTCGTTTATACGGGCGGTTTTTCTATAGAGAAAGCGACATGCCGGAGGAATAGCCTATGGCGAGATACCGCAAGAAGCCCGTTGAAGTTGATGCTGTTCAGTTGACAAACGAGCTGCTTGAACAAAAGGGCGGAACGACAGAATATTTCGTCGTAGACGGCAATATCATGGCGATATACTACTACTCTTACTATGCAAGAGTAGAAACTTTGGAAGGGTTCGTGACTGCAAAAGTTGGCGATTATATCATCACTGGTGTAAAGGGTGAGAAATACCCGTGCAAACCC
>Ga0180215_1004164_pt1 | contig 13050 bp, 12 predicted proteins | sample eDN3rd37CBELigBY_FD_128871 | JGI IMG/M metagenome (GOLD analysis project Ga0180215, IMG submission 128871) | Enriched backyard soil microbial communities from Emeryville, California, USA - eDNA 3rd pass 37_C BE-Lig BY (version 2) (version 2) | ecosystem: Environmental > Terrestrial > Soil >...
CATAATTCCCTATCACTACTTTCCACTATTATCCAGTAGTGACAGCGTAGCGTACCCATGAATTGGAATAGTTTCACATAATATTAAAATATTGTTAGGAATCGTGTCGAAAAATATTTTTTTTGGCACCCCACCAACGGGTCAAACCGTTGATAAATCAACATTTATAGAGGGAGGAAAAAATATTGCAGCAGTGGATAAAGGAAGTGGCACGCGGTAAACGTGGCTCAAAGGACTTATCTTATGAAGAAACACTCTCGTTGGTATCATATATATGTGAAGGGCAGGCAACAGATGCCCAAATAGCAGCCTATTTAGTTGCTGAAAGAATGAAAACAGAATCGCCGGAGGAGCTACTAGCTTTTATTCATGGGTTTGAACAAAAGACTGACAAGGTAACTTTGAAGCATAGCTCTTCAGAAAAAATTATTGATTTCGCTGGACCTTACACTGGACGTAGTCAATTTGCTGCAACCGTTCCAGTTGCTATTTTATTAGCCGAACAGGGGATTCCTGTTTTCCTTCATAGCAGTGAATCGTTACCCCCAAAATATGGTGCTTCGCTTTTGGAGATTATTGATAAATTAGGTGTACAAGTTTCACAAGCCCCTAATACCATTAAGGAAACTATAGAAAAGACAAATATCGGATGTGCGTGGACCGAAAAATTATGTCCGCCACTTGGTACACTACGTAATATTCGAACCGAAATTGGGGTGCGTACATTATTGAATACAGCTGAGAAACTTTTGAATATTTCTTCGGCTAAATCTATTCTACTAGGAGCGTTTCATCGTACAGCTATAAACAAGATTGTTCCCGTTTTTCAAAATTTGACTTACGAAAATATTTATATCGTACAGGGTGTAGAAGGATCTGAAGATCTCCCAGTTCATCGCAAAAGCTTTATCTATAAGGTTACAAAAGATACTACTGAATCTTTCATCGTGAATCCAGAAGATTATGGTTTGTATTCGGAAGAACCGGAAAAGGTTAAACTCACGGCTAGTGATCAGGTATCAAAAATAGTTGCAATTCTATGTGGTGACAATGACCAAGCCTTGGCATATGAGCGCAATCAAGTCTTGTTTAATGCCGGAATTCGTTACTTTTTGTTTGGCCGATGTGAGACGATTGAGGAAGGTGTTAGTATTGCGAATGAACAATTAACTTTAAAACGGGGAATGGAAAAGCTAGAGAGCTGGAGAGAAAACAGCGGAAGAGGATTACAAAAATAAAGAGGATGATCTTTCTAAGACCATCCTCCGATAAAATTATTATGACCAAGTTGCACCAATGATGATTAATAGTATGAACAGCACTACAATAAGTGCAAAGCTACCTAACCCACCGCCAACAGGTGCACCGTATCCATAACCATAACCATAAGAATGACCGCATCCACAGTTCATCGATTCCATCTCTCCTTTGTTAAGTTTTTTTAGCTTTTCATGTACTTTCTCATTTTAGTTTAAGCAAATGCTGTTCCGACAATGATTAACAAAATGAACAGCACAACGATTAGCGCGAATCCACCGCTGTATGCGTGACTCATTTCATAACACCTCCATATGTGTTATACAGTAATATCATATGGAGATTCTCCTTTTCCGATTGGGTGTATGCCTTTTCTTGCTAAAAATAGTAATTTCGCCGTTCCATAGTAAGATGAACAAAATAAAACAACAATTTGTTAACTATGATAAAATTTTTAAGAATCTTTTATTAGGGTGGTAAGGTATGGTAGGACAGGCTACAAAAACTTTAAAGAATTATTTCGGATATGAAACCTTTCGAAAAGGTCAAGAAGACGTAATAAATAGTGTCTTATCCAATCAAAATACATTGGCTATTATGCCAACTGGGGGTGGTAAATCAATTTGCTACCAAATCCCAGGCTTACTATTAGACGGGGTTACACTTGTCATTTCACCATTAATATCATTAATGAAGGATCAAGTCGATGCGTTAAATGATACTGGAATTCCTTCAATATATATTAATAGTAGTCTTTCACAAGATGAGATTATCGAAGCAATCAAGGAAGTAAAAGAGGAAAAATTTAAGTTTATTTTCGTTGCACCTGAAAGATTGGAATCTAATAGCTTTCGGAATCTTCTTCGGACAATTAAAATTACCCTAGTTGCCGTGGATGAAGCACATTGCATTTCATCGTGGGGCCATGATTTTCGCCCAAGTTACCGTAATGTAAATAAAATTATTAGTGAAGTATCCACCGTTAAGGCAGTCATTGCACTTACTGCAACTGCAACAACAGAAGTTATCAATGATATATGTGGTCTGTTGTCAATTAAAAAAGGTCAAGTTTATGTAACAGGCTTCTCACGAGAAAATTTAGCACTATCTATTATTAAAGGTGAAAACAAACGTGATTTTATCTTACATTTCTTAAGGGAAAATCGTAATCAAGCTGGTATTATCTATGCAGCAACTAGACGAGAAGTTAATGAGTTATATCAGTTTTTAATAGGTGCGGGGTTTGCAGCAGGGAAATATCATGCAGGATTAACAGAGGAAGAACGTAATGAAGCACAAGATGCATTTTTATATGACAATATATCTGTTATAGTTGCAACCAACGCCTTTGGAATGGGAATTGATAAATCTAATGTAAGGTATGTTATTCATAATAACCTACCTAAAAATATTGAATCCTACTATCAAGAAGTAGGTAGAGCCGGGCGAGATGGAGAAAAGAGCGATTGTTATTTATTATATGCACCCCAAGATGTTCAACTTCAGAAGTTTTTAATCGAACAAACTAGTTTGGATGAAGAAAAAAAACAATCTGAATATAAAAAATTACAGCAAATGATTGATTTTTGTCATACAGAAACTTGTCTTGAGCATTATTTACTAGATTATTTCGGTGATCATACAAATAATCTCCCTTGCGGTAGATGCATAAATTGTACGGACAAAAGAGAAAAGATGGATATTACAACCGAGTCACTTATGATCTTTTCTTGTATAAAACGGATGGGTGAACGTTTTGGGAAAACTATTGTAGCTCAAGTGCTAAAAGGATCAAAAAATAAACGGATTCATGAGCTTGGTTTCTCGGAACTTACAACCTATGGATTAATGAAGAAATATTCAGAAAAGGAAATTATCAATATGCTAGACTTCTTAGTGGCGGAAGGATTTTTAGGTTTAAGTAGTGGCCAATATCCAGTATTAAGGTTAGAAAGGAAGGCTACATCAGTATTAAAAGGCGATGTTCAAGTATTCAAAAAGGAAAAACTAAAAACACGCTCAATCACAGTAAATAATGAACTATTTGAGCGATTAAGAGAACTTAGAAAAATAATCTCCCAAGAAGAAAAGATACCACCTTTTATAGTGTTTTCTGATCAAACACTTCGTGAACTTAGTGAAAAGTGTCCGGTAGACAAAATAACAATGCTTAATATAAAGGGAATTGCGCAAACAAAATTTGAGCGTTATGGGGAGAGAATACTAGAAGAGATTAGGTCTTACCTTGAGGTAACTGGCGTTAAAATAACAAGCAACGATAAATGTGAACAATGTCAACAAGAAGAAATAGGTAAAGAAAATGTTTCAAGTCATGTTCTTTCCTATCAACATTTCTCAGCTGGTAAGGATGTAGTTACAATTGCTAAAGAAAGACAGATGTCAGTAATAACAATTCAAAATCATATTATTAGATGTATCACTGAAGGAGCAGTTGTTGACTGGAATCGAATTATTCCAAATGAATATGAGGAAGCAATATTTGCTAAAATCGATGAATTAGGTGCAGAAAAATTAAGACCTCTAAAAGAGGCTTTACCAGAACAGGTAGATTACTTTGCAATAAAAGGTGCAATAGTAAAGAAACAACTACAAAATAAGCCGCACAAAAACTGATGTGCGACTTATCGAATTTTAAATAATATTTGTTTTAAAACAATGCTCGCAGTGCTTGGTACAGTATATAAACACTGAAAACAATCACTGCAACTGACCCGACAAATACCAAGAAAGGTGCAAAGCTAACAATAACTGTAGGTAATAGTGTACTTACGTAAATTAATGCAAATCCTGCTAAGATTGCTGCAATAAAAAGGAAAATAGGAGAATTAGAGTTGAAACCCATTTTGACGTCCCCTCCTTTCTAGTACTATTATATGTCAGTTGGAAGTAAGTGGAGACTGTAATATGATAGGTACTAACCCCTTTTTTTTTAAGAGTATTGTTCTCACTATACATCCCTGGAAATTGAAGATGAGTAAAATAAAACTTATATTAAACACATAAAAAATCCGGCGTTAGCCTACGCCGGATTTGTCATACATCGGTTATTGTTTATTAAGTCTACTTGTCTATAATCTTATACAAACGATCTTCTCGCTCGCTTCTAATATTATCTGAAGATAAGTCATACTTCTTAAGAAGATGGAAAATCTCATTTAATTCTGATTGTCGGACTTCTGGTCCCAAGTAAGCATGAAGCCCGTTAAAAAGGTGCTCTGGTAAATATATTCTTTGAGTTAGTAATTTAGAAACTACATCGTCTAGCGAATGATCCAATTTACATTGTGTCATTGATCAACCTCCGATATGTGACATTTCAATTTTTTGTTTTCTATTATTTGTTTTGAGAAGTTCATTTCTATCTAGTGAATATTTATCATTGCGACCGAGCCAAATGTTTGAGATCATATCTATTAAATCCTCATCAGTCTTGTTTGAGCGTAAAGGAAGTCTTAAATCATATCCTGATGATGCAAACAAGCATGTAAAGAGTTTTCCTTCTGCTGAAAGTCTTGCACGATTACATGTAGAACAAAATGCATCAGTCACCGAAGATATAATTCCAATTTCCTCATTTGATCCAACGTAACGATACCTAGTTGCAACTTCGCCCTTATAATTTGGTTCAATAGGTTCTATTGGCATTACTTTGTTAATATCTTCGAGGATTTGTTTTTTAGGATATACGTCTTTAAGGTTCCATTGATTAGAGTTTCCGACATCCATAAATTCAATAAAACGTAATGGGTGTCCTTTATCCTTAAAAAACTTAGCCATAGGCAAAATTTCCGATTCATTTACGCCTTTTTGAACTACCATATTGATTTTAACACCTAGACCATTATCAGCTGCTGCATTAATTCCATCTAGGACTGTTTGAACTTTAACATCCCGCCCATTCATTTTTCCAAAGATATTGTCATTTAAAGAATCCAAACTAACGGTAACACGATGTAAACCAGCAGCTTTTAGATCTTTAGCAAACTTAGGTAACAGCGAACCGTTTGTCGTCATCGCAATATCTTCCACACCTTTAATTAGAGAGAGCTTCTTTATTAAATCGGGTGGGTTTTTTCTAATTAATGGCTCTCCACCGGTTATTCGTATTTTCTTAACTCCGAATGTTTGTACGAATATAGTTGTAAGTCTTTCAAGCTCCTCGAATGATAACAATTGCTCTCTTTTAAGAAATGGAAATTCAGGGCCAAAAATCTCTGCAGGCATGCAGTATTGACATCTGAAATTACAACGATCTGTAACAGATATTCTAAGATCACGTAAAGGGCGATTCAATTTGTCAGTAATTTTTTGATTTGATATTGTCAAAGATAAACCTCCTTTACATTGATAATATATTATGTGAGTAGTGAGTAATAACTGCTGAAAAAAACTATCCAGTAATGTAAAATGTATCTTTTTATTATATCAGATATATGAAAGAAAATGGTGATTTATCTCACATTAGCTATGCCTATGGGAAGTTGGGATATTTTGTGAGAATGATTAGTTTTTCTTTAAGAGGGATAGAAGATATTTAAATAATTGCTTTACCTATAGGGGGATAAGGAAGGAATTGTCTGTAATAGATAAAAGACCGCCCACTTCCGTTCTGGTTAGTCCCGCAACGAAGCGTCTTACAGTAGTGGACGGCCTTGGCAATAGTATATGTTTTTCTTTGAAAAAAATTACAAGTATTGTTTTTTTTGCGAAAAAAATGTCGAATATTCTCGTGTTTTAATAAAAATAAAACAACTTTTCTGTCGAATAACTGTTATTTTACCTGTTTAGTAATAAAAAGAAAACTTAATCTACTTAATAAACTAATTAATGTTGTTTTGAAAGTGTGACTCAGTTGTCAGTAGTTGGAGGTAATAGATTCATGAATAATACTATTTATTCTTGAACACACAAAACAGGAAGACTTTATGAATAACTGTTAAATATATATGAACATATATACATCTATAATTTTTTATCTCTTGATTTTTGTTTACTATATAATATATACAGTTACAAAGCAGACTCTATTTAACACATATAAATTGAATCTCATTTAAGGTATGAAATAATAAAAAACAACAAAGCGAAATATTATGAGGTAATTATTTTGATTTATTACTTAATTAATGTGTGTTAAATAAGTTGTTTTTTAAGTGGTATAAACCTATTGTTAACTTTCCTTTATTTACTTTTAATTTTGTTCTATTAAAGAGTACTAATCTTCAAAATAAAGAAAAATGTGTCGAAATTTGAAATAAAAAAATGATTTACAAATTAAAATGAAAGCGGTTACACTATAAGTGTAAGCATTTTCAGAATATTGTTGACCAGGAAAGATATACTCTTAAACTTCGGTTCAATCTATCTTGAAAATGTTATTACATAAAAAAAGGGGGAAATACAATGAAGAAATTCAAGCTCCACAAGGTTGTGCTAGTCTTTGTAAGTATTTTGCTTTTGATTGGTGTAGTGGCTTGTAGCAGTGATGAGTCTTCAGGTGAAACTGAAACAAAAGACGGAAAAGTAAAGTTAACCGTTTGGTTATGGACTGGAATGGGAATTGACGATCAAATTAAACAATATGCTGAAGAAAATAATATCGAAGTGGATATTCAAATCGCAGAATTTGCTGACGTTCATACGAACCTTACAACTGCACTTGCAGCTGGCAGTGGTGCACCTGATATTTCAGCTGTAGAAGTAAAAGGTATCGAAAAAATGAAAGCGAACCCACAGCACTTTCATAATTTACTAGATTTAGGTGCTGACGAAATTTCTGGTGATTACTTAGATTGGAAATGGAAACAGGCAATGACACCAGATGGAAAACATTTATTAGGTTTACCAACTGATATCGGTCCACAAGCAATGGCTTACCGTGTAGATGTATTTGAAGAAGCGGGTCTTCCAACTGATCGTGAGGAAGTTGCTGAGTTAATCAAAACTTGGGATGACTTCATTAGAGTTGGTGAAGAAATTAAAGCGAAAACTGGAAAGGCTATGATTGATACACCAACTGGTCTTTACTCAGTTATCGAAGGTCAGGCAAATGAAAAGTATTATGACGCTGAAGGAAATATTATCGTAAAAGATAATGCCCAAATTAAAAAAGCATATGACTATGCAATGGAAGTTATTGAAAAAGGTTTAACACCTGGATATGAGCAATGGTCAACAGAATGGTCTACAGGTATGGCAAATGCAGACTATGCTACTATCTTAACACCAGCTTGGATGCAACAAAATATTATGAATAACGCACCGGATGCTGCAGGTTTATGGGATGTTACAGCTTTACCTGAAGGTTCTGGTAACTGGGGTGGATCATTCTTAACAATTCCAAAAGAGTCAAAGCACCCTGAAGAAGCGTATAAGTTAATCAAATGGTTATTGTCTCCAGAACAACAACTAGTAACGTTTGAGAAATTTGGTAACTTCCCATCTACACCTGCAATCTATGATTCTGAAGCAATTCAAAACCATACAAATGAATACTTTAACAATGCACCAGTAGGACAAATTTTCTCTGAAGCTGCTTTACAAGTTAAAGAGATTCAAGAAGGTCCTGATTCAATCCAAATTGAAACATTTATGACGGATGCGGTAACACGTGTTATGGATGGTCAGGCTGAGCCTGAGGATAGTTGGAATACAGCATTGGAAAATATTGATCGTCAATTAAACCGATAAAAGGTGGAGTGAGAGACTAATGGCTTCATTAGTCTCTCCTCTATAGATTATAAGGGGGAGAACAGATGGCCTCAAATCTTGAGCTAAATAAAGGGCAAACTTCAACACAAACTCCAGTAAAGAAAACGTTAAAACAGTCTACAAAAGATCATATCTCCGGATATTTATATATTTCACCATTCTTTATTTTATTTGGAATATTTGGAGTATTTCCGATTGTTTTCACCGCGTTTATTTCCTTTCATAAATGGGATATCTTAGGGACAAGAGAGTTTGTAGGTTTTAGAAATTACCAGCTATTATTTACAGACCCATTATTTTGGAAATCTCTTGGAAATACTTTTAGTATTTGGGTAATTTCGACAATTCCGCAGTTATTTATGGCATTAATAATTGCGTTTGTTTTAAACCAAGCGTTCTTAAAGGGTAAACAATTTTTCAGATTATCTGTATTTTTACCAAATATTACATCAGTAGTTGCCGTTGCGATTATTTTTGATTCGATTTTTGGTCATCACTATGGGATATTAAATTATTTCCTATCAATCTTCGGGATTGAAAATATAAACTGGAAAGGAACATATCTTGGAACACATATTGCAATTGCAACGATGGTTATATGGAGATGGGTTGGTTATAACTCAATTATTTACTTGTCAGCACTTCAAAGTATTCCAAAGGATCTATATGAGGCAGCAACAATTGATGGTGCCAGTAAAATGCAGCAATTCTTTATGATTACGATTCCGATGATTCGTCCGATGATTATCTTTACAGTAATCCTATCAACGATTGGTGGTATGCAGATATTTGCAGAGGCCCAAATTTTCTCAGGTGCTGGTGGTGGTGCGTTAGACCAAGGTTTAACAATGACTCTTTATTTATATGAAGAAGCATTTGTTAGAAATGCATTTGGTTATGCATCTTCAATTGCATGGGTACTGTTCCTAATAATTGTACTCTTCTCATTATTTAATCTTTTCCTCACAAATCGTATCAAATCTGCAGAGTAAGGGAGTGTAATCATATGAACGAAGTAGGAATTAAATGGTATCACCCAGGTCGTATTTCAGTATATGTGCTGTTAATATTAATTACTTTTTTATCGATTTTCCCATTTTATTGGATGTTTGTAATCGGTTCTAATACCACAGCTGCGGTAGCAAAATTTCCACCTGTGATGGTGCCGGGTGCAAATTTTATTACGAATGCTCAAAATGTTTTTGCGACAATTGAATTCTTTAGAGCAATCATGAACTCAATTATCGTTTCAACTGCTATCACTGCGTCGGTACTTTTCTTTTGTTCATTAGCAGGCTTTGCTTTTGCAAAACTAGAATTTACAGGTAAAAACAAATTATTTATCTTTATCATCGCAACCATGATGGTTCCTGCACAACTAGGATTAATTCCATCATATATGATTATTGCTAAGCTTGGCTGGATCAATAATTTAAACGCACTTATCGTGCCAGCAGCAGTCAATGCATTTGGAGTGTTTTGGATGCGTCAAGCGATTATGTCAACAATACCAAATGAGTTAGTAGATGCAGGACGAATGGATGGTTGTTCAAACTTCCGCATATATTGGAATGTCGTTCTTCCAATTATTCGCCCATCTTTAGCAACACTAGGATTAATTACATTTATGAACGTATGGAATGACTTCCTTTGGCCTTTAGTTGTATTAAAAGATAAAGCATCACAAACAATTCAGCTGGCATTAAAAACATTAAATGGTGCTTATTATACGGATTTTGCAATGGTTATGGCTGGTACGTTTATGGCAACCATCCCAATCCTAATAGTTTTCCTAATGTTTAGTAAACAATTTATTGCAGGTTTAACAGAAGGTTCAGTTAAACACTAAAACTACCAATATTTTTAAAAAATGAAATTGTATTACTACTCAAAAAAATGAAATCTATGATATAATTTTATTTAATAAAGGTAATCGCTTTCAATCGTCCTGCTTTTGAAGCGATTTACCTATAAATAAGGGGTGTAAATACGATGAGTGAAAAAAAACAAATTCGAGTAGGGATGATTGGTTATAAGTTTATGGGAAAAGCGCATAGCTTAGCCTATCGTAATCTACCATTTTTCTTTGATGTAGGTGTTCAACCAATACTACAAGCAGTAGCAGGTAGGGATGAAGAAGGTGTTAAGGCTGCAGCAGAAACGCTTGGGTTTGCAAGCTATGAAACTGATTGGCGTCGTTTGATTGAGAGAGATGATATTGATGTAATTGATATTGTAACTCCAAATAATACACATGCTGAAATGGCAATTGCTGCGGCTGAGGCAGGAAAGCATGTTTTATGTGAAAAACCCTTAGCAATGACAGTTGAGCAAACGGAACGAATGCTTGAAGCTTGTCAGAAGAATAATGTTGTACATATGGTATGTCATAGTTACCGCTACGCACCTGCTGTTCAATTTGCCAAGCGGTTAATAGAATCTGGTAGATTAGGTAAAATACATCATATTCGTGCCCAATATCTTCAAGATTGGATTATGGATCCGAGTTTCCCATTATCTTGGCGTTTAAGTAAGGAAGTTTCGGGTTCAGGTACATTGGGGGATATTGCGGCTCACAGTATTGATTTATCAAGATTTTTAGTGGGTGAATTAACTGAGGTTGTATCAATGATGGAAACATTGGTAAAAGAGCGGCCAATTGCAGATTCAACAGGTGGACTAAGTGCAAAAGGTAGCACATCTGGAGAACTTGGAAAAGTTGATGTTGACGATGCGGTTGCTTTTTTAGCAAGATTTGACAATGGTGCTTTAGGTGTTTTTGAGGCAACACGTTTTGCAGGTGGTAATAGAAATGGTAACCGATTTGAAATCAATGGTTCAAAAGGCTCGATTAAGTGGGATATGGAGAATATGAATAATCTACAAGTCTACTTTGCTGATGATGAAGAGGGCTTGCAGGGATTCAGAACAATAAATTGTACAGAAGAGCATCATCCGTTTGCAGGAAATTATTGGCCTGCAGGACATATCATCGGATATGAGCATACGTTTATTAATTTAGTATATGATTTTGTGGATGGAATTAAGAAAGGCGAGAGTCCATCTCCTAATTTTGAAGATGGGTTCAGAAATCAAGTAGTTTTACATGCTATTGAGGAATCTGCAAAGAGAAAAGGATGGGTAGATATTTCCGAATTCCTAAAAGTGAATGCTTAAGGTTCGTAAGAGAGTATGAGGAAAAGAGTAAAGACCTATTTGGGTTGATATCTCTTTTCCCATTTTTTCGGGAATAGAAGTCACAAATGCTATCTTTTTGCGTGGAAATGAAAGGATTATACCATGAAAACAACAAAACAAACACGTGTTGTATTTTACCTGGTTACAATGATGTATTGGTTTTCTATGTATACATATGTACCCATCCTTTCTCCGTACGTGGAGCACTTAGGTGGTTCACTCTTTGTGATTGGAATTGTTGTAGCAAGTTATGGGTTTACACAAATGTTAGTGAGGATCCCACTTGGGATTTGGTCCGATCGATTGAAAATCAGAAAGGCCTTCATTATTGGAGGAATATCTTTAGCTGCTGTAAGTAGCATAGGGCTAGCTCTCTCTACAAATGTATGGTTTGTTTTAGGTTTCCGTTCGCTTGCTGGAATTGCAGCAGCAAGTTGGGTAGCGTTTACGGTATTGTATGCTAGTTATTTTCAAGCTAATGAGGCACCAAGAGCAATGGGAATCATAAGTTTTTTTACTAGTATTGGGCAAATGCTTGCAACCTCCAGCGGAGGATTTTTAGCTGAATACTTTGGATGGAATGCCCCTTTTTTAGTAGGAGCAGCTGTAGGGTTGTTAGGAATGTTTCTAGCAATAAGAATTGTTGAAACGAAAGAAGTCGGTACTATGCCGACTATGACTGTAACAGAGTTGCTAAGTGTGGGAAAAGAGCGTTTGTTATTAGCGGTCTCTATACTTGCGATTCTTGCGCAATGCGTTACATTTACTACGATGTTTGGGTTTACACCACTATATGCTACAAGTATAGGAGCGAGTAAAGCAGATTTAAGTATTATTATCTTTTGTTCAACAATTCCCAATGCTATTGCTGGATATATGAGTGGTGGCTATTTTGTGAGAAGAATAGGAGAGAGAAATACTGTTATAATAGGCTTTGTCATCGCAGCTATTTGTACCATAACATTACCTTTTACAAATTCTTTGTTTATATTAATCTTAACACAATCTTTAAACGGATTTGCTCAAGGTTTAGTGATGCCTGTATTAATGGGTCTAGCTATTCAATCGATTTCGGAAGAACGTCGTGCTTCTGCAATGGGATTCTTTCAAGCCATATATTCCTTAGGAATGTTTGGTGGTCCATTTTTTACGGGTTTAATAGGGGAACAAATTGGATTAATGGGTGGATTTGTCATTGTTGGATGTATAAGTTTGTTTGCTGCATTGTTAGCGGCTAATTGGATTCCGTCTCTTAAATCACAATCTAAAAGAGTATCTAGGTCGGCATAATTTTTTTTGTGGAATTTGTAAAGCAATTTTCATTCAATTTTTTTAAATAATATTATTTCACCAGGAGATTTTTTATTGTGCGTAACCGACCAATTATTTATTTAAGTTTATTCCTGTTTTTCTTTCATTCTTCTGTAACTGTTATCATGAGTTTTCTTCCAATCTATTTTCAAGAGCGGGAGTTGTCAGGTACTCAAATTGGCTGGTTAATGGCTGTAGGTCCTTTCACAGCATTATTTGCACAACCTTTTTGGGGGTATATGAGTGACAAATATAAAACCGTAAAGAAAATACTTATTATTTGTTTGATTGGTGTAATTTTTAGCAGCATTTTGTTATTCCAAATGAACTCGTTTGTTTCCTTCCTCTTTCTTTGTGGGATCTTCTTTTCCTTTTTTGGCCCTATTGGAGCACTAGGTGATTCGTTAACGCAAAAGACAACAAGTTTACGGAGGCCACTGAAAAAGTCCCTCTAATATTTCAAAAGCACCCTTTCCTTCAAAGTTTTTGAAGGAAAGGGTGTTTTTTTGTCGAATAATTTAATCATCAATATGAAGTGGGTGTTAATGATGA
>Ga0180215_1004165_pt1 | contig 13046 bp, 11 predicted proteins | sample eDN3rd37CBELigBY_FD_128871 | JGI IMG/M metagenome (GOLD analysis project Ga0180215, IMG submission 128871) | Enriched backyard soil microbial communities from Emeryville, California, USA - eDNA 3rd pass 37_C BE-Lig BY (version 2) (version 2) | ecosystem: Environmental > Terrestrial > Soil >...
AGATTTACGATACATAAAAAGAATCCACTATAATAAAAAGTGGATTCCAGTAAGTAGACAAAGTAAAATTTGCTAGCCTTTCAGACTGATTGCTAACGCTTGCGTATCAAAGCTCGAAACCTTGTGAGGAACGGAGTTACCGGTGTTGGTAATGAGCACCGCAGCAAGGTGAGTAACGAAGAAAGCGAGCGTTTGTCAACAGTCTGAGAATCCACTATAACAAAAAATGGATTCTTTTCCTCTTCGAACTGGCTATTATATACTATCGCGCTTGAATAGCTTGATTACAAGCTTCAATGAACTAGCAAATGGTCCCTGGATGCGTATTAAGCAACACTATCTCCACGTAAGCGATCTAGTAATACAGCTGCAATAATTACTCCCCCTTTTACAACCAATTGCCAATAATAATTAACATCCATTAGTGTAAGTCCGTTACTAATCACCCCCATAATTAAAACCCCAATAATGGTTCCTTGAATTTTACCTCTTCCACCTACTAAACTTGTCCCTCCGAGAATAACAGCTGCAATTGCATCAAGCTCATACATTTGTCCAGCAGTTGGCTGACCAGAATATAATCTTCCAGCTAAAACAACCCCACCTAAGCCTGCTAACAATCCGCTAATTGAATAAACATTTATTAAAGATTTTTCTACTTTTATACCTGTTAATCGAGCTGCTTCTTCATTGCCACCAATTGCATAAATATGACGACCAAACATTGTATACTTCAGTATAAAAAACATCACAATATAAACTAAAAGCATAATATAGATTGGAGTTGGGATACCTATAATGGAGCCTCCTCCAATAAACTTAAACGTCTCATTTTCCAAAACAATCGGGTATCCACCACTAATGACATAAGCTAGACCACGTACATATGTGAAACTTCCAAGTGTTACAATGAAAGCTGGCAGTTTTGTCTTAGCTGTAAAAAATCCATTAATTAATCCTACTGCATAACCTACTGCTGCTCCCGATAACATGGCAATATAAGGATTCACACCTGCAGAGGAAACCATAACTGAAATAACTCCAGATAGAGCCACTGTCGATCCTACCGATAAGTCAATACCGCCTGTTAAAATAACAATTGTCATCCCAGCAGCTAAAATTGCGATAATAGATACTTGTTTTAATACATTTAATAGATTTGCAGTATCTAAAAAGTTTGGAGCTGTGAAAGAAAGCACGATACATAATAGTAATAAAATCATAATCATTCCTAAACGATTCCACAGTCCATGAATAATATTCCCTATGTGTAGACCTTGAGATTGAGTAGCTGTTTGAACATTTACTTTCATTTTGTTACTCCCCTTTTGTAGCAAAGTACATGATTTTTTCTTGTGTAGCTTCTTTTCTTGATAGTTCACCAGTTAATCTTCCTTCACTCATTACAAGGACTCTGTCACTTATTCCCAGCACCTCTGGTAATTCTGAAGAAATCATTAACACTGCTAAGCCTTCATCAGCTAACTTAGAAATAATCTTATGAATCTCTGTCTTCGCACCAATATCAACTCCTCTAGTTGGTTCATCGAGCAGGAGTACTTTTGGTGAGATAGACAGCCACCGTGCAATGACTGCTTTTTGCTGATTTCCTCCACTCAGATTGGAAACAGGCTGATCAGGAGAAGCAATTTTAATACTTAATTCCTTGATATAACGATCTGCAGTAGCATTAACGTCTTTCCAACGAACTACTCCAGATTTTGAGTGCTTCTTAAGTTCGGCCATTAAGATATTCTCTTTTACAGACATAGATAAAAATAATCCTTGTTCTTTTCTACTTTCTGGTACATGTGCAATACCATTGGATATTGCATCAATTGGTGAGTTGATTTTTACTAATTTATCATCTACATAGATTTCTCCACTTGTTAGATTGGATGCACCGAATATGGCCCTTACTAATTCTGTTCTTCCTGCACCTACAAGTCCTGCAAGACCGACAATTTCACCTGGGTAAACCTTAAATGACACATTTTTAACTACCTTTTTATCGGATATATTTCTGAGTTCCAATACGGGTATATCCTTCTTTCGTAAAGGATTAAATGCCTTGGTACGATTAAATAAATCTTTAAGGTCACGTCCAACCATAAGTTTAACAAGATGATCTGGATCAGTCTCTTCTATAGGACCACTCGCGATCCATTCACCATCTCGTAATACTGTATATCGATTTGATATCTTAAAAATTTCTTCCATTCTGTGAGAAATATAGACAATGGCTACCCCTTGTTTTTTTAAATCATGAATAATGTCAAATAGTTTCATAATTTCTTTATCTGTTAATGAAGCGGTCGGTTCATCCATAATAAGAACCTCTGCCTTAAAGGATAGGGCACGAGCAATTTCCACCATCTGTTGCTGGGCAACACTAAGGGTTGATACTAATTGGCGTGGGTTAAGACTAGATCCCATTGAATCCAGAACCCTTTGAGCACGTTCATGAACTTCATCCCACTTTACCATTCCTAAACTATTTCTAGGAAACTTTGTACCCATTAAAATATTTTCACTGATCGTTAGGTTCGGAGAAAGATTTAATTCCTGATGAATAACACTTATTCCTTTATTTCTCGCATCGATGGGATCCTTCCACAAGACAGGTTGACCTTTATAAAAGATTTCCCCTCCATTTTGATCCGGTTGATGAATTCCTGCTAAAATCTTCATGAATGTAGATTTTCCGGCACCATTCTCTCCCATTAGTGCATGAACTTCTCCTGGATATAACTCAATTTTTACGTTCTTTAATACAGTGACTCTTGAGAAGGTTTTACTTATTCCCTGCATATTCAAAACAGGGTGTTTTAGGTTCGTTCTCTGCTTTACTTCTTCTTTGACAACCATAGCTTATATCATCCCTTCTATATTTGAAGAAGACTGATGAAGGAATAAAATCCTTATCAGCCTATATAAGTCTGGAGGTTTACCATCCTTTGTAAGAATCTAAAGTCTCTTGAGTTACTAGCTCAACTGGAACTTTAATTAACTCTTCTACTGCTTCTCCATTTTTCACTTTCATCCCAATTTCTGCTGCTTTTTTCACCATTTCACTAGGTGATTGTGCTGAAGTTGCATAAATAGAACTGTCTTCTTTTGCCATTGCTTCTGTTGCTTCAGGGGCTCCATCTACACCTACAATGAAGAATTCATCCTTGCGTCCTGCTTGTTCTTGAGCAATTTCCACCCCGATTGCTTCTGGATCGTTAATAGCAAATACGGCGTTAATTGTTCCAGATGGATTAGCTTGTAAGATGCCCTCCATAACCGTTAACGCTTTTTCACGACTTCCTTCACCATTTTGTTTTGCTACAACTTTAATATCAGATCCTTTGATTGCGTCCTCAAATCCCTTAATACGGTCTGCTACAGCAGAAACAGGAGGTCCATCGATAATAGCAATATTGCCCTTTCCTCCTAATTGTTCGATTACATACTCACCAGCTAGTTGACCTGCCTGATAGTTATCTGATGTAACTGTTGCATCCACTCCGCCATCTGCATTTACATCAACTGCAATAACAGGAATTCCCGCTTCTTTTGCCTGCAGAACGGCTGCAGCAATACCTTTTGTATCAACGGCATTAAGTAAAATGACATCTACCTTTTGGGTAATAAAGTTTTCGATTTGTGATGTTTGCTTTGCCAAGTCATATTCTGCACTTTCAACAATCACTTCTGCTCCCAACTCTTTTCCTGCTTCTTCTGCACCTTTTCCCATCGCAACAAAGAAAGGATTAGCAAGTGTACCCACTGATAAAGCTATAGTTAGTTTTTCATCCTCTTTAGATTCACTACTATCATTAGAACCATTGTTTGAGCTACCTTCGCTTGTTGATTCACTTGCTCCACTACATGCTGTCATCAAAGCTAGTACTAACATCAAAACAAACACCATGAACTTTTTTGAATTCCTTTTCATTATGATCCCCCTAAAACAATTTGTTTTTTTCCGAGCACAAATTAACCACTTGTAAGATTCACCATTAATGAAAACGCTAACATTTTGAGGTTCTATATCACCACCTTAAAGATAGATTTCTATTAAATGATCAGTCTCAAAAAAATAATGGTAGCGCTGTCATTTTAGATAGGTAAAAACGTTGATGAAAACCACTGATCATTGATGAGAGATTTTGTGATTGAAAATGAGTATTTACGATTACTTTTGATTGATTTAGATTATATTATGGTCGGTTTATTTTGTCAATTAAACTAAAATTTGTCATTTATTATTTTAGTAATCTTAAAATTTATCTAATACCTTCATAAAAATCTTCATTTATTTACATTAATAAGACTTGTTTTCTATAAGCATGTTATATCAGCACACTAATCAAAAAAAAGTCATAAAATTTTTTCAAAAAAAGATAGTTCACCGCATCTTTTGATGTAAGTTACGTTTTCATTTAGTATGATGCTAAAAAAACCCCATTTTTCAATGGGGTTGCAGACTGTTGACAAACGCTCGCTTTCTTCGTTACTCACCTTGCTGCGGTGCTCATTACCAACCGGTAACTCCGCTCCACACAAGGCTTCGTGCTTTGATACGCAAGCGTTAGCAATCAGTCTGAAAGGCTAGCAAATTTTACTTTGTCTACAAACTTATTATTATTTAATTTCTTTTATCCATTCAGAAGTAACACTCACCATTTCATCTTGTTGTATCTTGATAGATATTCCTGCCTCCTTATCTCCTTTCTGTTTACCATACACACCAAATTGACCATGATTGCCACCTTTTATTTCATGCATTGTTGCATGACTAGACAAAAACTTCTTAGTTTCGTTAATTTTTTCTACTGTGGTTAAGCCGTCCATTTCTGCATAGATCGACAGCATCGGAGTTTTCGTTTTTGAGAAATCATTCCCTTCACTAGGATAGGAACCTAATAGAAAAATTCCATCTACTTTTTTAGGATGTTCATAAGCAAATTTCGCTGCTGCAACTCCTCCTAATGAATGTCCACCAATTACCCATTTTTCAACTGATGGGTAGTTATCTATTATCTTAGTAGCTTTATTGGAATCAAACAGCGCAAAATTAAAATGAACTTCAGGTATCGCAACCAAATACCCTTTGTTTGCTAACTGTTTTCCATAGTAGCTATATGCTTCAGGCTCTACTTTTCCACCAGGATATAACACAACCCCTATTTTACTTGAGTGCTGATTGAAAATAATCCAATCTTCCTCATACCGAATTTCACTTTTATCTAAAAGTGTATCAAGCTCTGAAGATGGTTTATAGGTTTGTTGTGACCATGTAAAAAAACCAAGAAATAACATAATCAGTAATACCATAATGCCGAGTAGACTGTATTTCAATTTTACTTTTCATCTGTTGACTCTCTTCCTTTCTGAAATGATAAAGGATGTGCAAAAATCCATGCACATCCTTTTTTCATTAATTCTCTTTTTCTTGTGCCCTTTTCAATTTACCTGGCCAAAAAGCAAATTTCCCTAACACGGTCGTAATGGCAGGTACAAGGAATGGGCGAACAATAAATGTATCTAAAAGAACACCTAACGCAGTGATAATTCCAAACTGCACCAGAACTTGAATTGGTAATGTTGCCAGAACGGCGAAGGTAGCAGCTAGAATGATACCAGCTGAAGTGATAACACCACTTGTTTCACTTACCCCTTCTTTAATCGCTTGTTTCAATGGCATGACCTTTCTTTTCTTCCAAATGCTTGAGATCATGAAGATATTATAATCTTCTCCAAGTGCTACCAGGAACACAAATGCATATAAAGGAATCGCTCCTTGTATTGCATCCACTCCCATTACATTATGGATAATAAACCATCCTAACCCTAAAGCTGCACTATAAGATAAAACAACTGTTCCAACTAAGTAGAGCATGGCTACAATGGAACGTAAATAAGCTAAGAGCAGAATGGATATAAAGACAATAATTAGTGGAACAATGAGATTAGTGTCTTCATTACTCGTGATCATGGTGTCATATTGTGTTGCCGTTTGACCACCGATCCATACTTTTGACTCTGCAGAAGATATATCTGATTGTGTTAACGCCAGTTCAGCCGCATCTCTTAACTCTGGAATAGCTTCCATCGCCTCTGCGCTATATGGATTCACATTAAATTTCACATCATATACCTTTAAATTTTCATGATCAATACCATTTTGCGGGGCTGATACTGTATCAACAAGATTATGTTTCTCTAACTCTTTTTCTAAGTTTACTTCTTTCCCTTCCGTATCAATGACGATTTGAGCAGGTGCTAATTCACCAGGAGAATACGCATCAGAAATTACTTTAAAACCCTCTCTTGATGGCATGTCTTCAGGGAATGAAGATAATAAATCATAGGTATACTTAATTTGACTCGAATACATCGAGAAAGCTCCAAAGAAGACGAGACACGCGATAATAATGACCCACGGTTTCGTTGTTACGATAGTTCCTACCCAATTTCCGAAACGACTTTTTTCTTTACGTATACGTACCGGCTTGCCTTTCTTATTAGCCATCTCTTCCTCCATTTCAGGAGTACGGGGAATGAACGGATAAAAAGATGCTCTTCCCATAACAGATAATAAAGCCGGAATTAGCGTTAAACTAGCTATTCCCATAACAAAAATAGATAAGCTAAATGGGATTGCAAAGCGATGGTAGGCTCCATATTTCGCTACGATTAAAACTAGCAGAGCAATAACAACTGTCAACCCGCTCATCGCGATTGCACCTGAAGCTTCTTTAAATGCGTGAATAAGTGCTTTTCTTTTATCTTTTACTTTTCGAAGTTCATCGCGGTACTGAGAAATTAAAAATAAGCAGTAGTCTGTTCCAGCTCCAAATAATAATACGGTCATAATGGCGATAGCTTGTGAGTCAACCGTAATCCACCCTTTATCTGCTAAAAGACCCAGAATTGGACTAAGGACCATATAGGCAAAACCTACGCCAATTAAAGGAATGATCGCTAAAATTGGGGAACGGTAAATGACCAGAAGAAGAACTAATACTAATAAAACTGTTGCAATTAGTAACGTAACATCTGCTCCTTCAAAAAGGCTTGTAGCATCCACTGAAATACCAACCGGCCCTGTTACACGGGTGCTTAGTTTATCTGGGTCATCAATATCTGTAGCAAAAGAATCGTACGAAACCTTTTCTTCTACTTGCTCTTTAATCTTATCTACATTTTTTTCCAGAATACCAGTCTCAATGTTTTCTTCAAAGAATATAGGTTGTACGAGTGTGGTGCCATCTTCAGAAATCATCTCTTGCAAGGCAGGTATTGGCATCTTATGCAAAGGAGGTGTAGATGATTGTCCTTCTAACGGTTTATCAGATAATTCCTCTGACATTTCTTGGACAGCCATTAAATTTTCTTCGTTTAAACCTGCTTCGTTATGCCATGTAAGTAACGCCGGCACTCCTGAAGAAGTAGGAAATTCTTCTTTAATTAGATTTTCTGCCTCTACAGAAGGTGAATCTTCACTTAAGTTCGGGGCATTATTAATCTCGGTTTCACTAACAGGCGGCCAGGCAATGGTTAATACCACAGTTACTATAATCCAGGCGGCAATGACAATCCAGCGACTTACCTTCCCTGTCATATACTGGCTGATTGTTGTTAAAGGCGATTTCTTCACATAAACTCCCTCATTTCAATGTTTGTTTGTTTTTAAAAATTACATTAAAATTAATATATAACTAAGGATAATTATATATACCGGAAGGTTAATTAATCAACTAGTTTAAATGTGCCAATTTCTTGAACTAGGAGGAGGAACGTATGCATGGACAATAAAAAACCTAAGAGAACACCTGGTAGACCCAGAGTCAAGGCTGAAATGAATATAACAAGGGAGCGAATTGCAAAAACAGCAGCACACCTATTTATGACATATGGATACGAAGTTGTTTCGATGCAACAAGTAGCTGAAGCAAGCAATGTAACAAAAGCCAGTGTCTATTACTATTTTAAAGATAAGGCAACACTATTCACTACCGCTGTATCAAGCATGTTTCAGCGTATTACAACACGTGTGGAGGAACTATTAAACAGTTCGAAAGGATTAGAAAGCAGATTATATGAAGTTACGTTAGAACATCTAAAGAGACCTCATGTCGATTTTGAAACATTATTACAAGAAGCGAGTTCTTCTCTTACAGAAGATCATATCCGTGAAATTCGTGATTCTGAGAAAAACATTCATGAAGTACTGGAAAATATATTTAAACAGGCAATGGAAAATGGTGAAATCGTTACATCCAGCCCATTGCTGCTAGCACATGCATTTTCAACCGTAACCATGATTAAAAACAAAACAGAATTAATAACTGAATTAGGAGGATATGAAAAAGCAGCTCAGTCTTTAGTGGATCTTTTTTGGACAGGTATAGCACCCAAATAAAGCAGTGAAGGCTCCACCCCTTTTCTATAAAAGGATTGGAGCCTTCAACTTTGATGTTCTGAGACGAATTTATCCTCTCGTCTTTTCAAGCGACAGATTCTTCATTATGAAAGTACTGCCTCATTCAAATAACGGATCTCAGGTGATAAGGTTTGTAGTCCGTCTGACCTTAAACTGTAAGAAACTACTTTACTTTTAAACTGTTTGACTACATCAATATGATCTTCATAACAGAAAACATATAATATAATCGTTTTTTTCCCTCTTATCATATTGACAACAATGGGAGATACATCTGTCTCTGGATTCAAGAATAAGTGTTCGTTTCCCGGGAATATATAATATTTTTTCAAAAATGTGGCTTCATTAAAGTAATCGGTAAATTTCATTTTCGCTTCAGATTCCAAATGTTTACCGTTATATGTCACTTTGACCTCTTTTGAATTTAACTTTGGATGTAGGGCAAATTTACTTAAAATCCAATCTACTAGATCAGAAGGCATACAAGTTAACACAATTTTAATTGCGGCTAGTATAAATGAAACGATAAAAGCTGATATCATCTACTTTTCAACTCCTTATTATAAAAACTTCCATTTGTTTCAATTTTTAGCATCCGTTCATTTTCCTATCAATGGAAATCTTATTTTATAAAAATATACGCGCCAATAACTAAGATAGAAAGTAAAATTACAACAGCATAAATAGCTGTTAATCTACCAATATTACTTTTTGTATTTTTACCATAACTAACCTCTGTATCTTTTGCTGCAAAGATGGTTCCAACTAATGCCAGTATGGCTAAAACAATAATTAGAATGACTGCAAATGCCATTTATATATCTCCTCTTAGAATAAATTAAGAAAATAGTGATCGATCTTTTTATATAGTAACTTATGTAGGTTATAAGTTAACCATCCAATTTGCAACTATTTAACCCATCCACTTCAAAAGGAAACGATTTTCCAAGGGGCATAAAGATCAGATACGAAGCGTTTAATAACCTACTAAATATTGTTAAACACTTCAGCAAACCGCGAAATTCCCTCTCGAATTGAGTGTTTGTCCTCTCGTCCAAACGTAAAGCGAACATAGCCTTTTTCCGTTCCAAAAATACTTCCCGGGATAAAGGCTACCCCCTTTTTCACTGATTCTTCGAGTAATTTATATTCATTAATAGAATCATTTAATTTGCACCACATATGGATTCCTCCCTTAGGGATAATAAACTCCATTTTGTTACCTAATAATGTCGTTAGACTATTTGTTAATTCATCTTTTTGAAGTCTTAACTCTTTTCGGAGCATCGAAATGTGGGAAGTGAAATCCGATGACCCTATAAACTCGTTGGCTACCCATTGCGGAAAAACACTATGACCAAAGTCAACCTGTTGTTTCGCATCAGCCAGACGTTGAATAACTTTTGAGGGGCCAATAATCCAGCCAATTCGTAAACCTGATGCAACAATTTTAGATAATGAACTTATATATAAAACATTTCCGTTAAGATCCATTGATTTCAAGGTAGCATTCACACTACCATCAAACGTCGTTAAACTGTAAGGATCATCTTCAATGATTGGAATACCAAATTCCGCGGACAGTTCTAACACACGCTTCCGACGTTCTAAAGAAAGTACCGTCCCTGTTGGATTGTGATGGTCAGGATTTAAAAAAACCATTCGGATTCTATGCTTTTTATGTAAAGATACAAGATCTTCGGGATTCATCCCATTCTCATCAACGGGTAACAAAAAGGTCCTCAGTCCGGCAGATTGAAAAATCGGGAGAGAGAAGCAATATGACGGATCCTCAATAGCAACAGCATCTCCCGGTTTTAGAAGACATTGAACAATCAGATGCAGAGCCTGTTGGGCACCTGATGTAATGAGGATAGAAGAAGCACTAGTATCAATCTTTTTATACTCTCTTACATGTGTAGAAATCGTCTCCCTTAAATCAGCATTTCCTTGAGGATGATCATAACCAAGATAGCCTGTAAAGGTGCGGTCAGACAAAATCTTCTGAAATTGTTCAGTAGGAAATAACTGTGCTGTTAACTCACCGCTAGCCAAATTTATCAAATCATTCTTTTCTGTTTCCATCCGGATTCGTTGTACTAAGGGAAGATTCGGCACAAAGGAACCACCTTCTACATATCTGCCCCAATTCGGAATACGTTTGTGTGATAACCCCCAAATGTCTGTACTAACTCGGGTTCCGCTTCCTTTCTTTCTGCTCACAATTCCAAGTGACTGTAACTCTTCATAAGCAGCAACTACTGTGCTGCGATTCACTTGTAATTCCTTTGCAAGAGTCCGTTCCGAAGGCAACATAGAGTCTGGCAGAAAAATCCCTGCTGAAATCTCTTGTTCAATATAGCTGGCAATTTGTTTATAAATAGGCATTTTATCCGTCCGGTTCGGCTTCCATTCCATTTCATCAAAACCCTTTCCGCTGTCTACTTTATTAGTAATTACTTAACCTCTCCTATTCTTATCTAATCACTCAACATATTTATAAACTTTAATAAAGACAAAGGTACATACTTATCTTTTCTATGAATGAATACTGTTTTGACTTTTCCATATATGCTCGGAATAAAATGTTGCCTAAGGAGTCCATCTTGTACATGCTTTGCAACAACACTTTTGGGAAGCATACTTATACCTAGACCAGCAGATACACACCCAATGATTGCATCCATCGTTCCAAATTCCATTTTCTTTTCAGGAATCACGCTCTCTTGGTGAAACCATTGTTCAAGCCTTTCCCGATAAGAACATCCAGTACGAAATACAAGCAGTGTCCTTGTTTGAATATCTTTGATAGAAGATATCGGCGGATGGATGGTATCTGTTACGAGTACCAATTCCTCCTCAAAAACTTCCTTTTGATTGAGTACAGATTGTTCAATAGGTCCAGCCACAAATGCTCCGTCAAGTTCGTATTGAAGAACACCTTGAATATTTTCCTCGGTAGAGCCTGTTTTTAGAGTTAAGTCAACATCTGGGTAGTCTTTAAGGTAGTTTGAAAAAAGCACTGGTAAACGAACTGCTGCCGTTGTTTCCATTGAGCCAATTATTAACGGACCTCTTGGTGTTTGATCATCGTTCATAATACTCTTTGTTTCTTCTATAAGATCAAATATTTTTTCAGTGTATGTTAGCAACATGCTTCCTTTCGCTGTTAAAGCAGTACCACGATTATGTCTATAAAATAAAGTAGTTTTAAGATCCGATTCCAACTGCTGAATTTTCATTGTAATATTCGATTGTGCATATTGAAGTTCCCTTGCTGCCTGTGATATACTCCCCAACTTTGCAACAGTCTGAAACATTTTTAATGCAAGCAGATCCATAAAAATCCTCGTCCTCTTTTCTTTTCCCATCTAATAAACTGATAGCAAATATCATTATTATGTATTATTCAATATACCAATAAAAAGGTATGCTTAAAATATACATTTCTTTTTTTTGTTTTGAAAAATTAATTCAGTTAGATTGATTATTCTGTTAAAAAAAATTGATTACGGGGTGTGTAATGATGTTAACTAATAAAATGACAGAACTTTTAAAAATTGAGTTTCCGATTATACAAGCTCCTATGGCTGGCGGAATAACAACATCGAAATTAGTGGCTGAGGTTACGAATTCCGGGGGACTAGGAATGATTGGAGCAGGCTATATGACTCCTGGTCAATTAAGGGAGCAAATTACTGAAATTAAGGAGTTAACACCAAAACCTTTTGGTGTTAATCTATTTGTACCTAACGAATTTACTGTTACAGAAAGTGAAATAGAATTGGCCAATCAGTTCTTACACCCTATTCGTCAGCAGCTAAATTTGCACCAAAATGATAACATTGAACTTCCTGATTTTAAAAATGATTTCGAGAAATTCATTGAACAAATTAAGGTTGTAATTGAGGAAAAGATTCCTATTTGTTCTTTTACATTTGGCATTCCTTCTAGAGAAGTAATTTACGAATTAAAACAGTCAAAGACTATTTTGATGGGGACAGCCACAACGGTTGAAGAAGCAGTTGAAAACGAAAAAGCAGGAATGGATATTGTTGTGGCACAAGGCAGTGAAGCTGGCGGGCATCGCGGGAACTTTATCAATCGATCACAAGAAAGTTTGATAGGTTTAATGTCGCTAATTCCACAGGTTGTAGATCATGTAAGCATTCCTGTTGTTGCTGCCGGCGGAATAATGGATGGCAGAGGGTTAATGGCTTCTTTTTGCTTAGGAGCTAATGGCGTTCAAATGGGTACTGCTTTCTTAACTTGTATTGAAAGTGGCGCACACCAACTTCATAAAGAGGCAATCCTAAATACTAACGAAGACCTAACGGTTGTAACTCGTTCTTTTTCCGGTAAATGGGCTAGAGGGATAAAGAATAAATTCATTTTACAAATGCAGAGGCATGAAAGGCTTTTACCAGATTTTCCTGTTCAAAACACACTTACTCAAGATATTAGAAAAACTTCTGCTGTACAAGATAATCAAGACTTCATGTCACATTGGTCCGGACAAAGTCCAAGATTAGCAAAAAATCAAACCGTTGAATTATTACTAAAAAACATTATTAAGGAAGCAAAAAATATAAAGTTAAATATATAAAAT